>ENA-ORUA01002640-ORUA01002640.1-human-gut-metagenome-genome-assembly--contig:-NODE-2640-length-13574-cov-4.327687_pt1 | contig 13574 bp, 19 predicted proteins | sample MGYA00242076_ERZ509201 | MGnify/ENA primary metagenome ERZ509201 (study PRJEB26280, sample SAMEA2338863) | human gut metagenome | biome: human gut; feature: human-associated habitat; material: faeces...
CCATTCATCCCACGGTCTAAAGACCATGGGTTTTCTGGCTGAAAAAATATAAAAACCAAATTCTATTCCAATTTTCAATTAAATCATCTTCATTTTTAAAGAATTGTTTATATCCACAATTCCCCCAATCATCGTGGTCATACGATGTGTCACCACAGAATAAAATTTTATTTTTCAGTTCATCTTGCAAAAAACTTATACGATAAATAAATCCGATTCCATCTATTATTCGAGTAAAATCTAAGCAAAGATTTTCAAATTTTGTACCTTTAAAATCATCCCTTAGAATAAAATTAAATTTACTTAGACTATTAATTATTTTATCTATATCCATTTTTATCGCCTCTATACTCTTTTCATTATTCACATCTATCTGCTCATATACAATAAGTGCTATTGTTTGTTTTTGTGATATAAACAATAACACTTATTATTTTATACATTTTCATTCAAATATCGGTTTCATTAGGAATAAAAATTGACTATTTGTTTATATTGCGTGTCTTTCAAGCTATCAATTAATGATTGTTTTGCAGAAATATCATTTAGGTCTTCAAGAATATGTACTAAACTATGGCAGTTAGGACATATTAATTTAATATTTTCACAATCATTATTTCCTCCATTACTCACCATTTTTATATGATGAAACTCTAAGATTGGAAATATACTACATCCACATATTTCACAACTACTATTACTCTCTTGTATTTTTATTTTTTTGATTTTTTGAGAGATTGGCTTTCTCAATGTTTTTGATGTTATCGACATAACTTCTTTATATGCACCGAATATACTTTTTTCACCAGTTATCATTCTGTTTATTAATTCTTGAGTCCCATTTTTAATTACCACCTCATATTGTCTTAGAGTTTCTTTACCTACGCCAGCCATCTTTGCAAGAACAGCCCTTGTATCTATTGCTTCGCCATCTAAATGTCGTTTTTGTTTTCCACCATTTTTCATTCTTTCTTTTGCTAGTTTAGCAATGTCATCTTTATGTTTATAAACAATATGAATTTTTTGTGCTGCTGTTAAATTTCTTCTGCTAAAATGTATATCAATTATGAATTTTATAATATCTATTTCTGTTTGAAATTCTTCGGGATTTAATTCTGTATAAACAAATTCGATGTTATGTTTTTTACATATTTCATATCTTTTATGACCATCTACGATAAAACCATTCCAAACAATAATTGGGCTTGAATTTATATACCCATTATCCAAAATAGAATTTTCTAATAATAGATATTCATTTTTTGAATATTCAGGAAATACATTACTGAAGTTTTTATTAATTTTTAAATTTGCTACCATTATATTCTCCTCTTGAATTTTCGATTTCCTTATCTCATTAAATCTTTTTTCTTTTTGGCAATTTTTATCTCTTCTAATACGGAAAGACCGTTATTATCATTGCAATTACCTATCTTTTTACAACCGTAAAGTTGCATTCCTATTGAATTTTCGCCCATATAGTCACGCAATACACAACTATTGCAGTTTCTCGATTTACAACTAATATCCATAGATTCTCTCCTTTTTTAAAATTAAATATTACACATATTCATTGTCGTACCAAATAGTGCCATCTATGTTTTCATAGAGTCTAGCAATTTGTATATATTTTGAATTTGAATACCCTTTATCTAACTCTATACAAAAATCTTCGTATGATAAGATGATTTTAGCATTCTTATCAAAGCCAGCTTCAAAGTCACAATAATCTTTATATGCTTCTTGCCGATTGTTTCCAACTTTTATAAATGTAGACAAATCTATATTATTGTTCATTATTCACCTCCAACTAAAGATTGTATTTTAACATCAAGACCTTCCATTTTATTGCTTTTTCGGTAAGTGGAAGTATCAAAAAATTTTATCGTTCCTTTCTTTGGATCAATTGCTATACCAATAGCATTTTTCATTAACGTGCTTTTTAGCATGGTTAAAAGTATTTCAATTTCATTTCTTGTTTCATTGTTCATATTACGAACTCCCATTATTTATTCTTTTTCTTAATTAATATACCTTTTGGCTCTGTCACTTTATGAGTATATATCTTGCGACCCTGTACAGCACAAGAACTAATAGATTTACTACTACTATCTATATTCTGCATGTGTATTGGTACACGCCATTCTACAACTCTTGTAGCATAACTTGGATGTCCAAATATAATTTCTACATCTTCACCCAAATTATTGTTCTTATAAAGAGTAAATCCTGCTATTTCACCTACTGCACCAGTTTTTATAATCTCATCACGCAAAAAGTTAGGCTCAATAAATTCATCTATTTTAATTATATAAGCATATATTTCAGGTGAAACTATAGCATATCTTTTATTAGCATCTACACTATTCTCATTTAATTGTTTTCGCACATCAACAAATTTGTTATATATTGTTTGTTTTGTTAGTGCTGTTGTATCTTCTAATAGTGTACCATGTTCAATTAATTCTTTTATACCATCATCATCAATGATTTTAGCAAGCTCATATCCTACACTATCCAGTCTATCGGCAACAAGACCATCTGGTACATCTGAAGCTTCATATCCATCAAGGACTTCATTTACAACCTTATCTTTATCAAGTAGCATATTAATCCATTCTGAACTACTCCCTGTTATCTCTGCACCTTTTTCTCTATCATAATCACCAATATTAATAGTCCATATCTTTTTAACTCTAACAGTCCCAGTTTTAGGTTCTCCCTCATATTTGTTGTTAAAAATAATTTCATCTTTTAAAGTCAATTCTTTTTTAATTTTTTGATCTACTAAATCTGAATATTTATTTAACATATTGTTTGTTCTCCTATCCAATATATTGTTTTCATATCTGTATAATTTTTCTATAGCACGATAACCTTCATCATATTTTGAAAAGAATGTTTTGTTATCGCCATATTCTTTAACCCAATATCCGTCATTATTATCATAAGTGCCTTTTTTTATCAATTTGTCTTTGTCAAGCGGTATCATTCTTTTGCTCTCCATTTCTCCTACAATAAATATCAAACATGTGTTTCAAGTAAGCATAATTACTTTTTTGATTTGTTCCAAAGCTCATATTATTTTGTGAATATTTTGTCAGCCACTCACTGAATAGCACATCTTCCTCTATTTTGTAGGCATACCCTGTAAGTGCTATTAATGCTATCTTGCATTGTTGGTACAACGAAGTATTGATTTTTAACACGTCTTCTAAAAAGTCCTCATACTCAATTATATCTTCTGCATTGATTTCATTGTCATTAAGGGTTTCCTTAACAAAATTTACAATAGGTTCTAATTCGCTCGAATTTGAATTATCTTCCGTATTTTCAATCATATCTATATCTGTACCAATTACATTGTCACTTGAAATTTTCCATTCAAGTTGTTCTGCTTCTTTAGTGATATGGAAATATTCTTCCATAAGTTTTGTAAGAATATCAATTTTTGCAATAACAACTTTTTTATCTTTGGTACTTCTGCTCTTATCATATGTATCAAATGATTGATTATCATATTCTTTAAAAGTTTTACTATGTAGAGTCCTTTGGAATTCTATTAAAAAATCTATAAACTTTTCATCTTTTATATTGTAAGAAGTAAAAATATGAAATGCAGTAAACCAAATAAAGCTGTTTTTTATATTAAAAAGTTTTCCCGTAGTATCTTGGTCAATAATTAAGCTTAATCGATCTAAATCATTTTTTAAAATATCGAATTCTTCTTTTTTTGCATGATTATTTAGATATTTCCCCATTTTTTTTCCACCTTTATTCCAATTGTCCAAATGAAATATAGTCATAATTGATTCACATATAATTCTATCAATTGTATTTTTAGTAATATCTGTTTCAGAATAGTTTCCACAATTGTAAAAGAAATCATGTTCTTTTGAAATTTTTTTAACAAATTCAGCAACGTTATACATAGGAAGTATATTTTTTTGATTATAATTCATTTGAGTAAATCTATTATATCTTGCGATATGATATGCAATTTCTTCTGGGGTGCAATCAAGGTGTTTTACTACATCTATTGAATAAGAATCAAATTCATCTTTTAATTCATCAGGTAAATCTCTAAAATATTTGTTTCTTAAATCATATTTAATAGTTGTCATTTTTCCGTTGCAATTTTCAACTTTATAAAATACAAATGGCATTTCTATTTTGTCAGAAATTTCAAAAACATTGTTTCTGTATTTTTCTAATGTAGTAAGACGTTGTAATCCATCAATTAACCACAAGTCAAATTCTGTATCGCTAGTTATTTGTTCGCAAATTTTTATAGGATCTACATCTTCTCCTTTTATAATACTTGCAACTAGACCACTTTCAGCGTCTTCTTCTTTCCATTGCCCAGTATTTCTTTGTAAAGGATGATCTTTTCTTAACTGTTTTCTTTTGAACATATTTAGCAATGTTTTTAACATGTAACCATCCTTTTTTGTTTTATCTCTTCCTATCATAATTTATAACCTTGCTTTCATTTAATATTTGAATAATATTTGTATATTTCTATACGCTTTTAAACCCTTCATTAAATTATTATATTGAGAAGTATTAATTTTTAATATTTTCTTAATTTCCTTTTTGTCATATCCCTCCATTATCAAAAAAGCAAATTTTCTTTGTTTTTTTGATAACTTGTTTAAATATTTTTCAACATCTTCGCTAACATCAAATAATCTATCATCTTCCAAATATACATCATTATATTGCGGTTGTGATATATTATCATTAAGCGCACTTAAAGATGTATCTGCTATAAATTCGAAGCTTCCATCTTCTTTTTTGACAGTGTTGCTCCTACATTGTCTGTACCTGTTGCGATTGTATGTATCATAAATTCGTTTTTTTAGCACCATTGAATAAAATGTATCAAAAGAAGCGGATTTATTTTTATTGAATTTTTTTAAACAAACACAAAGAACCATTTGTCCTAGACTATAAAGCTCATCATAGTCTTTTTGATATATGCCATTAATATTATTGGCATTGACATATGTATGACATAGCATTTTTATTTTTTTTTCATTGTTAAAACAATATTCTTCAGCAATCTCATTTTGCTCTTTCTCTGTAAGAGGTATTATTGTTTTTTTCTTTTTTGCCATATCTTTCCCCTTATCTATTTCTATATGCGTATTTCCTATTCTCCAATCCATCTACAGCTTTTTTAATTCTTTCACGTTGTAAACAAGAAGAATCAATTTTTTCCAGCACACTAGAAATAATTAATAATTCATCTTTTAGCTTTCTTCTTTCTCTTTGTTGGTTTCTACCTTTTACGTACAATAACCAACCATTGTACATATCTAAATTTTTACCTAACTCAAGTTCATGCAAGAAGTCGATTGTTTCGTTGTCGTATTTAGCTAATTCAGCTATAAGTTGATTACTTCTTGCTTTTGCCTTGTTGAGAATTTCACCACACGAACCAAATTCATCAATCCATCGTGAAACCTCGTCAGGAACTTCATATCCTGTGTTTTCGATAAGTTTTGGCTTAGGCTTATCATATGTGGGTTCAACATGAAAGTGAAATTTCTTCAATGTTTTTGGTAAAGCATTAAAAATATTCTTTGCTTTTGTTTCATCAAAGACATCCTTCATATTTTCGCCACAAGTGATAGTCTTGCCATGAGAAATGCGTATATAGACATTATTGTTATTTTTAATAACGTAATAATTCAAAAATAATAACGCCTCCTTTCTTTAGTTTTTCCTTTAAATAAACTTTTACTATAAAATAAAAACTAAATAGATATTTAATTTAAAAAATTGTTGGAAATATATATGCAAGAACTGCATTTTACTTGACTTTCTGAAGATTTTATGTATAATAGTTCTTGCATATATATATTTCCATTATTGGTATTTTAATACCTTTTGGATTTATGTAATATTTTTCAGACAGGGTAAGTGAAACAATGTTGGTAGCATTGTTTGTAAAAACACTTACCTTGTTTTTTTATTATATCACTCGAACTGGTGTTTTGTCAATATTTCGAACAAATATTCTATTTTTTATTTTTATACAATATTGTGTTCAAAATCCCTTTGTTTTGAAAATTTAAAGGGTCTTTCTGTTCTTCTGTGAAAACCCTTAATTGATTATCAAAAAAGTCATCACTGACTTTTGCAATTGTATGTGCTTCGTCCAAAAGTGGATGGCACTCGATAAATTTCTTTTTTTTAAATCCACTATTTATCAGCTCATTTTTCTCTAAATCAACCCTAGAAACCAAAACCGTAGCATTTTTATGTGTTACTTTTTTGGCTTCTTTTGCTGTTATTTTTTTTACTTTCATTTTCTTGCTCCTCTATATTTTCAAAATTGGCATCATATACTCGTTTGGCTTCCAATTTTTCACTCAGACTAGTAATTCTGCCTATTTTTTTAATTATTCTTTCCTCAGATATCTGTCTAACACATTCTCCTAATAACATCGAATCTCGTGTTAAACCATTTTCTTTATTCTTCTTGAACAAGGAATGTGTTTCTTGTCCAAGATGTTTTATTTTTGTTGTAAAGGGCAAGACGATTGTTGTACTGCTATATAAGTTGCCCTTTAGATTTTGAATAATTAAGGCAGGTCGTATACCAGCTTGTTCACCAGCAAATTCTGCATCACCAAAATCCACTCTAACTACATCAAATGCTCTGTAGTTATTTTTCATGTTTTAACACACTCCTTTCGTATTAATTTTAAATAATATATATAACTTATAAATAAATTATATCACTTTTAAATAATATTTCAAGTTTTTTATTTCTCAAAAATTAACAAATATAATATACAAATATTGATTAATAGTTGTGCAAGTTGTATAATAAAATAAAAAAATATACAAGAAAGGTAGATTTGATATGATATACAAAAAACCAGAAGAACTACTTTTTGAGATAAGACATATTATGCTATTAAAAAATATTTCAATTAACGAACTGGCATTAAGAATGAATACCACTCAGTCAAATATTAGTAATATATTTAGGAATAAAAATCCAAAACTTGAAACCTTATTTAAAATCTGTGAAGCCCTTGAAATTGAATTTGATTGTGAATTTATATTTAAAAACGACAATCAAAACGATGGTAATTAAAATTAAGTATTTAAGCTTATATCCTTCCATCCATCATATCTGCATTAACTAAATTTTCAAAGTAAGTGTTCATGGTTGTAGGTGCATTGTAAAGACTTGCAACCATGTATGCTTTGATGTTTTTAATTCTATTTGGTGTATTTTTAATACAATCTATCACATATTGCAAATGACTAGACTTTAATTTTAAGAATCTAGCTTTTACAAGCTCATAGGGGTAGTCTTGTCCACTAATCCTTATCGTATTACGTTTAACACAAACTATTTCACAGATAACTTGAAATAATTCTTCGAATATTTCTTTATCAGCATAGTCATCCCATTGCATATAAGCGTCATAATCTATATTCTTTTTGATAAATTGTATGTACGAGTTGACATTTATCTCATCCATCTTATCCATCAATTCATCTTGTTCTTGTTTATTTGTATCTGGATAGATAGATAAGATAGGATTAGTATAACTAATATCAGTATTATTAATATTAGTATTATTAGATTTCGATTTTCGAAAGTCTTGAATTTCGATTTTCGAAAGTCTTGAATTTCGATTTTCGAAAGTCTATGAAAACATCAGCACTAGAGCTAATATTTTCGTTATCTTCAACCACTTCATCTTTTTCTATTGTTGTAAAATTTTTTACATAAATAATAGCTGGTTTACCTAAACCTTGTTTTTTTCTCTCTATCAATCCAATTCCTTTTATATTATCAAGTTCAGCTAAAATTTTTGTACATTTTTCCGTTGCACAGCCCAAATCTTCCATGATATTTTCAATTGTATATATTATATAAGCCCTATTTTGGTCATCAAACCAGCCATTTTTCATAGACAAACTCATTCTATCAAGCATTAATCCGTAAAGTAACTTAGCATCACTAGATAGACCTTTAAAACGTTCATCTTTTATTAAAAGTTTTGGAACTCTTAGAAAACTGAATTGTTCAGCTTCGTTTCCGTAATAGTAGTCAAAATTATTACTCATACCTATGTACCTCCTAATTTTTGAATTTTGTATTGTTTAAAAAAATCGAACAAATTTTCCGAACGCATATTCGCATTGACAAATAATACCACAAACACTTGTTCAATGTCAACAAAAAATGAACAAGTGTTTGGGAAAGATTATACATTATCAATTTGTTCATATGTTTTATATCCGTAACAACACCACATTTCTTTGTTGTAGTTACATTTTAGTATATTACAGATTTTTTGACTTGCAGTCTTATCAATTTCTGCATATATTTTTTTGTCTATATCTCCACTAACATAATATTTTATTGTGGTATTTACACTAGCATGTCTTAACTGTTTTTGAACAAATGAAATATCTTTGGTATGATAGTAAAGAACTGTGCCACAAAGATGTCTCATCATGTGTGGATGTATTTTCCCGTCTGAATATTGACGAAATATCTTTTTTAAATTAATTTCGGTCATTCTTTTGCCAGTTGTGTTGACAAATAAAGCTGTTTTATTAGCATTTTTTGTCATGCTATTTCTTATCATCAACCATTTTTCTAAAGCTATTTTAGCGTTATATGAAAGTAAAACAGTATCCATATCTGTTTTGGAATAAAATCCTTTTCCAAGAACTTTAAGATATGGTTTTTCACACTCTAAGTATAAATCATCTATGTCTAAGCCTATTAATTCGCTTTCTCTTAGACCCGTATCTTTTAAGATTTCTATAATAATTAAATTTCTTTCTCTTATAAATGAATTTCCTATTGATTGGATATTATTTATCATATCTATCATTTCTTCTCTTGGAAGTTTAACCTCATTATTGTCTTTTACTTTGAATTTTGTTTTGGGGATAGAACGTATGATATTTTTATTAACAATTTCTTCACATTCTAAGTGGCTCCAAAAACTACCTAAAATATTTTTTTTATTATTAACTGTTATAGGTGATATATCGTTTTTAGAAAAAGAATCTAAATAAACAATAGCATCTGTTTTGGAAATATTTTTCATAGTATCTTCTGTTATTTCAGATATTGATGAAACATCTATACGTCCATCTTCTATTAAAAATGACAAAAAATCAGTAATTATTGATAAACAATGAAGCTTCCCTGCTTCACTATTAAGATTATAAAAATAATCTTTTATAAACTGTGGTGCATTAATATCATTTAATTTCTTCTTTAATTCATTTGCATTCTTTCTTTGAACTTCATCTTTATAACACATATAAATATCCCTCTCTTCGTATAATTCTCTCATTAATGTTTTATAAATTTAATATTAAAAAAGAAAGCAGATATAAAATCCGCTTTCTCTAAATTAAATTATGTATAATATCATTATTGTTCTATGTAATTCCATTCTTTAACTTGTAGATCAATTTTGTTAATTGTTATAACTTCCATCTTGTTAATCATCCTTTCTATCTTTTTGGTTTGCTTTTTTGAACTTTTTCAGAAGGACAAATTTCGTACCTTTGAACTGGGTACGATTTTCGTACTCTGTTATTTTATAGGTTTTATGTAAATTTATCGTATGTGTATTCACCAATTATTCAGTTTTCAATGTACATAACAGAAAATGTTTTCTCTTGACTTTTTAGAGTTAAATGAGTATAGACACCTGAATTCCATATGCTATTTTTAAGAATCTTTCATATCTTTCAGAACGCCACTAATTACCTAATTATCTAATATTATCAGCCCCTTCACTATTTACAACTATTTATTTGTTATTTACAACTGAATAATACCATTATTGCTTAACTGAGTCAACCTTTTTATTGATTTTTAAAACTTTTTAGTTGTTATACTTTGCAAAATAAAAAGCATTGTCTAAACAATGCTAGACAATGCTTTTTATATTCTAGTTCCATTTGGAAACTCAAATATTGAAATATATTTAGCTCCCAATGCTTGTGCTATTTCTTCTAGTTCCTTTTGTGTAAACTTACCTACCTTTAATCGTTTAGAAAAGTTCTGCTGTGACATTCCTAATTTTTTCGCTAGTTCTGTCAAACTCATTCCAGCAATGTCACAAGATGCTTTTACTCTTTGTTGTAGCGTGATACTATCACTTCCTTTTGATTGTTTTTTACTATTATAAGGTAGTAAGCATAAAATTTCAAGTTGTAATTTATTTTAAGCTTGCTGTGGAGAGTAATAAGGTAATCTAATTTAATTATTTTTAAGCAAATAATATTATTGAATTAATATTCTATATAATTCCACGTTGAAATATTAGCAGTCATTAATTGGTATTTAAACGATTTCTTTACAACATTTAACTGTTTCTGTCTCATAAATAGATTGAAACCTATCCGTTATATTTGACGGATAGCTCTATCCATTTAATGAATAAAACATATCAATTAAATATAAAAATAGCTATTATAATAACAGCTAATCCAACACAATAGCTTCAGGATTCATAACAAGTAATGTATCACAATCCCATCCATAGAAATAATAGTGTAACTCTTGATTTTCAGTAAAAATAATTTCGATAGCATCATATGCTTTTGAAATCTCTTCAAAATCAAATGGAATACCAACAGCACCATGTTCTAATAACATAGAATTAATTTTAGGTAGATTTTGAAAATCTTCAGTTGACTTTATTTTTAAAACTTTTGCATTATCTTTTAGAGAAAATATAAAGCAATCATCGTCTTCATATTCTCGAAAAGATTCACATTCGCACCAATCTCTCCAACCAAAAGGAGAGTTTATTGGAGAAGCCCATAGTCCTCCGCTTGGTTTAGCGAAATTTAAACGATTTTTGATTGGATTAAATCTTGAAGTTAAAAACTCTTTACTTCCGTAATGTATATATTTGTTCATATTTCTTTATTCCTTTCTTTTTTATAAAAATAGCACATACATTCAGTTTTGTAAATGTATGTGCTATATATGTTTAGATATAATATTTTACGTAGAAATACGCTAGTTATTAATCCAACATTGATATTCTTCAGAACGTTGTATGAAGCCAGTAAATTCAGGTACAGTAAAATCAAGTTCTGAATGTCTGACAGGGTATATTATACCTTTGTTTATTAATTGTGCTCTTGTTGGAGAAATGGTTTTTACCGTTTTATTTAATTGTTTAGCAATATTTGATATTGTGCAAGGTAATTCTCCACATTTAACCATTGCAAAAATAAATTTTTTATCACTATCTGAACATCTTTCATATCTAACTCTAAAAAAGCCTGTATCAAGTGAATAGAAGAATTTTGTAATTACATTTTCCACATCAGATTTATTTATTATATCAGTTTTGGCTTCTGTATAAACAATGTTACATAGTTGCTGAATAAAAAATGGATATCCTTTTGTAATATCTACAATAAGTTCAAGAGCTTCATTTGTATAATTAGTTTTAAATTTTTTTAATGGTTCTTGTATTGCTTGATATGATTGTTCTTTTGTTAAAGAACCAATTTCTTTATATAAAAATAATCTTTCAGAATAAGATTTTTCATCAGATAGCATTTTATAAATTTTGGGCAATCCAGCACCAATAATCATAATTGGATAACCTAATTGGTTTGTGCGATGAAGTGCCGCTATAATCGCTCCTAATTCATGCGATTTCATATATTGTATTTCATCAATAAAAAAACATATTGGGATTTCAGCTTTATAAGCAGCTTCTCCAAGTGTTATAAAAACTTCTGTAAGGCTTTGTGTTAAGTTTGTTGACTTATATAACTCCAGTTCTTGTAAGGATAAAGAAAATGTATTCTCACTAGGATCAAAAGATACAACCAATGATTTAATTGCATCTAATGGTTTTTGAATTAAATATTTAAATTTCTCTTTTGTGCTAATTTTTCTCAAAAACGCCTGTGAACAACTAGCAATCTGAGAAATAAAATCGTTTCTTTCTGCAACTTCAAGGTGTTTACAAAATATATCTTTGTCTTCTGCTATTTTTTGTAATTTGTTAATTAAGACAGTTTTTCCGACACCTCGTAAGCCACTAAATATTATAGATTGTACTGGAATATTCATTGTTAATGCTGTAAAAATTTGTTCTACATCATTAATATCATCATCTCTTCCAGCTAAATAAGTAGGCATTAGTCCTGCTCCTGGTCTATATGGATTTATTTTTAACATAAAAATCACCTCCATCAATATTATCACATTAATTTCTGTTAATGTCAACATATTTTCATTAAATTGCGTTCATTTCTGTAGAAAAAATGCTAGACTATATTAGATTTTAGCCTAGCATTTGAAATGTTCTCTTTTACTAACAAAATTACATTCTGGCATTCTACCATCCTTTTCGGTATAACGGATTGTTATAGGTACGCCTGAACCACGACCAAAAGATGTAATAGCCTCTGCAAATTGTGAATAACTCATTTCTACTTTTGCAACAAGTTTATTTCCATGAATCCAATCATTACTTAATCCTCTAGTTATATCAGCATGATGTAATTCCATTGTAATTGTGTCTCTATGTCTGATACTACTTCCAAATAATGCGGTCTCTTCACCACCATAAGCTCTGTTAAATAATAAAGTTCCATAACTAGGATGTGTGGTTTTTGTTCTCCACTTGGTTTCTTCTACTTTATATTCATTTTCTATTATCATTACTCCTTTTAATTAAATTTAGTCATTTAATTTATTTGTCCATTTTCTACTAATTTTAATATAGCTTTGACATACTAACTCCCATGATTTGCCAAGTTCTTCTTCTTGTTCTGTTACAGCTTCAATTAATTTTGCATTTAATTCAATTGTATTAGCATTATTTATATATCTTTTTGCATTTTTACAATCATCAATAATATCGTTTATCGTATGGTTATGATATACACTTTCTACACCCCTATCTGTTAGTGCGTTACTTTCTAACCCACCTTGTAATACACCTAATACACCTCTCATAAAACTGGCATATTCATTGTTTTGTAAATAAAACGGATCTGTCGATATAATAGCTCTCACTTCACATCTAGTGGCTCGATAATCCACCCTTTGCGTTTCTAAAAATTCAATAACTTCATCCAATGTTTTGCAGTGACTTTCCAAAAAGTGTTTCGTTTCATTTAGTATCTTAAAATAATTATCCACTATTATTTTTGTCTCATCATAAATTTCCTGTATGTATGTTTTATAATTGTATGAGATATCTTTTTTAATCATTTGAACAACAGATGGAATAATTTTAAACATCTTGATTAATATTTCTTTTATCTGCATATCTACCATATCAAGCCCTCCAATCCCATAAATGACTTATAAAGTTCTGTCAACTCTTCATCTGTTAATTTAGATATCCATTTCATTCAGCATTACCTCCTCCTGAAAGCAATTTTCCATTATCATTATATTTTTGATAAAATATTTTTTTCTTTTTCAATTTGTTTAAAAAATATATCATCTAAATTTAAATATTTATTTTCTCTGCTTTGCAAGTTTAAGTAAGCCAAAGAATGACTTGAATGAACCGTCAACTTCT
>ENA-ORUA01002648-ORUA01002648.1-human-gut-metagenome-genome-assembly--contig:-NODE-2648-length-13545-cov-4.346924_pt1 | contig 13545 bp, 12 predicted proteins | sample MGYA00242076_ERZ509201 | MGnify/ENA primary metagenome ERZ509201 (study PRJEB26280, sample SAMEA2338863) | human gut metagenome | biome: human gut; feature: human-associated habitat; material: faeces...
CGACCGTATGCTCCCTGGGATTGAACTGCGAGCAGCATGTAAAGGGCACAAAATGTAACTGCCGTACCTGGAAACGCCCGTTAAATGAAAACGATCTTGTGAACGCAAAATTCGTCCGGATGGACCGCTATAAGACCTGAGAGTACGAAAGGTCAGAGGCTTGGAAAAAGAAGAACGGATGAGAAATGCCGGGGATTTTCAAAAATATATTTGCTATAAGCAAAAATAAAATATATAAGATACAGCAGGAGGAGAAAAAATGAAAATTGGATTTATCGGATGTGGAAATATGGCTTCCGCGATGATCGGCGGAATCATTAAAAATCAGGTGACAGCACCGGCGGATATCCTTGCTTCCGCAAAAACAGCTGCCAGTCGGGAAAAGAAAAAAGAAGAACTCGGGATTGCCCTGACCGCAGACAACCGGGAAGTGGCAGCCTTTGCCGATGTGCTGATCCTGGCGGGAAAACCATTTTATTATGAAGAGGTGATCAAAGAGATCCGGGATGTCGTATCCGAAGATACCATCGTTGTCTCTATCGCACCGGGAAAGAAGCTGGCATGGATGGAAGGACTGTTTGAGAAACCTTTAAAGATCGTCCGTACCATGCCGAATACACCGGCACTGGTGGGTGAGGGTATGAGCTGTGTCTGCGGCAATGAAAAATGCAGCAGCGAAGATGTGGACACGGTCTGCCGGATCTTTGCGGGATTTGGAAAGACAGAGATCGTGGAGGAAGACATGATCGATGTGGTGGTTGGCGTAAGCGGAAGTTCACCGGCGTATGTATTTATGTTTATTGAAGCGATGGCAGATGCAGCCGTGGCAGACGGAATGCCGAGAGCACAGGCGTACCGTTTTGCAGCGCAGGCGGTACTTGGAAGTGCGAAGATGGTTCTTGAGACCGGCAAACATCCGGGAGAACTCAAAGACATGGTCTGCTCTCCGAAAGGAACGACGATCGAAGCCGTCCGGGTGCTGGAGGAGAAAGGACTGCGAAGCGCGGTATTTGAAGCGATGAAAGCATGTGTGAAAAAAGGAAGAGAAGTATAAGAAACGGAGAAGAACGATGAGTAAAGTATATGTATTTCTTGCAGATGGATTTGAAGAGATCGAGGGACTGACCGTAGTGGATCTGTTACGGCGTGCCGGAGAAGAAGTGGAAACCGTATCGATCATGGGAAGAAAACAGATCGAAGGCTCCCATAAGATTAAAGTGGAAGCCGATGCACTTTTTGAAAAAACGGATTTTACCGAGGGCAAAATGCTGGTTCTGCCGGGTGGAATGCCGGGAACCAAACATCTGGGCGCATACAAACCGCTGATCGATATGCTGTGTGACTGGGATGCAAGAGGAAAACAGCTGGCAGCGATCTGCGCTGCACCGAGCGTCTTCGGGGATCTGGGTATCTTAAAGGGAAAAGAAGCCGTATGCTATCCGGGATTTGAAGAGAGACTGACCGGAGCAACCATCGGAGAAGGAACAGTAGCGGTTACCGATCATGTGATCACAAGCCGCGGCATGGGAACCGCGATCGACTTTGCAGCGGCACTGATCGCACGGCTGCAGGACGAGAAAAAAGCAGAAGAAATCAAGACTTCTATTATCTACAGACAGTAATGCCGTGGTGGAAGCATGAGCGTTTCTGAGAGAAATTGTGCAAAGAGTGGCGAAAATCAGGAAAAAGCCCTCAAAACCGCAAAAAAAGCTGGCGTTTTTAAAGGGCTTATGATATACTACTCAGATGTATGAGTATGGAAAAATCTATGCAAATGTGCAGGAAACAAAAAGGGAGCCTGCAGTTAGCAATAATACAGTTAGAAAATGATTTCCATAAGAAATTGAAGGAGGAACTATAGAACATGAGCGTAGCAGTAGAAAAACTGGAAAAGAACATGGCGAAACTGACAATCGAAGTTTCCGCTGAAGAACTGGAAAAAGCAATTCAGGGTGCATACCAGAAACAGAAAAACAGAATCAACATCCCGGGATTCCGTAAAGGAAAAGCTCCTCGTAAGATGATTGAAAAAATGTACGGCGTAGGCGTATTTTATGAAGATGCAGCCAATGCTCTGATTCCGGAAGCATACTCCAAAGCACTGGATGAGTGTGAAGAAACAATCGTATCTCAGCCGTCTATCGCTGTTACACAGCTGGAAAGCGGAAAACCGTTCATCTTCACAGCAGAAGTTGCTCTGAAACCGGAAGTAACTCTGGGTGAGTACAAAGGACTGGAAGTTCCGAAAGCAGATCTGGAAGTAACAGAAGAAGAGATCGCAGGCGAACTGAGAAAAGAACAGGAAGAAAACTCCAGAGTCCTGGATGTTGATGACAGAGCCGTTGCAGACGGAGATAAAGTAACACTGGATTTCGAAGGTTTCGTTGATGGCGAAGCATTTGATGGTGGTAAAGGAACAGATTATCCGCTGACCATCGGATCCGGATCTTTCATTCCAGGATTTGAAGAGCAGCTGGTAGGTGCAAACATCGGTGAAGAAAAAGAAGTAAACGTTACTTTCCCGGAAGATTATCAGGCAGCTGAACTGGCTGGAAAACCTGCAGTATTCAAATGCACCGTTAAGAAAATCGAAGTAAAAGAACTGCCGGAACTGGACGATGAGTTCGCAAAAGATGTTTCCGAGTTCGATACACTGGAAGAGTACAAAGCAGACATCAAGAAAAACCTGGAAGAGAAAAAAGCTGATGCAGCAAAACGTGCAAAAGAAGACGCAGCTGTAGACGCAGCAGTAGCAAACGCTACCATGGAGATTCCGGACGCTATGCTGGATACCCAGGTAAATCAGATGATCGATGATTTCGCAAGAAGAATGCAGTCTCAGGGACTGACCATGGATCAGTATCTGCAGTTCACAGGAACCACTCTGGCTTCTCTGCAGGAACAGATGAAACCACAGGCTCTGAAGAGAATTCAGACAAGACTGGTGCTGGAGAAGATCGCAGAAGCTGAAGCAATCGAGATCGCTGATGAAAAGATCGACGAAGAGATCGCTAAGATGGCTGAAATGTACAAAATGGAAGCTGACAAACTGAAAGAGATGCTGGGTGACGCTGAGAAAGAACAGATGAAGAAAGATATGGCTGTTCAGGAAGCAGTTACTATTCTGGCAGAAGCTGCAAAAGAAGTAGAAAAAACAGAAGAGTAAGAAGTAAAAACCCGCGTCCATTCTAAGAATAGAAGGAAGGCCTGAATATGAGTTTAGTACCTTACGTTGTTGAACAGACAAGCCGTGGAGAGAGAAGTTATGACATCTACTCCCGTCTGCTGAAAGACCGTATTATTTTCCTCGGAGAAGAGGTAACGGATGTGAGCGCCAATTTGATCGCCGCACAGATGTTATTTCTGGAATCCGAAGATCCGGGAAAAGATATCCAGCTGTATATTAACAGCCCGGGTGGATCCGTAACTGCCGGTATGATGATTTACGATACGATGCAGTACATCAAGTGTGATGTATCTACTATCTGTATGGGACTTGCTGCCAGCATGGGAGCGTTCCTGCTGTCCGGTGGAACAAAAGGAAAACGTCTGGCCCTGCCAAACGCCGAGATTATGATCCATCAGCCCTCAGGTGGAGCCAGAGGACAGGCTACAGAGATTCAGATCGTAGCAGATCAGATTCTGAAGACAAGACACAGACTGAATACGATTCTGGCAGCTAACACAGGTCAGCCGCTGGAAAAGATCGCATTGGATACCGAACGTGATAACTATATGACCGCTGAAGAAGCAAAAGCATATGGTCTGATCGATGATGTGATCACAAAAAGATAAAAAAAGTAAAGATAAGAGGGGGCTGCCTGTACAGGTGGCGCCCTCTTATAAGTATCAGAAAGGAAATAGGAAACCTATGGCAATAAAAAACGGGGATTATAAAATTCGTTGCTCTTTTTGCGGAAAGACAGAAGACCAGGTACGCAAGCTGATCGCAGGTCCGGACGGATCTTATATCTGTGATGAGTGTGTGGAAATCTGCTCAGAGATCATTGAGGAAGAAGTTTCCAGAGACCGTATGTCCGGAAGTGATATCAATCTGATGACACCGATGGAGATGAAAGAGGTCCTGGATGAATATGTAGTCGGTCAGGATGAGGCAAAAAAGGTGCTGGCAGTCTCTGTATACAACCATTATAAGAGAATCCTCTCAGGCAGAAAAAATGATGTGGAACTGCAGAAAAGTAATATTCTGATGCTTGGACCTACCGGTTCCGGTAAAACTTTCCTGGCGCAGAACCTGGCGAGAATGTTGAATGTTCCATTTGCGATTGCAGATGCGACCACTCTGACAGAGGCCGGTTATGTCGGCGAAGATGTGGAAAATATTCTGCTGAAGATCATTCAGGCTGCCGATTATGATATCGAGCGTGCGCAGCAGGGAATCATCTACATCGATGAAATCGACAAGATCACAAGAAAATCCGAAAATACATCCATCACTAGAGACGTATCCGGTGAAGGGGTACAGCAGGCGCTGTTAAAGATCGTGGAAGGAACGATTGCTTCCGTGCCGCCACAGGGTGGAAGAAAACATCCGCAGCAGGAATTTATCCAGATCGATACCACCAACATTTTGTTTATCTGCGGCGGTGCTTTCGAAGGTCTGGAAAAAATTATTGAGGGTCGTATGGATACCAAGACGATCGGATTTAACGGTTCTCTTGGCATGAAACACGAGAAAAATGTAGGGGAGATCCTGAAAGAAGTGATGCCTCAGGACTTTATCAAGTTCGGTCTGATCCCGGAATTTATCGGTCGTGTGCCGGTAGTCGTATCCCTGGATGCGCTGGATGAGGACGCACTGGTACGGATCCTGCAGGAGCCGAAAAACTCTCTGGTAAAACAGTACAAGGCACTGATGGATATGGACGGCGTGGATCTGGAATTTGAGCCGGATGCACTTCGCGAAGTGGCAAAGACAGCCATGGAGAGAAAGACCGGAGCCAGAGGTCTGCGTTCTGTCATTGAAAAGACTATGATGGATGTGATGTATGAAGCCCCGTCCAATGAAAATATGAAAAAATGCGTAATTACCAAAGATGCGGTAACAGGTAAGGGAAAACCGGTTGTGACCATCGAAGAAAATCCGGAGAAAAAGCCGGCGCGTTCCTCTAAAAGAAGAGGCGCAAAGCGACCAGGAAGACCGGAGACCGCCTGACGGGAGGTAACAGATGACAAATGAAACACAGGTAATGCCGGCGGTTGCCTTGCGTGGAATCACGATTTTACCGGATATGATCGTCCATTTTGACGTGAGCCGGAAAAAATCCATCCGGGCAATCGAGGAGGCAATGACCAAGGACCAGAGGATCTTTCTGATCACACAGAAGGATTCGAAAGTGGAAGATCCTTCCGAAGATGATCTGTACAAGATCGGTACGGTTGCCATGATCAAGCAGGTGGCAAAAGTGCCGAAGGATATGCTCCGCGTGCTGGTAGAGGGAATGGAACGGGCAGAACTGATCCAGTTAGAAGACGGTCTGTCTTATCTGGAAGCGGAAGTGGACGTGATCGAGCAGGAGGAGGAAAATCTTCCGGATACGGTAAAAGAAGCGATGCTTCGCAGCATGAGAGAACTGTTCGGGGCATACTGCAAAGAAAACCAGAAAATGAATCAGGAACAGGTGCGTCAGACACTGGAGATCGAAGATATTGCGGAACTGGTAGATCATATCGCGATGAATATTCCACTGACCTTCCAGCAAAGACAGCAGATTCTGGAATCCGTATCGTTGAGTGACCGCTACGAGACACTGGGCGTGATCCTGTCCAATGAGATCGAGGTGATGCGTCTTCGCACAGAGATCCAGGAAAAGGTAAAACAGCGGATCGATAAAAACCAGAGAGATTATATCCTCCGGGAACAGCTGAAACTGATCCGGGAAGAACTGGGAGAAGACGATACCGTATCCGACGGGGATCATTTTATGCAGGAAGCGGAAAAACTGCAGGCACCAAAAGAGATCAAAGAACGTCTGATGAAAGAGATCCGCCGCTTCAAGAGTCTTGGATACAACAATTCCGAGAGCAGTGTGTCAAGAGGTTATATTGAGACACTGTTAAAGCTGCCGTGGGAGAAAGCGTCCAGAGACAATAAGAACCTCGACAAAGCGAGCCAGATTCTGGAAGCGGATCACTACGGTCTGGAAAAAGTGAAAGAGCGAGTTCTGGAATTTCTTGCCGTGCGGACACTGACAAAGAAGGGCAGCAGCCCGATCCTCTGTCTGGTCGGACCGCCGGGAACCGGAAAAACATCGATCGCGCGCTCCGTAGCAAGAGCACTGAATAAAAAATATGTCCGTATCAGTCTTGGCGGTGTCCGGGATGAAGCGGAGATCCGTGGACACAGAAGAACATACGTGGGAGCTATGCCGGGACGGATTGCCAACGGGCTGATCCAGGCAGGCGTGAAAAACCCGCTGATGCTTCTGGACGAGATCGATAAAGTAAGCAGTGACTACAAGGGAGATACAGCATCTGCGCTGTTGGAGGTTCTTGATTCCGAACAGAACAGCAAATTTGCCGATCATTATGTAGATCTTCCACTGGATCTTTCCGAAGTATTATTTATCGCGACGGCAAATGATCCACAGTCGATTCCGCGTCCGCTGATGGACCGTATGGAAGTGATCGAAATTTCCAGTTATACGGAAAATGAAAAAGAACATATTGCCAGAGAACACCTGATTCCGAAACAGATAAAAGCCAACGGTCTGAAGGAAAATCAGCTGGTGATCGGGGATGATGTGTTAAAAGACATTATCGAGGGTTACACCAAAGAGGCAGGTGTGCGTAATCTGGAGAGAAAATTCGGTGAGATCTGCAGAAAGTCTGCAAGAAAGATCCTGCAGGACAAGGAAAAACAGGTGGTAGTCACAAAAGACAATCTGGAAGAATTCCTTGGCAGATCCCGTTATACTTACCAGAAAGTCAACGAGAAGGATGAAATCGGTATCGTTCGCGGACTGGCATGGACAAGCGTTGGCGGAGATACCTTACAGATCGAAGTCAACCTGATGCCGGGAAAAGGAGAATTTCTTCTGACCGGTCAGCTGGGAGATGTGATGAAAGAGTCTGCCCAGGCAGGTATCAGCTACATCCGCTCCGTGGCAGAACAGTATGCTATCAAACCGGAATTTTTCAAAGAGCATGATCTGCACATCCATATCCCGGAAGGGGCTGTTCCGAAGGATGGACCGTCTGCAGGTATCACGATGGCCACGGCGATGCTCTCCGCCATTACCGGAAGAGCAGTGAGAGCGAATCTTGCGATGACCGGTGAGATCACGCTGCGCGGACGGGTACTCCCGATCGGTGGTCTGAAAGAGAAAATGCTGGCAGCGAAAAATGCCGGTATCACAAAGATTTTAGTGCCGGATCAGAACCGTCCGGATGTGGAAGAGATCGATGCGGAGATCAAAGAAGGTCTTACCATTGTATTTGTAGAAAAGATGGAGCAGGTGCTGAAAGAAGCGCTGGTGTAGAAGGAGAAAGTTATGATTATAAAGAATGTATCTCTGGATATCGTGTGCGGTATCACCAGTAAGATGCCGGAAACCGGAAGACCGGAAGTGGCATTTGCAGGAAAATCAAACGTGGGAAAATCTTCCCTGATCAACGGACTGATGAACCGGAAATCCCTTGCACGTACCAGTGCGGCACCTGGAAAGACCCAGACGATCAACTTCTATAATGTCAATGAAGCGATTTATCTGGTCGATCTTCCGGGATACGGTTATGCGAAAGCCTCCGAGGAGATCAAGGCGAAATGGGGTAAGATGATCGAAGATTATCTCCACAAGTCCAAAGAGATCCGCTGTGTATTTCTGCTGGTGGATATCCGCCACGAACCGGGAAGCAACGATAAGATCATGTACAAATGGATCCTGGATCATGGCTATGAACCGGTCATTATCGCGACAAAACTGGATAAGATCAAGAGAAGCCAGGTACAGAAACAGCTGAAAGTGCTCCGTCAGGGACTGCAGGTGGTGCCGGGAACGAAGATCATTCCGTTTTCAGCCCAGACCAAACAGGGTCGGGAAGAAATCTGGGATCTGATCGATGAACTGACCGGAATGGCAGAACCGGAGGAAGCGCCAGAGGAATAAGGCAGGAGTACTGTGCGGAAATTTATAAATTCCAACAGGAAAAACTTGTAATATAAAAGAAAATCAGATACAATTAGGCTTGATATGCGGAAAAACACGCAATCAGGCCTATTTTTGTGCGCGGAGAGCCGCTGACGGATATTAGAAAAAAGAAGGATCCGGTCAGTATCTGTCGTAGAAAAAACAAAGAATAACAATTTCGTAAGAAAGAAATGGAGAGGCAATGGGAATTATAAAAGCAGCAAAACTGGCCTTCGACTACCTCCGGTACGGAGAAGAGGGAGAAGAACCGGAAGTAAACAGAGCCATTGACCACGTGGATCTGGATATTGAAGAGGGACAGTTTATCGCTATCTTAGGACATAACGGAAGCGGAAAGTCCACGCTGGCAAAACACATCAACGGTTTGCTGGTACCTACGGAGGGAACTTTGTGGGTGGATCATATGGATACCGCTTCGGATGCAGATATCTGGAACATCCGTCAGAAAGCCGGCATGGTCTTTCAGAACCCGGACAACCAGATCATCGGCACAGTTGTAGAAGAAGATGTGGGATTTGGTCCGGAAAATCTGGGTGTTCCCACAGAAGATATCTGGAAACGGGTGGATGAGAGTCTGCAAGCGGTGGGAATGACCGCTTACCGTCATCACTCCCCAAACAAACTGTCCGGCGGACAAAAACAGCGTGTAGCCATCGCAGGTGTTATGGCGATGCATCCAAAATGCATCGTTCTGGATGAACCTACTGCAATGCTCGATCCGAACGGACGAAAAGAAGTACTGAAGGCAGTACGGGAACTGAACAAAAAAGAAGGGGTAACGGTTATCCTGATTACCCATTATATGGAAGAAGTTGTATTTGCTGACGATGTGTATGTCATGGATCGCGGACAGATCGTGATGCACGGTGTTCCGAGAGAAATTTTTTCCAGAGTGGATCAGCTGAAAAAATACCGTCTGGATGTTCCGCAAGTTACGTTACTGGCGTATGAACTAAAAGAGGCAGGTCTTGCAATCCCGGATGGTATCCTGACGATCCCGGAACTGGTGGAAGCACTGAGCAAACCGCAGATCCATGTACCGGAAGGCTGGAAGCTGCCGGAGGCAACCGCGCAGAAAGAAGAAAAAGAGCTGTCACAGGGCAAAGAATCCCTGAAACTGGAACATGTAGGATACACATATAATCCGGGCAGTGCCTATGAGATGCATGCGTTAAAAGATGTCAATCTGGAGATTCCGCAGGGACAGTTCGTGGGAATCATCGGACATACCGGAAGTGGAAAATCCACACTGATCCAGCATTTTAACGGATTGATCCGACCGACAGAGGGACATATTTATTTTGAAGGGCAGGATATCTGGGCAGACAAATTTCCTCTTCGTGGACTGAGAAGCCAGGTAGGACTGGTCTTCCAGTATCCGGAACATCAGCTGTTTGAGACGGATGTACTGACGGATGTCTGCTTCGGACCGAAGAATCAGAACCTTCCACCGGAAGAGTGTGAAAAACGGGCAAAAGAAGCTCTGGAGCATGTAGGACTCGATGAAAGTTACTATGCGAAGTCTCCGTTTGAACTGTCCGGAGGACAGAAACGAAGAGTAGCGATCGCAGGTGTCCTGGCGATGAATCCGAAGGTACTGATCCTCGATGAGCCGACCGCAGGACTGGATCCGATGGGAAGAGACGAGATCCTTGACCAGATTGCAAGCCTCCACGCGACGAGAGGAATCACGATCATTCTGGTATCTCACAGCATGGAAGATATCGCAAAATACGTGGAGCGGATCATCGTTATGAACCATGGCGTCAAAACCTTTGATGATACGCCGAAGAAAGTGTTTGCGCATTATAAAGAACTGGAAGCCATCGGACTTGCAGCGCCGCAGATCACCTATATCATGCATGCACTGGAAGAAGAAGGAATGGATGTGGATACCAGCGCTATCAACGTAGATGAGGCAACCGCATCGATCCTGCAGGCACTCAGGAAAAAGGAGGAAGATCACAAATGATGCGAGATATCACAATCGGACAGTATTATCCGGCAGATTCCATTCTGCACCGACTGGATCCCAGAGTGAAATTTGTGAGTACGCTGGTCTATATTATCTCACTGTTCGTATTTTCTTCCTGGGTAGGATATGGAGTGGCGGCACTGTTTCTGGTGGCGCTGATCGTTCTGTCAAAAGTCCCGTTTGGATTTATGGTAAAGGGATTAAAGCCGATCATGGTGCTGTTACTGATCACGATGTTCTTTAACCTGGTATTTACGCCGGGAGAGGTATTATGGTCGTTCTGGATCCTGAAAATTACAAAAGAAGGTATCCGGCTTGCCATCAAGATGGGGATCCGTCTGGTATTTCTGATCATCGGTGCGTCGATCATGACACTGACCACCACACCAAACCAGCTAACCGACGGTCTGGAGCGGCTGCTTCGACCACTGAACAAGATCCATGTGCCGGTACATGAGATCGCCATGATGATGTCCATCGCACTTCGGTTTATTCCAATCCTGATGGAAGAGACAGACAAGATCATGAAAGCACAGATGGCGCGCGGCGCTGATTTTGAGAACGGCAATCTGATCCAGAAAGTAAAAAATATGGTTCCGCTGCTGGTTCCGTTATTTATCTCGGCCTTCCGCAGAGCCAATGACCTTGCGATGGCGATGGAAGCGAGATGTTACCACGGCGGCGACGGACGGACACAGATGAAACCGCTGGCATATGAGAAGAGAGATTATCTGGCGTATCTGGTCGTGGCAGGGTATCTGGCACTCAGTATTGTGTTCCGGGTAGTCGGAATCTAAATTAAGAAATAACGATTCCGTTGACAGTATTCCACGAGATGCTGAACAGCTATGAAAAGCGTTAATTGGTGAAGTAAGCTGTTTTCCGGTTCCTGATGGACTGGAAAACAGCTCTTTTATTCGCAGCTGTGAAGGCAGGAAAGAGTACATGTATTAGTGAAGGAGTGGAAACTTAGACAGAAAGGACGAAACATGAAGCGAGTAAAATTGACGGTCGCCTACGATGGAACAAACTACTGCGGCTGGCAGGTACAGCCGAACGGTATGGCGGTGCAGGAAGTCCTGAACCGGTGTCTCTCGGAACTTCTCAAAACGAAGATCGAAGTAATCGGAGCGAGCCGTACCGATGCCGGGGTGCATGCACTGGGCAATGTTGCGGTATTTGACACAGAGGCACGGATGCCGGCGGAGAAGTTTTCCTATGCGTTAAATACACGGCTGCCACAGGATATCCGCATCCAGAATTCCTGCCAGGTACCGGATGATTTTCATCCGCGGTTTCAGGAAACCGTAAAGACGTATGAATATAAGATCTACAACCGGAAGTTCCCGGATCCGACGAAACGGCTGTACACGTATTTTTATTATTATCCGCTGGATGTGGAAAAGATGCGGCAGGGAGCGGCGTATCTGATCGGAGAACATGATTTTAAAAGCTTTTCGACGTATAAACCGGAGGTGGAAAATACGGTTCGGACGATCTATGAACTGGGGATTCAACGGTCGGAAGATGATGTGATCACAATACGGATCAGAGGGAACGGGTTCTTATATAATATGGTGCGGATCATAGCAGGAACCCTGATCCGGGTGGGCGGAGGTTATTATCCGCCGAAACATGTCAAAGAAATTCTGGAAGCAAAAAACAGAGAGCTTGCCGGGGAGACCGCGCGGCCGGAAGGGCTGACACTGGTGGAAATCCGGTATCCGGAGTGGGAGGCGAAAAAAGATGTACATCACGTATCAGTGGATCCGCTCCCGTAGAAAGACGATCGCGATCCAGATCGACCGGGAAGGACAGGTGATCGTGCGGACACCGTATGGAATCACGAAGCGGCAGGTAGAAGAATTCCTGGATGAGAAAAAAGACTGGCTCCTGCAGACGAGGCAGCGGGTGGAAAAACGGAAAACAGAACAGATCCCGATCAGCGAAGAGGTGCGCCGGGAAGGCATCGAGCGGGCAAAACGGATTTTTCCGGAGCGGACGGCGTATTTTGCAAAGCGGATGGGTGTGGATTATGGCAGGATCACGATCCGGGAACAGAAGACACGCTGGGGAAGCTGCAGCAGCAAGGGCAATTTGAACTTTAACTGGAAACTGGTACTGCTGGATCCGGAACTTCTGGATTATGTGGTGGTACACGAACTGGCACACCGCAGGGAGATGAACCATTCGAAGAATTTCTGGAAAATCGTGGAGGCAGAACTTCCGGATTACCGGGAGCGGCGCAGGAGACTGAAAGAGTGCCGGATCTGAGAGTGCTGAAATGCCGGAGGGTACGGTTGAGGTCAGGAGATCCTGAAAAGTGTCAGGAAACCGTCAGAATTCACCGGTAATGGCCCGCAAGGTGTTTTGGGTGAGCGGAAGTCAAAGAAAGCTGAAAAAACCTGGAAAAATCACGAAAAAATGATTGACACACACGGAACAGTATACTATAATAATCGAGTATGACGTAGTGCGAAAGTATCTTACCAAAGCCCCGGAAAGATATTTTTCATTATAGAGATAATTATAGTTTAAAGAATGAATTACAGGAGGGAAATCCATGAACAGTTTTATGGCTAATCCAGATAAGATTGAAAGAAAATGGTATGTAGTAGACGCTGAAGGCTGCACATTAGGACGTTTAGCTTCCGAAGTGGCAAGCGTATTAAGAGGAAAAAACAAACCAGTTTTCACTCCTCACGTAGATACAGGTGATTATGTAATCGTAATCAACGCTGAAAAGATCAAAGTGACCGGTAAAAAATTAGATCAGAAGATCTACTACAGCCACTCTGATTATGTTGGTGGTATGAAAGAAACCACTCTGAGAGAAATGATGAACAAGAAACCGGAAAAAGTCATCGAACTTGCTGTAAAAGGTATGCTTCCAAAAGGACCTCTGGGAAGACAGATGATCAAGAAACTTCATGTATACGCTGGTGCAGAGCACGGACATGAAGCTCAGAAACCGGAAGTTTTAACATTTTAATAGGAGGTAAGTAACATTGGCTACTACAAAATTCTACGGAACAGGAAGAAGAAAAAAATCTATCGCCAGAGTATACCTGGTACCAGGAACTGGTAAGATCACAATCAATAAAAGAGACATCGACGAGTACTTCGGACTGGAGACTCTGAAAGTTGTTGTTCGTCAGCCGCTGGCAGCAACAGACAATACAGAAAAATTTGATGTTCTGGTAAACGTTCACGGTGGTGGATTTACCGGACAGGCTGGAGCTATCCGTCACGGTATCGCTCGTGCCCTGCTGCAGGCAGACGCTGAGTACAGACCAGTTCTGAAAAAAGCTGGATACCTGACTCGTGACCCGAGAATGAAAGAACGTAAGAAATACGGTCTCAAAGCAGCTCGTAGAGCTCCGCAGTTCAGCAAACGAT
>ENA-ORUA01002651-ORUA01002651.1-human-gut-metagenome-genome-assembly--contig:-NODE-2651-length-13539-cov-2.912860_pt1 | contig 13539 bp, 10 predicted proteins | sample MGYA00242076_ERZ509201 | MGnify/ENA primary metagenome ERZ509201 (study PRJEB26280, sample SAMEA2338863) | human gut metagenome | biome: human gut; feature: human-associated habitat; material: faeces...
CATAAATATAATACGTTATACACGCTAAGTTTATAGAGCATGTTTTGCCCCCAACATCTAAATATGAAATATGGAAAACAATCGGTATTGAAAATATGGCTTTCCGAAAGTATAATTAAAAATATCAGGACTTTATTATGACAGATAGTGCCGGGACAGAATGAATTAAATAAGATAACAGATGATGCAAAAGGTATCAGAAGGCGGTCAGTACTGATATAAGAAGTTCATAAATATATTCAGGGAGCGGATAAATGGCTAAGAATAGACGTTATATGATGGATGAAGATTTTGATGAGAAGGATAGAATAGATGATAATGATATAGATGATTATTATGTGCAGGAGGCTCCTGTAAAGAGAAGCAGAAAAAGTAATAAGAATAAACGCTCAGCGGGAATTATAGCGGCAGTCATAGTTGTATGTGTGCTTGTTGCGGGTGGAATAGGGCTGGTTACATTGATAGATAAGTATACGCCGAACAAGACGAAGATTACTTTTGAGGAGTATTACAGAGAGCATGGATACATTTCTGAAGCCGGAGCTTCAGAGGCGGATAATTACGGCAAGGCTTCAGTGACGGCATTTATGCTGTTCAATGGAGAAAAGACGGAGAATACGGCATATTGTTTTGGAGATGTGTGGTACTTTAAGAAGGATTTTATAGACGAGAAGCTTAATCACAGGTTTTACCATGATGCTGCCAATGACGAGCTTATCTATACAACGCCGACTAAGATAGTGACGATTCCATTTGACAGCCAGGCATATTATGTAGGAGATAAGGTTAAGAAAGAACATTATGTCATTGCAAGGCATATCGGGGATGAGATTTATATTGCCGTGGATTTCATAAAGGAGCGGGCAGACTTTATATATGAGGTGAGAACCGAGCCATACAGAATGCTTGTTGTGACGGAGTATGGGGACAGAGAGTATGTTCATATTGGTGATGAAGGGACGGTAAGAACCGGGGCAAGCATTAAGGACGAGATACTTGCGATAGGTGATGACGGAATATACTGGGCGGTCACAGGTGATGACGGCGACTGGACAGAGCTTACAACGGATGACGGCATCAGAGGATATATAAGGACCAAGGAGCTTGAAGGGAGCTTCACGGTGACAACATCTAATGATTATCAGGCACCTATATATACCTCTGTTTCGCGTAAGGATAAGGTCAATATGGTGTGGCACGCAGTCTATGATTTGAATGATAATAGTAAGATTTACAGTCTTCTTGACGCTGCGCAGGGGGTCAATGTCGTATCGCCGACGTGGTATCAGCTTTCAGACAGCACAGGAGGCTTTAACTCCTTTGCACAGCAGGAATATGTGGATTACATACATGAGACAGGCCGCCAGATATGGCCGCTGTGGAGTGATTTTACATCTGTAAGTGAAGAGAATGGCTGGAGCGAGAAGGAGCTGTTTTCCATAACGGAGAATAGAAGAGCACTTATAGCGGTGATGATGAATGAGGTACACACATACGGATATGACGGAATTAATATTGATTTTGAGAAGGTTACAGCGGAAAATGGTATTCACTTCATACAGTTTTTGAGGGAGCTGTCGATAGAGTGCAGGAATGAGGGAATTGTCTTGTCAGTCGATAACTATGTTCCGATGGCACATTCGGCTCATTATGACCGCGCCGAGCAGGGAGCGATAGCGGATTATGTGATAGTCATGGGCTATGATGAGCATTACAACGGAAGCCCGGAGGCAGGAAGCGTTGCTTCACTGGACTTTGTAAGAAACGGCATAGTGAATACTCTTGCCAGCGTTCCGGCAGAGAAGCTGATAAATGCACTTCCATTTTACACAAGAATGTGGGAAGAGTATGTGGACGAGAACGGGCAGCAGGTTCTTAATTCCAAGGCATACACGATGAAGGCCTCTTACGACAGAGTGGAGGAGCTTGGACTTATCGCTAACTGGAGCGAGAGCATGGGACAGTATGTCGCTGAGGGAGACGTAGAAGGACATCATTACAGTGTATGGCTTGAGGATGCGAAATCCATCGAGGAGAAGATGAAGCTTGTGAGTGAGTATGGTCTTGCCGGAGTGGCAGCATGGAGCCTTGGCGGAGAGTTTCCGGAGGTATGGGACGTGATAAACAAATATAACAGATAAATTTCGTGGATGGAATAATTTCTGACCCCGCGCATAGAATAAAAATATGTATTCTATGCGCGGGGTTTTTTGTTGTGAAAAAAGACTTACTTTCTCTTGGGATGGGGCTTGTTATGATATTCTCCCTGTGGTTTATTATGAGGTATTTCTTATATACGGATGAGAATCCGGCTGTGGCTGCGAAGGCGGCAGGGGTGGAGGTTACAGACAAGGAGCAGGAGAGCGGGCAGGGCACGCAGGATTCAGATACGAGTGGATATCTTATTGTCATCGACCCCGGACATGGAGGTGTTGACCCGGGAATGCTGGGTGTGAATAACACTGTTGAGAAGGAAATCAATCTTGCGGTTTCGTATATGCTGAAGGAGGAGTTAGAGGCAAAGGGAATGAAGGTGGTGCTTACCAGAACAACGGATGCAGGATTGTATGAGGAGAGTGACAGCAATAAAAAGATTGCGGACATGAAAAAAAGGTGCTCGATAATCTCGGAAAATAAAGCGGATATTGTTGTAAGCATACATCAGAACAGCTTCAGTGACAGTGCGGTATGCGGGGCACAGGTGTTTTATTATAAACATTCCGAGAAGGGAAAGCAGCTTGCACAGTGTATACAGGACAGCATGAAAAACAATCTGGATGAGACAAATAACCGCAGGGTTAAGGCAAATGACAGCTATTACATGCTGATACATACGCCATGTCCGACGGTGATTGTGGAATGTGGTTTTATCACGAATTATGACGAGGCGGAGCTTCTTGTGAGCGAGGAATACCAGAAGAAGGTTTCTAAAGCGATAGCGGAGGGGGTTATGGAATATTTAGGACAAAAATGAGAGGAATATCAGCTGAATATAAATAGTATTCCGCATGGTAACAGGCGGAATTACGGAAAGGACTTAACGTGGACATATTATTTGCGGGAAATACGGCTGCGGTATCGGAGGGCTTTTACAATGCTATAGAAAAAGAGTACAGGTGTATTGTATTAAACGGAAGTTGTATAAAAGATAAACTTAAGAAAAAGAATATTCTGTTTTTTAAATCCGAAAATGATGAGGATACGGAGCATATTTTCTGTTCGTTTAATTTTGAAACTGTTGTTTTCTTCTCACGGGTGCTTGATGGTGAGAAAAAGATATTTGATGAGCTTGAGAAGCTTGAATACATACTGTACCTGTGCAGAAAAAGAAATATCAGCAGCTTTATCTATATAACAGGAACCAGACCGCAGGAGGACAGAAAAAAAGGCGAGATGAGCAGGGAGGTGCTTCTCGCTGCGTGTGAACAGCTCTGCCGCAAGGCGGCGCAGGTGCAGGGGCTTAGGGTTCAGCTTCTGCGTGTTCCGTATCTGTATCATACCGTGATAAAGACAAGTCATGCCGGAAGGTGGCTTGACACTGTGCTTTCGGGAAAACAGCTTGTGCTTCCTGGTTATGAGAGCACACAGACGGATTTTCTCAGGGAGGATGATCTGGCATTGCTGCTTTGCAGGATGTTCGATGACCCTTGGGAGGAGCCTTATCTGGACAGCAACGTAAGCGGCAAAAATAAGATAAGCTTTGAGGAGCTGGCGAAGCTTTATACAGAGCTTGGCAGGGAGCATGGCGTACAGGTTGAAGTAAAATACAGCGGGAAGGATGAGTGTACACCGCTGTATCAGACCGATGAGTGGGCACGTAGGGAGTACGGCTGGGCTCCGATGGCGGATATCAGAAGGGATTTAGAGGAGGCGTCACACAGCCAGCTTGAAAGGAATAATAAGAATAAAAATCGCAGGGCGCACAGTATTCTGTCACGAAGGATTTTCAGAATTGTTGTGGAGCAGATAGTTCTTTTCGCAGTGGCGGAAGCACTCAATTACCTTACAAGGGACAACGGAATGTTTAACTTTATTGATTTCAGATTTGTATATATCACCATCATTGCATGTATAAATGGACTTGGGGCTGGTGCGGTGTCCGCACTTATGGCGGGTGTGGGGTACATTTTCTCCAATGCGGCGCAGATGTCATGGCAGGTGTTATTTTTTAATGTCCAGAACTGGCTGCCGTTTGCCTGCTATCTGCTAATCGGCTGTGTGCTGGGATATAACAGGGATAAGGCGTGTGATGACATAAAAAGTAAGGCTGATGAATTGAAGCTTCTGGAAGAAAAATATGATTTTCTGCAGGGGCTTTATACGGAGGTGGCAAAGGGAAAGGAGCGCTTCAATAATCAGATAATCGGATATAAGGACAGCTTCGGCAAGATGTATTCCGTCGTAAAAAGGCTCAACTCAACACTTCCGGAAATGGTATTTTATGAGGCTGTGGATGTCTGTGAGGAGATTCTTGGCAATTCGCATGTCGCGATATACAGCATAAAGGCGGACAGCACGTTTGCAAGATTGTATGTGTGCTCAAGACGCTGCACCGGCAGTGCTGAAAAATCACTCAGAATTACGGATTATCCCGAACTGCTTGAATGTCTTAAAAATAATGAGACATTTTTTAACCGCAAGGCACTCAAAAATTATCCCGCATACGCGACACCCATACGCAGGGAAGGGGTGCTTGTGGGAATGCTTCTCATTATGGAGGCAGACTACACACAGATGAATATGGAGTTTTCCAACAAATTGAGAATAATGTCGGATTTGATACAGGATTCGCTTGTGCGTGCGATGGAATTCTATGAAATGGGTGAGAAAGTGATTGAGGATACAAGGATTCTTGAGGCTGATAAATTCGAGGAGCTTCTTGATGTGAAGAAGCGGATGAGAAGAAAACAGTATTCGGATTATGTGCTGCTTGAGATAGAGGTCAAAGATGACAGGAAGCTTAATGAAATAAGCAGGAGAATTTCGGGGCTGGTGCGTGAGAATGATGTCCTTGGAATCGGAAAGGACGGAAAGCTGTGCCTTCTGTTGTCACAGACAAGCAGTGCGGACATGAAGGCTGTTGCGGGGCGGCTTTTGAATAGCGGGATAGAGTTTGAGCAGGTCAGGGAGTGAGTTTGTTATGGGGAATATAGTGCTTTGGGTTTTGCCGGCGTTACATTTGATAATATGTGCAGTGATTTTCGCTATGATGAGGTTAAATAAGCTTAGGACGCGCCATGTCATCTTTCCGGCTGTGGTGCTGCTTCCGGTGTGTGGGTATATGCTGCTGTTTATTGATGAATGGCAGGCGAGGCATAGCAGACAGGCTTTGCGGGATGTCGAGGAATACGGGAGGACTCAGGGCGAGGCTGTGTGGCGCAGGGAAGTGATTGCCGGGAAGGATGATGACTTTATTGTCCCGCTTGAGGAGGCGATGACCGTGAACAGTCCGGTTGTGAGCAGAAAGCTGATGATGAAGCTTCTGCATGCCAATCCGGAGCAGTATGTTGAGCTGTTAAAAAGGGTAACCTTGTCCGATGATGTCGAGCTCACACATTATGCGTCCACATCCATGATGGAGATACAGAGCGGGTACGAGGAGCGGATAGGACGCCTGCTTGAAGAGATAAGGTTAAATCCGGAGGATTCGTATGCGCTTGCAAAATGCAGGAATGAGCTCAAGGCATACATAGACAGCGGGTTTATCACGGATACCGTGCTGAGGCAGTACCGTATGAGACTTCATGAGGTTCTGGAAAAGCTGTGTGTCATGCAGCCTGAGGCGGTGCGGTATGAGTTCGAGTATGTAGAAAACAGTATAATGCTTGGAATAACTGATGGCATAGATAAAAGACTTGCGTTGCTTGAAAAGAAATACCCGCAGGATATAAGAGTGTACTGCCTGTATGTGCAGTATTATTACTGTACGAATAATGGGGAGCGAATTCAGGATGTCCTACAGGAAATAAAGGATAAGGACATATATCTGGACAGCAGTGGAAGGCAGTGGATGGATGTATGGTCACATGCAGATTGAGGTGATTTGACTATGAGTGGTATGAGGAAAAAAATTGCGGGAAAGGTTCTGCTCCCGGTTGCAGCCTTGTTCGTGCTGAGTATTCTCGTGTTCAGGGAAAGGGCAGGCATCGGCTATGAGCAGACTTCTGCTGCAGTGAGAGAATGGGAAACTATATATACGGAAGAAATTGAGCTGACAAAGGAATGTCTGATTCTCACATCGGCTGAGGAAGTGAGCGATACTTACCTTGACATTATGGAGACGGTGCTTGACGGCATGAAGGTCGGATATGATATATGCAGGGTGGATGAGAATTTTGAAGTGTCCGTGCTTGACGAATATGCCGCCGCAGTGGTTACCTTCCAGGACTGGGACGTGTTTGCGGATAAGCTCATGCCTGTTTTTTCGTGGGTAAAAAAGGGCGGCAGGCTGCTTACGGTGGTGACGCCGGAGGTCGACCCTTTTTTTAACGCTGTGGCGGCTAAGTTCGGAATAGACATAATCGACAATTATCCCAATGTGTATGGCGTGCGTTTTTTGAAGGGCTGCATGATAGGAGCGGATGACGATGACATATTCTGGTATGACAGGAGCATGAAGGAGGGTGTGATGTCATCGCTTCAGGTACAGCTGAAGAATGACTGTGAGGTCTATGTGGTTTCGGAGGAGGGCGACGTGCCGATTGTGTGGACGAACGATTACGGAAAGGGAAGGGTTGCCGTGATAAATCAGGCGGTGACGGAAAAATATGCAAGAGGCTTCATAAACCTTGCATACACGGCACTCTATGATGCCTATGTGTATCCGGTAATCAATGCTTCTGCGTTCTATCTGGATGATTTTCCGTCCCCTGTTCCGGCGGGCAATGCGGAGTATATAAGAAGGGATTACGGGGTGGATGTAGCCTCATTTTATACGAATGTATGGTGGCCGAAAATGATGGAATTCGAGAAGAGGTTCGGGATAATCCATACGGGGCTTATAATAGAAAATTATTCGGATGAGGTTGAGGCACCCCTTGAAGGGAACGGGGCTACGGCGCGCTTTTTAAAATTCGGAAATATGCTTTTGAACAACGGAGGGGAGCTTGGGTTCCACGGTTATAACCACATGCCGCTGTGCTTAGAAGGAGTTGATGAGGACAAAAAGTATGGTGCCTACAGACTGTGGAAGTCCGGAAAGGATATAGAGGCTGCGGTGCAGGAGCTGGTGGATTTTTCGGAGGAACTTTTTCCGGATAATGATTTCTGCGTGTATGTCCCGCCATCGAATATTTTATCTGAGGAGGGAAGAAAGGAGCTTATTAAGGCGGCGCCGCAGATAAAGGTGATAGCCTCGACATTTCTTAAGGATGCAGAAAATATAGCTTATGAACAGGAATTCAGGGTCGAGGAGGACGGCGTGATAAGCACTCCGCGAATAACCTCCGGATGTGTCATAGATGATTACCAGATGCTTGTTGCGCTGTCGGAGCTTAATTATCAGTATGTCCAGTCGCATTTTACCCACCCGGATGACACCTTGGATGAGGACAGGGGTGCGGCGCTTGGCTGGGAATACATGAGCGGGTGTCTTGAAGATTACATTGAGTGGGTCTATGAGTCCGCACCTTCAATCTGCAATGTGACCGGAAGCGGTATGGGAAGGGCGGTCGAAAAGTATGACAAGCTCACATTGCAGAGAGAATACACAGATGAGGGCATAAGGCTCAGACTGGGAAGCTTCTCCGGGGAGGCGTGCTTTCTGGTGCGCATAAGTGACGGAGTTATTGAGGGGGCGAGCGGGTGCAGCTATGAGCATATATCGGGAAGCATGTATCTGCTCACGGCGGACAGTGACGAGATAATGATATATATAGGAGGTGCAAGGTGAGAGTCTGTATGATATTAGAGGGCAGTTATCCCTATGTGTACGGAGGAGTGTCTAGCTGGATGCACCAGTATATCCAGGCGATGCCGGAGGTGGATTTTGTTTTATGGTGCATAGGGGCGCAGGCCGGAAACAGGGGGCATTATAAGTATGAGCTGCCGGAGAATGTGGTTGAGGTACATGAGGTGTTTCTTGATGATGCATTAGAGCAGAAGCTGAAAAACGGTGGAAGAAAGCTCCGGTTCACTCAGGAGGAGAGAACGGAGCTTGAGAAGCTTTTTGAGGGTGAGAGCCTTAACTGGGACGTGCTTTTCGAGCTGTTTCAGGATAAAAAGGTTAATCCGGTCAATATGATGATGAGTCCTATGTTTTTGAATATAATTATGCAGCTGTGCGAGGGAAGATTCACATATCTGTCATTCACCGATTTTTATTACAATGTAAGGTCAATGGTACTTCCGCAGCTTTATCTTATAACACAGGAGGTCCCGCAGGCGGACATCTATCACGCCACGGCAACCGGCTACAGCGGAATACTTGGAAGCCTTGGAAAATGGAAGTATAAAAAACCTTTTATACTCACGGAACACGGCATATACACCAGGGAGCGTGAGGAGGAGCTTCTTCGTGCACAATGGGTTCTGCCGTATTTTAAGAATCAGTGGATAAATATGTTCCGCCTTTTTTCGGATTGTGCGTATGTACATGCTGATGTTGTGACGGCTCTATATAAAAAGGCAAACGAGATACAGCATGAGCTTGGCTGCGAGGAGTCGAAGTTTATGGTAACCCCGAACGGCGTGCACACAGAAAAATTCGCCGGGGTGGGGGCAAAGGAAGCTGACGGCTACGTGGATATAGGTGCGATTGTCCGCATAGCCAAGATAAAGGATATAAAGACAATGATATATGCGTTCGCAGAGGTGCGGCGTATCATGCCGAATACGCGGCTTCATATAATGGGTGATGTGGATGATGAGGAATATTATGAGGAATGTAAGACACTGATTGAGCAGCTTGATGTCAAGGGAATCATATTCACCGGTGTTGTGAATGTGGCCGAATATATTAAAAAAATAGATTTTGTGATACTTACAAGCATTTCTGAGGGGCAGCCCTTATCGTTGCTTGAGGCGTTTGCAGCCGGGCGTGCATGTGTGACAACGGACGTTGGCTGCTGCCGCGGGCTGATTGAGGGCAGTGATGGGTTTGGAAACGCCGGGATATGTGTTCCGCCTATGAATAAGGAGCAGCTTGCACAGGCGATGCTGGAGCTGTGCAGTGAGCCGGAAAAAAGGAGAAGGATGGGGGAAGCCGGGAAAAGAAGGGTGAATATGTTCTACACACATGAGGTTTCGATGGAGAACTACAGGGATATATACAGAAAATTATTGGGTGGGTAATTATGGAATATAGCGTGTAACTGTTTATTGGCGGATTTAAGTTTCATAATCGTATATCAGGAATATTAAAGTGAGGGTGAGTATTATGGCGGGAATAGGGTTCGAGCTAAAGAAAATGTTTTCAAAAAAGGGAGTATTTCAGCTTATCAGGGCGTATGGCTATGCCGGGACGGTGTGCGTGGGACCTATGCTGCTGGGAATGTTTTTTCTTATACTGATAGGCCTTATGTCGGCATATTTTGGAGCATCATTCCATGAAAGGGAGCTGTTAAACAGCATGGTTACATACACACTGCTTGCCTCTATGGTGTGGAGCAATACATTCTCGATGGTCATGACGCGGTTCGTGGCGGACAGTCTTTACAGCGGCAGCAGGGGAGCTGTGCTTCCGGCGTTCTGGGGAAGCACCTGTGTCATGCTTATCTCAGGTGAAATCATGTACGGAATTTTTATGGCATTTGCAGGCGTTACAGCCGTGTATGCACTGCTATGTGTTGTCCTTTTTGGAGAGCTGGTCATTGTGTGGAATGAGATGAGCTACCTCACGGCGGTCAAGAATTATCGTGGAATAATAAAGGTGTTCGCGTCTGCGGTTGTGGCTGCCGCAGCTGCGGGCGCACCGTGCGCCGCGATGTCGTGGAGAAGCGCGTGGCCGACGCCGTGCGCGAGGCCCTGGGCAGCGCCGACAGCCGCGAGCGCATCGCTCGCATGCTGGCCGACGCCGAGGAGGAGCGCGCCGACGAGAAGCCCTTGAGCGAGACCATAAAGGGCGAGCTGGCCAAGATCGAGACGGCGTTCTCCAACATATGGGCGGCCATCGAGTCGGGCATCGCGCCGCCGGGCGGCAAGGAGCGCATAGACGCGCTGAAGCAGCGGCAGGCGCTCCTCAAGGACGAGCTGCGCACGGCCGAGGCCCTTGAGGCCGCCCGCCTTGACTACGACCGCGCGCTGTTCTGGCTTGAGGGCATGGCCGCCGCCGAGGTGGACGACGCGCAGCTCCTGCGCACGTTCGTGGCGCGCGCGGTGCTGGGCGGCCCCGACGATGACGACGGCCTGCGCGTGGCGTTCACGTTTGACGATTCTGCCGGCTTGGGCGATAATCCGTCGCTGCCTGGCGCTATAGGTCCAGGTGGCGAGGTGTTCGACCGAATGAACGCCAGCTCCACCAATAGTTGCAAGCAGGTAGGTAAACGTACCTACCTGCTTTTTTATTACTTATAGATACTGCGGAGAATCGAACTCTATGCAGGGCGCGGGCGTTAGGAAAACGCGTAAGCGTTTTTAGCCCGCGGGCGAGGACGCCGGCAGGCGGCCGAAGCCGGTGCGTATTTGCGAAGCAAATACGCGGATTCTCCGCGCAATGCCTCTACAAGGTGGAGTAGTCAATTTGGGACGGGGCTATTTTAGCTACCCCTATAAGCCAGTCGATATTAGTTCTGGTCCCCAATAATTCGTCGACAGTCAAAGGGCAGCTAAAATAGCCCCGTCCCAAATTGACTACTCGCGTTGACGCCTCAAGCGGAAGTTGCATCCCAGAATATCGGCTCAGAATGGGATGCATTTTCCGGTTGTCGGCGGAAAGTTCATCCCGGAATCCGCGCTCAGAACGGGACGCGCTTTCCCAATGGCGGTCCAAGCGGAAAGCACATCCCGGAATCCCGCCTCAAACTGGGACACACTTTCCGCTTCACCTGCCGCCTCGAAAAACCCATGCGCTCGCCATCCCAAAACTGGGTAGAAGAAGGCCAAAACGCAATCGCAGGAGGTCAATATGACTGCAGAAGATAAGGCAAAGAACGCCGGCAAGGTCGCGCTCGTTTTGGAGGGCGGCAGCTTCCGCGGGCAGTTTACCGCGGGCGTGCTCGACGTTCTCATGGAGGCCGGTGTCGAGATTCCGGCTGTCTACGGTGTATCGGCCGGCGCTCTCAACGGCGTGAACTACAAGTCGCACCAGATCGGCCGTGCCAACCGCATCAACCTGGCTTTCTGCAACGATAGCCGCTTCATGGGCGCCGCATCGTTTGCGTCCACGGGCTCCATTGTGGGTTACGACTTTATCTTCAACGATGTCCAGGACCGCCTGGATCCCTTTGACAGCGAGACGTTCGACGCGAGCCCCATCGAGATGTACGCCGTCGCGACGGACATGCTCTTTGGAACCGCCACGTACCTCCCGGTCAAAAGCGCCGTGCTTGATCTCGATGCCGTGCGCGCATCGACCTCGCTGCCGCTGGTGACGCCGCCGGGCTTGAATACGTGCAAAGCATCCTGAGCGCCCGGCGTGACGAGCTGTTCGCGCTTGTTGACGGCGGCGTAGCCGATTCGGTCCCCATCGAGCACGTGCTGGAGGAGGCGGGCTTCGATCGCGCGGTTGTCATTGTCACGCAGGACCGCTCGTACGAGAAAAAGCCCTACGAGTTTATGCCTGCCGCGCGCGCCCGCTATGCCGACTACCCCTATCTGCTCGAGGCTATCGAGACGCGCCACGACCGTTACAACATCCAGCGCATGCACCTGTGGAAGTATGAACGCGAGGGCCGCGCGTTGGTCGTCGCTCCGCAAAAGCCGGTCGAGGTCGGCCATGTCGAGCACGATTCGGCAAAGCTATTGGACCTGTATATCCAGGGCCGTCAGGAGGCAAAGCGCCTGCTCGCGGAAATCCAAGAGTTCGTTGAGCGCTAGCGACGGCGAACCCTCAAAAAAATGACAACAGCTAAAGAGCTGGAAAAATCACAGCTCGTGGATGACATGTGCAGAAACTCTGGTCGGAGCCAAAATACCTGTTGACTCGTACGGCGAGCGGGGTAATATGGACGGGTTACTTGCAGAGCCCCGTGAATCTCTGTAACAACACGTACTGTACATGGAGGAGTCTAAGTGATTTCGAAATCGACTCACTACGCCAAGCAGGGCGAGGTCCAGCGCAACTGGGTTCTCGTCGACGCCGATGGTGCTGTCCTGGGCCGTCTTGCCACCCAGATCGCAATGATCCTGCGCGGTAAGAACAAGCCCCAGTTCACGCCCAACAGCGACTGCGGCGACTTCGTTGTCGTCATCAACGCCGATAAGGTCCAGCTTACCGGTAACAAGGCCGACACGAAGACCTATTATCGCCACAGCGGCTACAACGGCGGCCTCAAGGCTGAGAGCTTCCGCCAGGCTATGGAGAAGCACCCGGAGAAGGTCATCGAGCGCGCCGTTCGCGGTATGCTGCCCAAGACCACCCTCGGCCGTGCCCAGATGACCAAGCTTAAGGTCTACGCTGGTGCCGAGCATCCGCATGCTGCCCAGAACCCCACGAAGATTGAGCTGGAGGCTTAAAGATGGCTGAGAACACCGTTGTCTACCAGGGTACCGGCCGTCGTAAGAACGCCGTCGCCCGCGTCCGTCTCGTCCCCGGCACCGGCAAGGTGACCATCAACAAGCGTGATGCCGAGCAGTATTTCGGCCGTCATCAGCTCGTTGAGAACGCCCTTGCTCCCTTCAAGGTGACCGACACCGCCGGTCAGTTCGACGTTATCGCTCTGTGCGATGGCGGCGGCATCTCCGGTCAGTCCGGCGCTCTGCGCTTGGGCATCGCTCGCGCTCTTCTGAACGCTGGCGACTACCGTGCTGACCTCAAGAAGGCCGGTTTCCTTACGCGCGATGCTCGCGTGGTCGAGCGCAAGAAGTACGGCCTCAAGAAGGCCCGCCGCGCTCCCCAGTTCTCCAAGCGCTAAGGTTTTATCTCCTTTCGAGATACAATGTACAAGCGGGGCCTGCCGATTCCTCGGCGGGTCCCGCTTTTCTTTTTCGACTAGGGTGGGCGGTTGCATATCGCCTGCTAGGGAAGGAGCGATCCTATGCCCCAGAACATCTTCGGTACCGACGGCGTCCGTGGCGTCGCCAACGCCGATCTTTCGTGCGACCTCGCGTTTCGCCTGGGCCGCGCGGCGACCAAGTTTCTTGGTCCGGACATCTGCATCGGCCGTGACACGCGCCTTTCGGGCACCATGCTCGAGAGTGCTCTGACCGCCGGCATTATGGCCGAGGGCGGCCGTCCGCACTGCTGCGGCGTCATCCCCACGCCTGCCGTGGCACTGCTCACCGTTCAGAACGAGCTCGACGGCGGCATCGTCATCTCCGCTTCGCACAATCCGCCGGAGTTCAACGGCATCAAGTTCTTTAGCCGCAAGGGCATGAAGCTTCCCGACGCGGTCGAGGAAGAGATCAGCGCCTGGGTCATGTCCGAGGAAGCCATGGCTGCCG
>ENA-ORUA01002664-ORUA01002664.1-human-gut-metagenome-genome-assembly--contig:-NODE-2664-length-13489-cov-6.920575_pt1 | contig 13489 bp, 10 predicted proteins | sample MGYA00242076_ERZ509201 | MGnify/ENA primary metagenome ERZ509201 (study PRJEB26280, sample SAMEA2338863) | human gut metagenome | biome: human gut; feature: human-associated habitat; material: faeces...
TTGGCCACTTTCCTTTAGAAAATCCACAGTTGTAGCTAGCATCCGAGTCCGGGGCAGGCAGCCCTTTCTGCGTGGATTTTACGGCAACCCTACGTTACGAGCCATGCACTCAATTCATAAATGTGTCGCAAAAGGCGCTCCACATTTATTTCATTGACGGCTGTCGAGTGTGTCCGGTAAGACCGGACGCACGGTATATAGTCAAAAACAAAAACAGCGACTTGTGAGCAAGCTCCCAGATCGCTGTTTCCGTTTTGACTTTGCATGGCTCGTAACTCTCAACATTCTATTTGTGTGCCCACCCGGAATCTGTTATACTATCTTTAATATGACATTTGTGAGGGGGAGAACTTTGATGGGTATACAACAGAAGGGCAGTAATCTTACGACGCTTTGCTATATAGAGCAGGGCGGCAGGTATCTGATGCTTCATCGAGTGAAAAAAGAAAATGACATAAATAAGGATAAGTGGATTGGAGTAGGCGGTCATTTTGAGGCAGGGGAAAGCCCAGAGGAATGTGTGCTCAGGGAAGTAAAAGAAGAGACGGGATATACACTGACTTCTTACCGGTTTCGAGGCCTGATCACATTTGTATGCGGTGAGGAATACGAGTATATGTGTCTCTATACGGCGGATGGATTCTCAGGAACTCCTGTGGAATGTGATGAAGGCACCTTGGAATGGGTCGATATGGACAGAATAGAAGAATTGAATCTTTGGGAGGGAGACAGGATTTTCTTCCGGTTACTGCGGGAGAACCGGCCATTTTTCTCCTTAAAATTGTCCTACGGAGATGACGGTATTCTTCGGGAGGCAATCTTGGATGGAAAACCCATGAAGGCAGGGCGCGACATTGAACTTCACTGATTTTACGGAAAAATATAATATTCAATTGAATGAACAACAACTTCGGGCAGTGAGGGCAGTGGACGGCCCGGTGTTGCTGCTTGCGGTACCCAGCAGCGGTAAGACTACCGTGCTGGTCAGCAGACTGGGATATATGATCTATTGCTTGGGGATCCGGCCGGAATCCATTCTGACCGTAACTTATACTGTGGCTGCCACCGAGGATATGCGCAGACGATTTGCCAAAATATTCGGGGAGGAAGATGCAAGGCGATTGGAATTCCGTACGATTAACGGGATTTCCCAGAAAGTACTGCAGTATTTTGCATACCGGACGCAGAAGACACCATTTCAGGTGGCAGATAAAGAAGCTTCCACCGCGGTTAAGCAGTCCTTTTGGGAAGTGACCGGAAAGTATGCTACGGAAAACGATATCAAAGAAACACAGCTGGAGATCACTTACGCGAAAAATATGCGTCTGACACCGGAAGAAATCCGCGATATGGATACGGAAGTGGAAAAGTTCCCGGAGATTTTCCGGGCGTATAATGCGAAACTCAGACAGATGCAAATGATAGATTATGATGATCAGATGATCTATGCTCTGCGGATTCTCGAACAGTATCCGGAGGTGCTTGCGTATTTCAGAGAAAAATATCAGTATTTCTGTGTGGATGAGGCACAGGATACTTCGAAGATACAGCATGATATGATGGATCTGCTGGCGGCAAAAAGCAGAAATCTGTTCATGGTGGGGGATGAAGATCAGAGTATTTACGGGTTCCGGGCGGCATATCCAAGGGCACTGGTGGAATTCGAAAGCAGACATCCCGGGGCGCAGTTGCTGCTTATGGAGACGAATTACCGCAGCAGACAGGAGATCGTCCGGGCAGCGGATCAACTGATACAGAAAAATCGGAACCGCCATGCGAAGACCATGACCGCAGCCAGAGCAGCCGGTGGCTGTGTCACGGAGATCAGGGCAGTGTCCAGACAGGGACAATATAACTATCTGCTGAAAGTTGCGGAGGACTGTGAACAGGAGACAGCGGTACTGTACCGGAACAATGAGAGTGCACTTCCCATCATTGATATGTTGGAACGAAAGGGTCTGTCTTATCGGGTGAAAAATACGGATATGACCTTTTTCTCACATCCTGTCGTGAACGATATCTGTGATTTTATTCATTTGTCACTGGACCCATGGGACGGGGAGACTTTTTTAAAGATTTATTATAAAATGGGTGCCGGAATCAGCAAAAAGGCGGCAATGGAAGCGGTTGATGCCAATACCGGGAGACTGACATTGCTGGATATGGTCGCAGAGCAGGAGGATGTATCCGTTTATACCAGAAAACAGTGCAGGGCGCTGGCAACGCACCTGGACAATATGAGGTATGAGACGGCAGGCAGGGCGATCTACCGGATCCTGAATTATATGGGATATCAGGAATTCATGGATACCCACGGTATGGACAGTGGTAAAGCAGAGATCCTGAAAGTACTGGGAGACCGGGAGGAGAGCCTGTTTGATTTCCCGAAGAGATTACAGAAATTGCAGGAGATGATCCGGGAAGGATGTGGCGATCCGGAGAGCAAATTTATCCTGTCGACGATCCATTCCAGCAAAGGATTAGAATATACAAGGGTCTATCTGGCGGATATGCTGGCCGGAGTACTGCCGGCAGCGATTCCACCCGGGGGATGCAGACCGGACTCTCCGGAGGCAAATGCCTACGAAGAAGAGAGAAGGCTTTATTATGTAGGGATGACCCGTGCAAAGGAACAGCTTTATATATTTACTTTTGGACCGAATATGACTTCTGTGTTTTCCGGGGAAGTGTTGAAAAAGCCGAAGGAGCGACAGATCCTTCCGGAAAAAGCACAGAAAAACATACATAAAAATGTACAGAAAAAAGTACAGCAATTGTCTGCGCAGGAGGTGGAAAAATGTATTGAGGCATGTGTTACCGGTTGTAAGGTGCAGCATCGGAAATACGGAACCGGTGAGATCATATCAGGAGACGGCAGAATCGCGGAAATCTTGTTTTTGGGAGAAAACACGCCACGGAAGATCCGATCGCATTTTCCGCGCAGATACTTACTTTAAAATAAAACAGTGAGGTTACCTATGTATACGATTGTAGTTGCAGATGATGAAGAAGAATTACGCAGAGCGATCATACGGAAAATTGATTGGGAAAGTACTGGGTTCCGTGTGGTGGGAGAAGCTGAAAACGGTATCGAAGCATTGGAGCTGGTGGAGCGGATGGAACCGGATCTTTTACTGACGGATATCCGGATGCCCTTTGTGTCGGGGATTGAACTGGCCAGACAGGTCAGAGAGGTGCGGCCTACCACACAGATTGCTTTCTTAAGCGGATTTGATGAATTTTCCTATGCACAACAGGCCATTCAGTACAACATTATCAGTTATATGCTGAAGCCCATTACTATGGCGGATCTGACGGAAGAACTGAAGAAGATCAAGCTTAAGATCGATGGCATTTTTGCAGAATTTGACACCAGAAAAAATGATAATCCCAATCTTCAGCAGTTTTTTCTACCGCTGCTATTGGATGATTATGTAAATTTCGACAGTGGAGAGAGAGAAGAGAAGCTGATCGAACAGGCGATCGCGAATGGATTCCTGAAGGACCGGAATAACTCGTTTGAGTATGCTGTACTGGCAATCTCGGTGGAAGACAGAGATGGACAGAACTGCACCCGGCCGGAGCTCGCACATTCGGCTGATATGATCCTGCAAAAATATATGAAGCATTACAGCTTTGCCATGGATGGGCGGATCATAACGATACTGGCGGCTACGAGGACCACGTTTGAAAAATATCTTCATATTGCAGTCGGTGAGATGGTACAGAGTACGGAGCGTATTTTGAACATGCATTGCCACATTGGTGTCAGCCGTATCAGAGAGCGTCTGGGAGAATGTCACGAGGCATACCACGGAGCCATGAGTGCACTGGGATATTGCAAACCGGGAGAGAGCGGGATCCATTATATCGCGGATGAGGAACGGGACAACTCCATGGATATGGAAATGGCTTCGGAATACGTGGTGCAGATGGAGAATCTGATCCGAAGCGGGTCCCGCACAGAACTGGAGCAGTATCTGAAAACTGTTTTTGAAAAACTGGAGTCGGAACAGGATGCTCAGTTAAAATGCAAGTTTATGATTTTCACAATGTCATCGGCACTCATCCGTATAGCTTATACCGTGACGGATGACAGCGCCCTGTTCCAGCGGTTTGCCATGCTGGAGGGTCCGGTGCGAGAGGTAAAAGACCGTTTTACGTCCTTATGTCTGGAGGTCTGGGAGCTGATCAACGCCGGCAAGAAAAAAAGCAGCCAGATCCTGTGTGAGAAGGCAATGCAGATCATCGAAAGGGATTATGGTGATCCGACGCTGTCTTTGGTGGGTGTCAGCAACAACATTCATGTAAGTCCGAACTATCTAAGCGCACTGATCAAAAAGGAGACCGGAGCCAGCTTCGTAGACCTGCTGACCAAAAAACGGATCGAGACGGCGAGAGAGCTGGTACTGGGCAGCGCAATGAAAATGAGGGAGATCGCGGAACGCTGCGGCTACAGCGATCAGCATTATTTTAGTTATTGCTTTAAAAAATATTGCGGAATGTCTCCCAATGCCATGCGTCAGGAGAAAGAATCATTATGAAAAAACGGAAAGCATCACTTTCTTTTATCATTACGATATTGGTGGTCGTACTGGTTACGCTTTTTTTACTGTGGTCTACCTTTTTCTTTTTATCGTTGTATGTATCCAGTATGAAACAGGCAGCGCAGACCAGCAGTGAACAGGCGGTGACACAGGCATCCAATGCGATCTCCAACTATATCGGGGACATGCAGGAGATCATGCGCCTGATCGAAAAGAATCTGACAAAGAGCGGAGGAAAATCCGACCAGACCCTGGAGACGCTTTGCGATGTACGCTCGGATCTCGTGGCTGTCTATATCTATGATGCGAAGGGACAGCTTGCGGATTCCTATACGGGGACACATACGATGAAGGATCATTACCTCAAGGATCTGTCCTATATCGCACTGGATTCCTATAGTCAGGGAATACTCTATTTATCTGAACCGCATGTGGAGTCTCTTCTGCAGGACTATTATCCCTGGGTGGTATCGGTGCTTCAGGAACTTACCGGGGCAGACGGACAGAGGATGCGGGTTGTCATTGATATCCGCTTCTCTAAAATATCGGATTATGTGGATAACGTAGGAATCGGACAACATGGTTATTGCTTTATTACGGACAGCAACGGAGAGATTATCTATCATCCACAGCAACAGCTATTATATTCCGGGCTGAAAAAAGAGGCAACCGCAGGACTGGATCTGAGCAGCAACGGTTCTTTCGAGACAGATGACCTGATCTGCAGCGTGAGGTCTCTGGATAATTGTGACTGGAAGGTTGTGGGAGTCAGTTATATCAGCGAACTGGTGACAGCCAAGGAAATGGAACTTTTGGGCAATATCTGCGTGATGCTTACCATTATTTTGCTGGTGACAATGTTGGTAAGCTTTCTGGTCTCCAGACTGGTGACGAACCCGGTGCAGCGCCTGATCCGGGCTATGGGAGAGTTTGAAAAGGATGCAGCGGGATATGTTTATCGTCCGGTGGAAGGGACTATGGAGATCGAGGCACTATCCCAGTCCTATGAGCACATGGTACGAAAAATCCAGAAATTGATGAATCAGGTACGTCAGGAGGAAATATCTCTGCGGAAAACAGAACTGAAAGCATTGCAGGCACAGATCAATCCTCATTTCTTATATAACACACTGGATGCCATCGGCTGGCTGTGTGAAGAAGAAAGATGTCAGGATGCCGTGGAGATGGTCAACGCATTGGCTAAGCTGTTCCGTATCAGTATCAGCAAGGGACATGAGCTGATCACGATTCAAAAAGAGGTGGAACATGCGAGAAGCTATCTGAAGATCCAGAACTTCCGGTATAAGAACCAGTTTTCCTATGACTTCCAGATAGAAGAAGACTGTCTGCAGTATTATTGCAATAAGATCACATTACAGCCGATCATTGAGAATGCGATATATCATGGGTTGGACCGCATGGTGGATGAGGGACATATCCAGATCCGGATCTACAGTGAAGGTGAGGATGTTATTTTCCGGGTGGAAGACAACGGGGTCGGTATGTCGGAAGAACAGTGCAGATCCATTCTGCATAAGGAGCCGGGGGATAATTCCGGTATCGGTATTAAAAATGTAAACGACAGGATCAAAATATATTTCGGAAAAGAGTATGGACTGTCCATTGAAAGTGAACTGGATGTGGGAACCTGTGTTACGATACGGATGCCTAAAGTAGAAGAAAATGCAGCGGCAGGATGGGAGAAGGTATGAGAAATAAGATAAGGAAGAAAATACTGTCCCTGCTGCTTGCGGGAATCCTGGCAGCCGGGCTGTGTGGCTGTGGACAAGAAGCGGAGACACAGAAGACACGGGTTGCAATGATCGTAAAATCTACAGAAAGTGCTTTTTGGAAAAGCGTTTTTGCCGGAGCCGGAGCAGCAGCCACGGAGTACAATATTAATGTATCTTTTGATGGGCCGGCGGCGGAGGAAGATTATGAAACGCAGAATGAGATGGTACGCCGGGCAATGGATGACGGTGTGGACGTGATCATATTTTCTGCCGTGGATTATAATGCCAATGCCGAGATCATTGATCAGGCGGCACAGAGAGGGATCAAGATCATCGTGATCGATAGTGATGTGAACAGCAGTCAGGTCAGCTGCCGTATCGGAACCAACAATCTCCAGGCAGGGATAAAGGCAGCGGAAGCAGCGCTTGCCACGGATGATGAGGAATTATATATCGGTATTGTGAACTATGATGTGAATTCCGCTAACGGACAACAGAGAGAGCTTGGATTCCGGCAGACGGTGGAGCAGGATCCGAGGGTCAAAAATATAACCACGATCAATGTGCTCTCCACCACGGAAGATGCCAGAGCGGGAGCCAAGGAAATGCTATTGTCCGATTCCAGGATCAATGTGGTGGTGACCTTTAATGAATGGACCAGTCTCGGAGTAGGCTGGGCGATCCGGGATCTGAACCGGGCGGACAGGATCCAGGTGGTGGCTTTTGATTCCAATGTGGTCTCTGTGGGAATGCTGGAGACCGGAGAAGTAGATGCCCTGATCGTACAGAATCCATATGCTATGGGATATCTCGGAGTGGAGACAGCAGCCAATCTGATGAACGGACAGACAGGCGGTCCCAGCGTGGTGGATACTGCCACGACCATTGTCACCAGAGAGAATATGTATGAACCGGAGAGCCAGAAGATATTGTTTTCTTTTGAAGAGGAAGGTTATTGATCCTGTATAAAATCTTACGATAACGATAAGCAAAGTGTAAAAATATGTACAAAGCATGAACAAAATATGTACAGAATAGTATAATTTCTTACCCCATGCGTAAAATTTTGCATATCTTTTTTGTACAACCTGACATATAATTACCTCATCAAGAGATGAAACACATACAATTTCATCAAAACAAGGAGGTATTTTGTATGAAAAAGATCATGTCACTACTGTTGGTCGGCATTATGATGCTCAGCCTCGTAGCGTGCGGAAAAGACGGCGGAAAGAACGGCGGAGAGCTGAACGTAGGTGTATTCTATTATACTTACAGTGATACTTACATCTCCAGCGTACGTACCGCACTGGACAACGCACTTACCGAAGCAGGTATCAAGTTCCAGAATTACGACGGCAACAGTAACCAGACCACCCAGAACGAACAGATTGATACCGCTATTGCACAGGGTACCAACCTTCTGATCGTTAACATCGTTACATCCGGTTCCGTAGACGCTTCCCAGGCTATCGTTGACAAGGCAAGCGCAGCAGGAATCCCTGTTATCTTCTTCAACCGTGCGGTTGAGTCCGATGAGGATGAAGGTAAGGTATTAGGCAGCTATGACAAGTGTGCATTCGTAGGAACCGATGCTCCCGAAGCAGGTCATATGCAGGGTAAGATGGTAGGCCAGTACGTAGTAGATAACTTTGATGCTATCGACTTAAACGGTGACGGCAAGATCAGCTACGCAATGTTCATGGGTCAGTTAGGTAACGTAGAAGCAATCTATCGTACCCAGTACGGCGTAGAAGATGCAGACGCAGTGATCACCGCAGCAGGCAAGCCCGCTCTGGAGTACTTCGATGCATCCAATACTGATAAGTACCAGGTTGACCAGGACGGTAACTGGTCCGCAACCGCAGCTAACAACTACATGACTACCAACCTGTCTCAGTACAATGAGTCCGCTGGTAACATGATCGAGCTGGTAATCTGCAACAACGACGGTATGGCTGAAGGCGTTATCTCCGCTCTGAATGACAAGGGCTACAACTTAGGCGACGGCAGCTGCACCACCATTCCTGTATTCGGTGTTGACGCAACTGACGCAGCTAAGCAGCTGATCGCAGATGGCAAGATGACCGGTACCATCAAGCAGGATGCAGAAGGTATGGCAAACGGTATTGCTTACCTGGCTAAGAATATCCAGTCCGGTAAGGAGCTGATGGCAGATACCGACAGCTTCAACATCTCTGAGAAGGTTAGCAACAAGATTTACATCCCTTACGCTACTTATACCGGAGAATGATCTGAATAACAAGTAAATAAAAAGAGCGGCTGCTGCATCGGGCAGCAGCTGCTCTTTATGTATAGGAGGATGCGTATGGGACAGGAAGTATTGCTTCAGATGACAGACATATGCAAGGAATTCCCCGGCGTAAAGGCACTGGATCATGTATCCCTGACCGTAAAAAAGGGAACGGTACACGCGCTGATGGGAGAGAACGGCGCCGGTAAATCCACCTTGATGAAGTGTCTGTTCGGTATCTACAGTAAGGATGCAGGAAAGATTGAGCTGGAAGGCAAGGAAGTTAATTTCAAGAATTCCAGAGAAGCACTGAACAACGGAGTGGCCATGGTTCATCAGGAACTGAACCAGGCACTGAAGAGAAATGTCATGGATAATATCTGGCTGGGCCGTTATCCCATGACAGCAGGTATTATGGTCAACGAGCATAAAATGCTGGAAGACACCAATAAGATTTTTGAAGAACTGGGGATCGCAGTAGACCCCAAGAGAATTATGAGTACGATGCCGGTATCACAAAGGCAGATGGTAGAGATCGCCAAGGCGGTATCCTATAACAGTAAGATCATTGTATTCGACGAACCTACTTCATCCCTGACGGAAGAAGAAGTGGAGCATTTGTTTAAGATCATCAACATGCTTCGAGACAGAGGATGCGGTATTATTTATATCTCTCACAAGATGGCAGAGATCCTTAGGATCGCAGATGAAGTAACCGTCATGCGTGACGGTACCTGGATCGCAACGGAGCCTGCAGAAGAATTGACCACAGATAAGATCATCAGACTCATGGTAGGACGAGAGCTGACCAATCAGTTCCCTCCCAAGACGAACAAGCCCGGAGAAGTGGCATTGGAAGTGGAGCATCTGACTGCAAGGTATTCTCTGTTGCAGGATGTGTCCTTTAAGGCCAGAAAGGGTGAGATCGTGGGCCTGGCCGGACTGGACGGAAGCGGAAGAACGGAGACTCTGGAGAATATCTTCGGCGTTGCTACCAGAAAAGACGGTCTGATCAAATTAGACGGCAAAGAAGTGAAGAACCGCAATGCCAGAGAATCCATTAAAAACGGCTTTGCACTTCTGACAGAGGAACGTCGTGCTACCGGTATTTTCGGTATCCTGAATATCCGGGAGAATACGGTGATCTCCAGTCTGAAGAAGCATAAGAGAGCAGGATTTTATCTGAGTGATAAATCCATGGAGAAGGACACCGCATGGGCTATTGATGCCATGCACATCAAGACACCTTCTCAGAAGACGAAGATCCGGTCATTGTCCGGTGGTAACCAGCAGAAGGTTATCCTCGGCAGATGGCTTCTCACAGAGCCTGAGGTGCTGATGCTGGATGAACCTACCAGAGGTATCGACGTAGGTGCAAAATATGAGATCTACCAGCTGATCATCGATCTGGCGAACAAGGGCAAAGTTGTCCTGATGGTATCTTCGGAGATGCCGGAGCTGCTGGGTGTATGTGACAGAATACTTGTCATGAGCGGCGGCAGACTGGCAGGAGAAGTAGATGCCAAAAATACGACACAGGAAGAGATCATGTCTCTTGCTGCAAAATATGTATAGGAGGATATGCGTATGAATCCCGGCAAAGCAATTCAAAATAAAATTAACGGCGTAAAGCAAAATTTTGCAGATTACAAGAAGCTGGACAGCAAGGACAAGAAAACTTATTGGAAAGAGTTTTTACTGAACAATGCGTTGTACATCCTGCTGATCGTAGCAATTATTTACACTTACATCCAGAACTCCAATTTCCTGTCGGCGGCTTCCATTGTCAACATTATCAGCCTGTCCGCAGCGAACCTTCCCATTGCCTGTGGTATTGCGGGATGTATCGTATTGACCGGTACTGACCTGTCCGCAGGACGTGTGGTAGGACTTACCGCATGTATTACCGCATCCCTGATGCAGTCCGTAACCTATGCGACCAAGATGTTCCCGAACCTTCCGGTACTTCCGATCCCTCTGGTGATCCTGATCGTACTGTTGGTCGGTGGTATCGTAGGATGGGTCAATGGATTCTTCGTGGCGAAGTTCCAGTTACATCCCTTCATCGTAACTCTGGCTACCCAGCTGATCGTATATGGTTTACTGTTAATGTATATCATGATCAACGGCAATAACGGCCAGCCTCTGTCCGGTCTGGATCAGCATTTCAATGATGTGGTAAAAGGAAGCGTAGTATCCTTTAATGCCGGCGGAGCAAGAATCGCCATTCCCAACTATGTATGGCTGGCAGCTGTCATTGTTATCATTATGTGGTTCATCTGGAACAAGACAACCTTCGGTAAGAATATGTTCGCAGTCGGTTCCAATCCGGAAGCAGCGAAGGTATCCGGTGTTAATGTAATGCGTACTACCATTCTGGTGCATACTCTGGCAGGTGCTATGTACGGTCTGACCGGTTTCATCGAGTCCTCCCGTATCGGTTCCAATACCGCCAACACCGGTCTGAACTATGAGTGTGATGCTATTGCAGCCTGCGTTATCGGTGGTGTATCCTTTGTAGGTGGTACCGGTAAGATCAGCGGTGTTGTACTGGGTGTATTCCTCTTAAGAATCATCTTCGTAGCACTGAACTTCCTGTCCATCAACATGAACATGCAGTATGTGATCAAGGGACTTATCATTCTGGTTGCCTGTGCGATCGATATGAGAAAGTATCTGGTAAGAAAGTAATGATATAAGACACACACATAGAAAACATCCGCGCCTGCCTGCAGGCAAAGGATGTTTTCTGCGTGGGGAGTAAAATAATATGAGCATGAAGAAATTGCTTATGTCAGATTAGGAAAAGGAAAGATTATGAATCAGGAACAAGTGACAGCAGAGAATACAGAAGAAAAGGCAGCAGAGGTCACCGCATCGTCAGAAATGGCGGGACAGACGCAGGAGGCAGTCCGCCCGAAGGGAAAATGGTTCGGCCGCGGTATCTACGGAAGCAAGGATGTCCCCATCCGCATTTTGGACGGCCTGATCGGTGTTTTGATCGTTGTGATCGTGGGAATGATCATTTTCTTCGCGGTACGCGGTGGATTTAACATTATGTACGATACGGATGGCGGAAGCGAAGTGCCCGTACAGAAGATCCGCTACGGTGAGTTCATTACGGAGCCGGAGACACCTTACAAGCCCGGATACACCTTTGACGGATGGTATACGGAAAAGGAAGGCGAGACGGTGTTATGGTATTTCCAGTCGGAAAAAGTTACCGGCGATATGACATTGACCGCGCATTGGATACCGGCACAGTTCACAGTGAAATTTGACTATGACGGTGGCACGGATGCAGACGGTGCGGTCACGGAATCCAAGCAGGTGATTTTCGGTGAGACCTATGGCACACTTCCGGAACCGGTCAAAGAAGGAAGCATCTTTGCCGGCTGGGAATACAGCGGACAGACGATCACCGCAGATACCGTTGTCCAAATGACAGGAGAACATGTCCTGACAGCAATCTGGAAATGATCTGTTCATTGTTTCAATATCGGTAAAAACAAGAACTCCCGGCTGGAGGCAGATACTGCTTCCGACCGGGAGTTCCTGTTTTTTGAAAGCAATTTTCCCAGACTGTTATAAAAGAAAAGCCTCTTGACAGAATGCAAAGAATGTCGTACTATTGTATTATACAAATAATACAACAAAACAATAGATATGAAAAAGTAAAAACGAAATGAAAATTATTAAGAAAGGATGATAGGAATGGCGTGGGAATTAGATGCTGACAGACCAATCTATGCACAACTGGTAGAACGGATCCAGCGGGAAATCGTATCCGGAAAATATCAGCCGGGAGAGAAGCTCCCCAGCGTCCGTGATCTGGCGGCGGTGGCAGCGGTGAATCCGAACACGATGCAGAAGGCATTTGCGGAACTGGAGCGGAGTGGTCTGATCATGACGCAGAGGACCAGCGGCAGAACGGTTACGGAGGATACGGAACTGATCTCCAATACGAGGGAGAAGCTGGCAGCCGGTCATATGAGGAGCTTTATAGACAATATGCAGGAGCTGGGGTATGACACCGGGGAGATCAGAGAGCTCTTGGCTAAAATGCAGTCCTGAGAGACCGGGGATTCCGGTAAATAATCAAGAGAGGTGGAAAATAAATGAATAATTTGGTGGAAATCGTGAACTTAACCAAGAAATACGGCACCAATGTGGCCGTGAATCATCTGACCGTAAGTCTTCCCAAGGGGAAGATCATTGGTCTGCTGGGACCCAACGGCAGTGGTAAGACGACCCTGATCAAAATGCTGAACGGTCTGCTGACACCGACGGAAGGAACCATTCTGATCGATGGCAATAACGTGGGACCGGCGACTAAGAGTAAGGTGGCCTATCTCCCGGACCGCACATACCTGACTATGAATCAGACGATCAGGGAGATCCTGGATTATTTTCAGGACTTTTATGCGGACTTTTCCAGGGAACATGCAGAAGAAATGTTAAAAAGCCTTGGAATTGACCCCACGTTGAAGATGCGAACCTTATCCAAAGGTACAAAAGAAAAGGTACAGCTGATCCTTGTGATGAGCCGGAATGCCAGCCTGTATATTCTCGATGAGCCGATTGCCGGTGTGGATCCTGCAGCGAGAGATTATATCCTGCGCACCATCATCAACAACTACAATCCCGAAGCTACGGTACTGATCTCCACCCATCTGATCGAGGATGTGGAGCAGGTGCTGGATGAAGTGATCTTCATGCGCTACGGTCAATTGGTGTTATATACATCCGTTGACAATATCAGAGAAGAGAAGGGTAAGTCTGTAGATGCTTACTTCAGGGAGGTATTCGCATGTTAGGAAAGTTGATGAAATATGAATGGAAAAATACCTGGAAAGCGGGCGTACTGATGCTCCTTGGAATGTTTGTGGTCACTGTGATCGGCTGCGTGGTATTACGCATGCCGGGAGGACTGGTAACGGAGATTGCGGACGGCA
>ENA-ORUA01002666-ORUA01002666.1-human-gut-metagenome-genome-assembly--contig:-NODE-2666-length-13486-cov-1.838582_pt1 | contig 13486 bp, 16 predicted proteins | sample MGYA00242076_ERZ509201 | MGnify/ENA primary metagenome ERZ509201 (study PRJEB26280, sample SAMEA2338863) | human gut metagenome | biome: human gut; feature: human-associated habitat; material: faeces...
GCGCGGGCGGCTTCCTCGTAAAAGATCGTCGCATAGTTGTCGGCTTCGGTCTGTCCGATGGATGTCCACGCTTCCCAGCCGGTACCGCCGCCCGCGTTCGCATGTATTGATACCAACAGACAGTTGCTTGGGCCGACAACTCGCGCGATCTTGTTCACTCGCCGCACCCGCTCGGCCAATGATATGTCGCAGATCTCCGACACGATTAATTCGCAGTCCACGCCTCGGGCCGTCAGTACTGCATATACTCGCCGGGCAATATCCCGGTTAAATTCGTATTCGTAAAGCTGTGAGCCGTCGGGCCATACCGGAGAACGCTTGCCGGGCGTTTCTTTCCCGTGGCCGTTGTCAATCAATATTTTCATTTTGCGTAAGGTTTAGTAACGTGTTGAGTTGATCGCGCCGCGCTTTGCCTTTGTCGGCGCTGTCTTTGACCTCGTTGTATTTCAACAATAAGCCGGTTATTTCTTTCGGGTCGTGGGCATTGGCGAGTAGTTCGACAAGGGTTGTCATTTTCACCGCTGCCGACCGTATTGCCGTGAGATTCTCCCGCACGGATTTGTATTCCGTGTAAACCACACCGACCCCGGCCAGCCCGGAAGCATACGGGAGCGAATAGATGCCGAACAGTATGGCCAGCAGGTCAAATAGCATTAACATTCCGGTAACTTTTCCGTAGTCGCCGAATTTCTCGAACGACCGCCGGAACCCGTGGCTGTCCCTCGGGATTTTGAGAACACGCGCCTTGCGGATGCCGGTGGAAAAGTCGATGATAACTGCTGCTATCATTACGAACCATACGACGACCTCCAGCAAGATCGCCCGGTGGAAAGCGTGTCCCTCTATGCCGGTCAGTTCGGCGAGGTACTGTAATATTTCGGATTGTTCCATATTGTTAGATTGTTCCTGCGTCGATGTTTATTTCATAATCTTTAGGTGGGGCCTCGCTCGGGTCGGGAGCTACCATGAACGACTGTTTTAGGGCCGGACGGTAGAATCGGAATAAAAGCGTTGATAATTCAGCAGCAGCGATGGCGAGTTTTTGTAAATAAGCTAACCATAAATCGCTGGCCTGTACGGATAAATACCACTCGGAAACAATCAAATAACATAATACATTGGTTGCACTATGGTCTACTGCGTCGAGCTCGGATAGTCCGTATAGCTCCCGTCCGTCGTCCGCCAGACGTGCCGTGAACGTAAGGCCGCAGGTGTCGCCCTCAACCGCCATCGGCTGACTATCCGGAACGATACGCCGAAAGTGATGCGATAAGGTGGTGAGGGCTTCGGCAATGTGTTGATCGAAAAAGGCCCGTTCGTCAGCAGTTATGGCGTACCTGTCGAATAGAGGCAACCCCTTATCGTCGGCCAGCGTCCGGGCATTGTAGGCCGTTTCCGTGCATATTGTTTGGAACAGGTCAGCTTTGGCCCATGACAACCGAATAATCTTGTTCTCCCGTGTAATCATAGCATCCGGTATGGTCGTTCGGTGTGGGAACCGATAAGTTTGCTTCGCAAATCATCGAGCGCATTTCCAAAAAGGATTTGGTAATACTGGAATAAGGGGGCATCCTTACCACCATACCACCACATGAGCATCCCGAATTTCAGCGCGTCTTTTATGCGGATGGCTGTTGCTTCCGGGGCCATGTCGAGAATATCGCGCATACGGAATAACAGCAGGTCGGGAATGAATAACAGCCGTTCTACGTTTTTACTGATACGAGCCCGGAGAGCTTCGGCGACACTCTGTAAATTGAACATGAACGCATCGAGCAGGGAGAGTTCGAGTGTATGTGTCGCAGTCATACTCTGCCCGGCTTCCGTCGTGCGGTTGCGGTAGTCCAGTAATGTCTGATCGACACACTCGTTAAAAAGTGCCCGGCAATCTATTTTCACGTCGAAATTCATAGCAGCGATAATATTTCCGATGCGCGTTTATCTGCGGCCTGTGCTCCGGCTGGTTCGTTGGAAACACCCAGTACCAGCGCGGCGAGCGTCCATGCGGTTACGTCGATCAGTTTTTCGGGATAGATGTCGTTGATCCCCTTGTAAGGGATGTACTCGCCCTCGGCTATGTGGTGATCGGTGCCCGTAATACTGGAATAGCGCAGCTTGGTGCCGCCATGCGTAAGTAAGACGACAGGCTTTGCCATACCGCCTCGTGTAACGGGGTGATACTGATAGGTCGCTGCCGGGTGATCTTCCGGCAGAGCAACTAATACGGGCCGTTGCCAGCCGTCCATACGCAACCGGGCGAGGCGTAAGAAATCAGCGGGCAGATCAATTTCGCCGCTCCCGTCGGGATTGGGCCTCAACGGACATTCCGCAAGACTTTCTACCGATGAAATCGTATGCAACGGGGCCGCGAGCAAAACACGCCTGCCCGCCTCGTCAATGAAATCAGCAAGCGGGAAATTCGGGCTGTTAGCTGCGTTATCTTCGGGATAAATCTCGTCGATACACCGAAGCGCCTGTGCTATGATCTGCTCGCGCTTCATCACCAGTTAATAAAAAGAATGTTGCGTTTGGCCGCTTCGATCTTGATGTCGTCTTTCTTCATACCTGCGGGCACCACATAGTCGAGGTTGGCCTGTAACCATGCCCGCGCTGCCGCTACTGACGTTACCGTTTCCTCGCGAGTGGCCGTGGCCGGGTCGGACAGCAGCGTTTCCAGATCGGTCGCCGGGTTGCCGGGTGTTGTTTCCTCGATAGGGGCGGTTGTGATGGTGGCCTTTTCCCAGAATGTCACCTGATAGGCAGGATGCTCATGCAGCGCGTCGATGATGGCCGGGTCGGATGTGGTGTAGGTGCTTTCTCCGACCCCGCCGAAATATACCTCGGGCTCGAAGCGTACCGCTTCCAATCGCCCGTCAGCGCAACGGACGGACGTGCGGTATTTCTTGTGGTTGAGAACGAAAAATGTTGCCATGTGTCGTGGGTTTTATGACGGGAGCAGTTGCCCGCTCCCGTCGTTGTGAGTAGCTTATTTCACCGTAAGCAGTGCGTGTGCGTCGGGATTCGTCACGGCGAGAGTGTGGCTCTCGTCGATACGAACATCACTTGAGCGGGACAGACCCGTTTTGTCGCGGTCGAGCTCCGTGGCTTCCAGCGGTTTCTGTATGGCCCGATAGACGTTTGCCGGGTCAATCACGATGGCGGCCTTCGAATAGCCGTATTCGTTCAGCAGGTCGTGCGGTTTCATCAACAACTCGCCGTCCGGAGTGCTGATACGGTGGAACGTGATACCGAATACGACCTCGGTACTGCCCGCCTCTAACTGTTTCTGAACAGTCGAGGCCCCGGCCATCTGCCTCCCGAAATCTTTTCCGTAGAACATAATGCGCCGCTCGCTGCCGTTATTGCCGCAGAATACGTCGCTACACCAGCCATACAGCAGGTCGTTACTGATCTTGCTCTCGGCTCCCATGTCGAGATGCTTTTCGATCTTACGCACGAGGCCGTCGCTCATGTACTTTACTTTCCGGGTCACGGGGTCTACGAACCGCTCTTTCACACCGAAAAGCGCATCGGCCTCGTTGGTCATGCGGAAATCCAGCAGAGCTTGTTCGCGCATATCGAGGATGCCGAAATTCACCTCCTTTTCCGAAAGGCGTTGGTAGAGGCCCTCGCTTACGGTCGTCATGTGAATTTGGCAGTAGTTACTGTCCGAATAGGGCATTTGGCTGGGGTCTTCCGACATACCCGCGTTCTCGTGCTTTGCCACCCCGAGCCGGTAAATCGGAGTGTCAGCGGGCAGCGCGGGGAGTACTGCTGCGTTGATCGGGTAGATCGTGATTTTGTCCTGTGCAATAGAATCGGTAGCGACGATGTGGCAGATCAGCGGATTGAGCGAGAACCCACCCGAGGCTACCGGCGTGGCGACCTTTGTGGTGTCGTCCACGTTCATCGTGGGGAACAAGACATTGCCGTCCTGCGAAAAGATGTGCGCGTTGATTACGTTGATTTGCTTTGCCCCGCTCTCGCTTCCAGCGGTCACGGTGTAGGCTGTTTTTACTTTGCTTTGCACGCCTCGGCCCCGGACGCTGTAATACTGATATTCGAACGAACTGCACGGGACGTTTTCGAGTTCCCGCAACAGCGTGTCCATCGGGAACAGCGAGGGATTGATCTTTGTGATCTTCTTTGAAATTGTCGGGCGGTTGATGTCTTGATCGTCCACCGTTCCGTCAGCTTTCGCCGGCTTAGTCGTGGTGACGGTGCCGCGGATGGTTTCACCGGCGGTCGCTGCTGCGCCGCTCACGGCCATCAGCGTCGTGCCGAGGTCGTCGGGAGAGAAGAACGCGAGCAATTCACGAAACAGGTAAACGGAAACGACGCATCCGCAGATCGCCAGAACGCCGTACAGGAATTTGTTAATTTTCATAATAGTTTGAATTTTGGTTAGAACTTACGTTTGTTACGGCGCTCGATTACCTCGTCGAACATATCTTTGGGGGTTTCCGCTTGTTCGGGTGTTTCGACGCTTCCGCCGTCGGCAGGCAGGCCGTCCGTCTTGCGGGCCTGCTTGCGCTTGGCCTCGATCTGCTCGTTGCGCCCCTCCACCTTGCCTGTTTCGAGCGCGTCGGCTACGGCTGCGTCATATATCCAACCTTGATAGAGTTTGGTAAGGATTCCCTTATTCACCTTGCCGTCGAGCAGGTTTGCAAGAATCTCGTTATCTACCCATTCGACGAACTGTTTTTGTTCGGCCTCGTCGAGCCCATGTTCGGCGAAGAACGCATCTACGTCGGTTTTGCTTTGGGCGATGTTCTTGTCGCGGGCTTCGGTGCGGGCTTTCATGTCCGCGAGGCGCTGGCTGCGCTCGGTTGCTGCCTTTTTGTATGCGTCATAATCGGGCTCACCTTCTGGAACGGCCAATTCCGACGGATCGAACTGTCGGGCAATAGCAACCTGCACCGGCACACCGTTCGCCACGTCCTCGATGATCTGCGCGAACTCGGGGTATGCCTGTACTACCTCCATGATCGTTTTGTTGGCCGCCTCGTGTCCGGCGATTTTCTTGTCGCTCTCTGCGAGGTAGTCGTAAAGGGTGTTTTCGTAGTCGTCCTCGTCGGCGAACTGCCGGTCGGGGAATTTTGCAGTCATATACTCCCGAACACGCGATACGCGGGGAGCTTCCGCCTGCTGCTGATTTGTGTTTTCCTCTCGCATTTTTTCACATTGATTTTGTGTGTGATAGATTTCGATGTAAAAGTATCTTATTTGTTAATTTTCAAGATGTTATAATTATTATTAAACTTGCGATAGTTGCACAAAATGTATCACTATGAGCAGGAAAACGAGGGTACGGGACGAGGTGCCCGAGAAGATTTTGAAGAGGCACAATGAGATACGCCGCCGCTATGAAGAAATGCTTGCGCGGGAACGCGCCGAGAATCCCGAACGGCTGAAATACTTATCAAAGACATATTTTGTCGAAATGCTCTGCAAAGACCCTGTAATCGGATTGAGCCCGAACTATGTACGGCGTATCATCAATGGGCGAATTTGATATACCGTCGCTGCTTACCCAGAACGAGGAGCATAAGTCCCGTTTGTTTGCGCCCTACAATCCGCTTACAGGTGAGGGATCGCCCATCGAACGTGTCCGGCTTTATTTCTCGTCGGAATCCTATGTACTGATACCGACATACATGGCCCAGACCCCGACGGTTGCTGCAATCATCGACGCTGGGGGTGTCGAACAATACGCCGCACGCGAGGGCATTGCTGCTGAGGTCATGTGTGGCGTCGTGCATCGGCTCCGGGCTGTGTATGATTTTGAGTTTTGGTGTATCTCCTGCGTTAAAATCTTCGACAAGACCACGGGCCGCCTCGTCCCTTTCAAACTCCGCCGGGCCCAACTCAAGCTGGCGCATATTCTCCTTACTGATTTATTCGCGGGGAAGCCTGTCCGGGTCGTGCTGGTTAAGGCGCGACAATGGGGAGGTTCCACCGTTACGCAGATGCTTATGGCGTGGGTGCAGATATTCCACCGTTCGGGCTGGAATAGCGTAATCGTGTCTGATGTGGAAGAACAATCCCGAACGATTCGCTCTATGTACTCGCGCATGGCCCTGCGGCATCCGGTAGAAATATGCCCGGTACGGTTTTGCAATTTTGAGGGTTCGAGCAAGAATAAAATGCTGGTAGATCGGGATTGTGTCGTTTCGATAGGCTCCATGCAGAAACCCGATAGTTTGCGAGCAGGGGATATAAAAATGGCCCATCTTTCAGAGGTGGGCCTATGGAAGCGGACAAAAGAGAAGAGCCCCGAGGATGTGATACAGACTATCCTCGGGTCGGTGCCACGGGAACCGTTTACCGTCGTGGTTTTGGAATCGACGGCAAAGGGCATCGGTAATTTCTTTCACGATACATGGTGCGATGCGGTAGACGGGAAATCGGCCTATACTCCGCTATTCGTACCGTGGTTTGAAATTGACATTTACTATAAACCGTTCATCAACGAAAAGCAGAAGATCGAGTTTATACAGTCCATGACGCGCGACGAACTAACCCGATTCTATGCGGGGGCCACGTTGGAGGGCCTCAACTGGTACCGGGAGAAGCGACGCGAGTATTCGACCGATTGGCAGATGTGCAGCGAGTTTCCCTCAACCGCCGATGAAGCGTTCCAAACTACCGGACGCCCGGCGCATGACCCGCTGTATGTCCGCCAGCAGCGGCCCTTTGTCCGGGAACCGCTGTATGTCGGGGAACTGCTCGCCGATGCGACCTACGGGCCCGAAGCTCTGCAAAATTTACATTTTGTGCCAACGGCCACCGGAGATTTTCACCTTTGGAAGCTGCCTGATACCTCGCGGCGTATCGCCAACCGCTATGCGGTGGCGCTCGACATTGGCGGGGGCAGTCCCAATGCCGACTGGAGTGTTATTTCGGTACTCGACCGTATCGCCATGATGGACGGGGGTGTGGAAGAATGTATCGCTACCTACCGATTCCACCTCGACCAAGACCTAACCGTATGGCGGGCCGTGCAGGTCGCGGAATGGTACTGTCATGCGCTGCTGGCCGTCGAAGCGAATAGCCTCAACCCCAAAGGGCAAGAGGGCGACCATACGCTGACAATCCTCGACACGATCAAAGAGCATTACGACAACCTGTTCTCGCGGTCAGACCCTACGCGCATCCGAGAGGGCCAGCCGGTGAAATATGGTTTTCACACCAACGCGGCCAGCAAGACCGATCTTGTAACCCAAATGACGAAACGGCTACGCGAAATTCTCTACATTGAGCGGGATAAACGGGCGTTGGATGAAATTGGCTGGTACGAGCTCAAGCCCGACGGCAGCTATGGGGCTGTTGATGGAAAGCATGACGATATTTATATGAGCCGGGGCATTGTACTCAAAGTTTCACAACTTATGGATTTACCCGTGGAGATTCGGCAGAGTATCAAGCCACCGCCCGGTAACGTCATATTGTCGGAAGCATCCATGTAAAAACCCCGACAGACTGACTGCCGGGGTTTCCGTTGTGGGGCTATGGTTTTTTCTATTCTTGTTTCAGCCGGTCAATCTCAGCTTGTAATTTATTTATATATTCGGAATATTTTTTGAATGCAAATAACCGAATATTTCTGATTATTATGGCCTTGCTGCGGAGTTGTAGCCACATGTCGAGGATGGCGAGAAATTGACGGTAGAGTAAACCTGCATCGGCTGCTGTCCGCACTTTTTTATTTTGTTTGAACGCATGGGCAAAGACGTAAGCCCCCGCATATTTCTCGTCTGCATATTCGCTGGGCCGTTCTATAAAATCCATCGTGTCGAATAGAGTTGCGGCATCACTTGGCGCGTTATGCCACAATTCCAAATGTTCAAGTGGAAAGTTATCCGTGTTCATGGCAAAGACCGGGTAAGTTTCCGCCCACCATATATTACGGCCTATAACCTGTAAACTACTGCTATCCCACCGGGTGAAGCGATACATTTTCAGGCTGTTTTCAGGTGTGCCCGTTTGATCGGTAAGTACATATAACCAAAAATTATTTTTGCCGTCAAACATTATTTGGCCGTTGAAATAACGTTTTTGGTTAAAGAAAAAATAGATAATATGCGGGGTTACTGGTTTCGCGGCTTGGTAAGTGCCCCTTTGGCCGAATTTATACTCAACAATATCACGGGAGTTGAGTTTAAAATCCCAAACCCAGAATCCTGCCTTTTGGGTATAGTCTTTCTCTAACACCCAATTCTCATTTTCGGTTTCGCGGCTATACTCTTTTTCAACGCGCCAGTAACCGGACGGCAAGTTGTCACACGAAATCTCATCACTTTGTTTTTGTATGATATGTAGTTTCCCGTCAAGTAAACGATCAAGTTGCAGCTTGTATACTGATTCCCCATTTCCCCAAATAATTTCCAAGTGTTTGTCGGTTAGTTTGGCGACATAGTAGCGCCTTTCTCCGATCTGTAAATATCTTGTCTTGCGGTCGAATGAATAGGTTTGGATGCTGTTATTGTATTGTGTGGCTATTTCAACGGTGTTGTCCTTTGAAAATAGATATTCTTCATGGCCGCCCAGCCAAATGTTGGCATCTTCCCAGAATCCGTTTCTGTAAGAACTGAGAATATGATGTGTCCATGCTCCGGCGAGTGTGCCTGTCATAGGTGGCCGCTTTAGCCCCATAAGCCGGTAGGGGTCTGTGGTCGGCAAAGTATTGAGGATTTGCATGGCAAGAGGCCATGTTATTGTTGCTTGCTGATCTCTTATCTGAAATAGTTTTTGTCGTTCTTCTAAGCCGATTCTCGCCCCGAAAGCAAGTACTTGCTGTCTCGCTTTAGTATATTTTGTTTCACTTTTTTGGATGATTTCAAAGAGGTATTCCCATTGTTCGTTTGTAGTCTTGGTCATAGTTGTATCACTTATATGGTAGTAACCAGTTGCGTAATGTTCGGGGTATTTGCCCGTCTATGTTGTGTGTATATGCGGCACCGTTGGATATGCTGACCGATCATCCAACCGAGGCAAAACACACCTGCGGCTAACGACGGCATATAGGAGAGTGAAGAAAGGCGAGAGCCCCAATATAAGTGTATGGAAAGAATCCTTACATCGTCAAGCCAATGACAATTTTTTTGGGTGCTCCCGCTTTCTGGCATCTAAAAAACGGGGGATAGGTTGACAATGATCTGTTTGATAACGTAATGCCGCTATGGTGGATGATCTCCTATCCCCCGGTATGTTTGGGCCGGGAGTTTGCGAGTGGCACTCCCAATGTTCCCGGCCCGGTCTTGCTGTTATACTTGGTTTGGTCGTTAAGGAAAGTTCCGGTTCATGGTTAGCAGTACCAGATATAAAGCAAAACGTTTTTTTCAAAAAGGAACGGGCAGGCGCTTGTGTATGAAGATTTTTGAACTTTAGTGACGCCTCATTTGTTCTCAAAACTCGACGCCTGCCCGTGGGTCGCGCAAAAGGAGTGCGCGACGCATTATCTATTAATCCACATTTAAGTGGCTGGTTAAAAAAGCAACCCCGGACATTGCTTCGCCTCGTAGATGCCCTGTTACGCCTTAGTACAGGGCCGTTTTGCCGTGGGTTGCTTGTGGGTGTTGTGATAGTATAAGGGCAGTCCCGGTCTGTTGCGGTTGTGGGCCCGGAACTGCCCCGCCTCTGTCCTATAAGGGGTGAGCTTTCACGGAAGATGTCGTAATCCTTGCTTTTGCGTACTCTCGGTTTTGCGGCGTGTGGGGCTGCCCCGCCGTGCCCCTCAAACACGGCGAGTTTTGTGCGCAAAAAATAATCGGTCGATTTCCGGGCAGCCCTTATGTGTGTTGCTTGCAGGTGTGCGATGGTGTAGATTGAAATATTAAGAACTGGGCAGGGTGCAATGGGCTCTGCTGCCCCACAATTTTTCAGCCTGCTTATCGAAGCAAACATATAATATTTTTTGTTCGTTTGTAAGAAAGGAATAGCCGATTGCCTATTATGCGCCCTAACGCATAGGCCGACTACTCCGTGCGGCAAAATTGGGTAGTTAGAATTTACCTTGCCGCATGAAAAAACAGGGGCCCCCGCCTTTGTAAAATGACTATGAAATCTTGCTGGAAAAGAACAAATTGCCATGATCGACGGGATGCCCCTGTATGTGTTTTTGCTGGTAAAATAGGAGGCAACACTCCAGTTATTCGTAATGCCATCAGTTGTAATAATCCCCGCAAATGCTGTCCCCTTTGAAAGCCTTTTGTAGATGCTATACCGGAATACCTCAACCGCCCCCGGTTTACGTCGGGTGTGGCGGTTAGTGTTGGATGAAAATAATAAAGGGTGCGGGGCTGAGGTAGTGACGCAATTCACACAGATTTGGCCCCGCACCCGTGGCCCAAAGGGGATTGGGCCGGTGACTTGTCCTTTGCTAAATTTTGGGAGATTCCTTAATTGAGTATATGGAGTGAATGAATTTGCAGAAAGGGGGACGCGGCGCGGGTTCACATTAATTACCATACCAGATTTTAGAGCCTCACCGACCGTCCCCGTCACGATCTGCCAGATCAAACGCATACCGACACCCGGCGATGTCGAACCGCCGGAACGTAGTGAGTTTTGCTGGATGTTGGTAGACCGTGACATAAGTTTGGGTATGATTTGCGGCCCGGAAAAAGAAAGGGACGCTTGTAGCAATCCGACTACCGGGCCTCGCGAGCCCCCAAATCAAGATCGTACTTGCGCCCCGGAGTGCTGGATAGACAGACACGAACCGAGGTAACAAGTTGTCTTTGATTTGGTGAACACCATCCGAGGATGGGCGCGAGTTCGGTAATCAATACAATTTGTTTCCCTAATATGTCACGGCAAAGCCGTATTTTTGTGCGAATATAACATAACTTTTTCGGTTTTAGTTATGCAACCCGCATAAAAAGGGCGTGGGATTGTGCCAAGTACTCCACAGAAGGCCCGCTAAAGCCCGTTCGAAAATACAAGACACAAGAGCCCACGCCGGTAGCGTGTGGTGTCCACAAAGTTTGTTCCCCGCGCCGCCGGTCGTAGACCCGGCGATCCGTGGGAGCGTCTATGTGTCTTTGCTCCGAACAATGAAAATTTAGCGGTTTTCTGTGGAACAAAGCTACAATTCGCCCTTTCAGCGAATCGTTACCCAAAAGTAGTATAAAAATTCTATCCGGGCAACGATGCGCAGGTATTTTTTATCTATTGTGGCGTCCTTTTGTTATCATTCAATCCAAACAGCATACTGGATACCCTTGGTATGTCCCGTGATTTGCATAGGCATAAATCACCGAATATAGAGGGTACTTTGCAATATTCGCGCCGGGCCTAAAAGCCCATTGCCCGTATGTGTAGAGGGGATATGGACTTATTTGCCTGCGGTATGGCTGCCTTGTACGGCCAGCCTGCAACCGTTCGCTACGACAACATTTCAATGAAAAACCTTCGTTATTTCAAAGAATATTCGTACAAAATTACAAAATAGATCGGTCGGAACCGTTGAAAGACAATACTTTATACGAATATATAATTTAGGTCTATCCGCAGACTTTAATAGTGATAAATAGAAAGTCTAAATTTCTGTCCTTTGTACCATGATTAAGCGACATCGTAACGAAAAACTGATAAGGGCTGCGGGGATGCGATTGCGGGAACTGCGGGAAGCACGCGGGCTGTCGCAGGAAAAAGTGCTGTTTGAAACAAACATACACCTTTCGAATATAGAAAACGGACGGAAGGATATTACGCTCGCTACGCTGGTGGAATTGTGCAGTACTTACGACACCTCGTTAGAGGATTTTTTTAAGGGAATGAAATATGCTCGATCTGGAACGAAATAATGAAATTCTACAAAAGATCGCCGCAAAGTTACGGTTATTGCGGCGAAAGGCTGGCCTATTGCAGAAAACAGTATCGGCGGAAACCGGGCTGAATATGGGCCACCTTGAGGGAGCGAGGAAAAATGTTACCCTTACCACCCTTGAGCGGTTGTGCGAATACTATAATATAACGCTCGACGAATTTTTTAAAGATATAGACATTTAAAAAGGCTATCCGGTCGGATAGCCTTTTTCGTTATTTCAGCACCTTGTTTACCGGGCCTGTTTCTAAAATCTCCATTTGCCGCATGGCGATCTGGTTTAGCAGTAACAGCCGTTCCCGTTGGGGCCGGCTCTCGGAAATAAAGACCGAATTAAGATTTTCCATGTTTGATAGGCAGATCAATTCGTTGATCGAGGCGTAGTCGCGGATGTTCCCTTTCTTGCCGGGGTTCGCATCCCGCCATTCCCGCGCGGTCATGCCGAACATGGCCACATTGAGAACGTCGGCCTCGTCTGCATAGATTCGGCTGGCCTGTGCCGGCGTAAGCTCTTTTGGGATTAGGTTTTGTTGCACCGCGTCGGTGTGGATGCGGTAGTTTATCTTGGTAAGCTCCCGCTTTGCCGACCAACCCAGCCGAGCCTGCTCCTGCTCTTTCAACCGCTGAAAGTCGCGCACCAAATATACTTTAAATTCCGGGCTGATCCACATAGCAAACTCAAAAGCGATGTCTTTGTGAGCGTAGGTTCCGCCATAGCGCCCGGCTCGGGCTTTGAGGCCGATAGCATTGGTTTTCTCTACATATTCCTTAACGCTAATCCGGAATCTGTTCAACCCGGCTTGGTTTCTAATTAGGGCGAATTCGCCCCAATTAAAATCGGGATTATAGACTTTTTCCCAGATGCCGAGAAATTCCAGCGTGTTCCGGTTCCGCAGCCAGTCAGAGATAAAAAAGTCGCCGTCTTTGGCTTTGAGCATATCTGTAATGCAGATATAATCGGTATCGTCGATCTGCAAAATAGTTATTTCGGTGCCCTCAACCGAAATCGTCTTTGTGTGCTTTTCTGACATGGTAACGCAATCTTTATCACAAAGATAACAGAAAAATGAATAATTGTTCTGGTTCGGGGAATTAGTTTTCATATCTAATTCGTATTGACCGAAATAAAAAAGCCCGGCGACTGCCGGGCCGATGGTTATGCTATCCTAAATAACGACTTATATTCCTGCGTACAATATACGTGGTTTGACGTTCTGCACGGGACTTATCAAATTGTTGTTTATCATACACCCCGGACGCATTACATTCCGGACAGAAAAAACTGCCGGGTGTTGAATCTTCCCCGACTTGTATGGTCAGGTGTTTTGCATCCCAGCAATGTATACAATAGCGGATGTTGGGGTTTTCTCCTTTAAGCGTAAAATATCCGTCGGTCGTACGCTCGATCTTGTGTCTTAAATCTTGTTGTTCACGTAATTGGCGAATTTCTCGCTCTAATTCGTCATTGCGTTTTTGAAGATTAAGAGCGGTATTGCTAACCTCAATAAATTTCTGTTTTAATTCCGTGTGTGAAAAAATACGGCTTACATTTACGGCATCCTTGATCATGCCCCAGATTGATGATATATCCATAATAAATAATATAAAAATCATGTAGCAAAATAGGGGCGAAATTTACCGAAAACCTATTTTATT
>ENA-ORUA01002673-ORUA01002673.1-human-gut-metagenome-genome-assembly--contig:-NODE-2673-length-13441-cov-4.135664_pt1 | contig 13441 bp, 8 predicted proteins | sample MGYA00242076_ERZ509201 | MGnify/ENA primary metagenome ERZ509201 (study PRJEB26280, sample SAMEA2338863) | human gut metagenome | biome: human gut; feature: human-associated habitat; material: faeces...
ATGCATCATTATGATTTATATAATTCATTGAATATGTTAATCCTTGGAATGTTGGATATTTTATTGATGGTGCTGTTCCGTTTTTAAATGTATAATCACTTCCACTTTTTACTCCATATTCTCCATCTAAAAAGTTTCTAGCTGTTGATGTATTATCTGAACTTCCTAATTCTGTTCCTCCAACCCATGCTGATGCTTGTGTATATTTTACTGAACTTTCTTTTACTGTTGCACTATTATTTCCACTTGCAAATCCTGCTTCAAACTTTGAAACCCATATTCCTGTTAAATCTTTATCCCATCCACCATTTTCATATCCTGTTGAGCTTTCATTTTTAAATGCTGGATGTACTATATAACCTTCTTTTTCTGCATCTTTCTCAGTTCCATTATCTAAATAAGTATTAGTTGAATCTTTCAAAAATACTACATCAAATGTTTTGTTTGAACTATTAATTTTGTATGCAAATCTTGGTATCCATACCCACATACTTCCATCTTGTGTTTGTGCATTTGCCCATTTTTTTGCATCATAATCATACCATGCAGTGTCTGTATCTGTTGTTTTTACAACGCTTCCTTCGTTTGCTTTTTCATCACCTGTTGGATCAGTAAATTTTATTGCTGTCATTCCTGTCATTAATTTTGGTTTATTTACTTTTCCCGTCCAATCTGTTTTGGTTTGAGATGTTCCTGATACATATTTGTTTAACTCATCCTCATATTCATTTAATGTCTTTGCTTGATTCACTTCTGCTGCAGCTGTTTTTTCTTTTGCTTCTTTTGCTTTTGCAAACAATCCTGTGTTTGTTAATGATTGTATTGATATTGTTGCTAATATCAATAAGATAATAATTGTAATTACTAACGCTACTAGCGTTATACCTTTTGTGCTTTTGTACCTTTCTTTTAACATAATAATCTTCCTTTCATTTGTATTTTCTTCCATTATTCTACAACACTATACTTTTTTTGTCAACAATTTGTATGAATAAAATTAATTATTTTTGGTAATATTTTTATTATGATTTCTATTTTTAATTAGTTTAGCTCACTTTTTATTATTTTATCTTAATGATATTATTTTATAAAACATTTGAAAGTAGGTGTTACATTTGTTAATAAAAAATGATGACGTTTTAAAAGTATTGGGTAAAAAAATCAAACAATCTAGATTATCTAAAAAATATACCCAAGAATATGTTGCTGAAAATATTGATATTTCCATTGATTTATTAAGAAATATTGAAAATGGTAGAAATATTGGTAGTGTTCCTACTTTACTAAATTTATGCAATTTTTTAACTATTTCACCTAATTGTTTATTTTCTGAATTATTAACATTTAAAGAAAATACTTTAGATACTTTTTTAACTTCTACTATAAAAAGTATTTCAAAAGATGATAAAGAATTATTAAAACAAATTATTATTCACATAGATAAAAATTATTAAAATAAATATAGATATTAATATCTTATATATCTAAAAAAAGAGATTCAAATTTAATTTATAACTTGAATCTCTTTTTATTTTTGTATTCCTATTTTTTACAAGAATTTATACAAAAGTATAACAATCTACTCAGCAGTTTTTGTCTCATTTTCATTTGATAAAATTGCTGTTAAATTTACTCTTCCTTGTTCATCTATATCTGTAACCTTAACTGTTACTTTATCACCAACATGAAGAACATCTTCAACTTTTTTGATTCTTTCTTTAGATATTTTAGATATATGTAATAATCCTTCTTTTCCAGCTACTCCTAAATCTACAAATGCTCCAAAGTTCATTATTCTTGTAACTGTTCCATAATAGATTCCACCAACTTCAACATCTCTTACTATGTCTTCTACCATTTCTAGTGCTTCATTAGCTTTTTCAGAATCATTTGAGTAAATCATTACTTGTCCATCTTCTTCTATATCTATTTTAACACCTGTTGCATCTATTATTTTGTTTATAGTTTCTCCACCTTTACCAATTACATCTTTTATTTTTTCAACTTTTATTTTTGTTGATACTATTCTAGGTGCATATTTTGATATTTCTGTTCTTGGTTTAGATATTACTGGTGCCATTACATCTTCTAATATATGTTTTCTAGCTGCTCTTGTTCTAGCAAATGCTTCTTCTATAATCTTATATGATAATCCATCAACTTTTATATCTACTTGAATTGCTGTTATACCTTTTTCTGTTCCACCAACTTTAAAGTCCATATCTCCAAAGAAATCTTCTAATCCCTGAATATCTGTTAACATTACATAGTCATTTTCATCTTCTGGATTTGTTACAAGTCCTGTTGATATACCTGCAACTGGTCTTTTAATTGGTACACCTGCTGCCATTAATGATAATGTACTTCCACATATACTTGCTTGTGATGTTGAACCATTTGATGATAATACTTCTGATACAACTCTTATTGCATATGGGAATTCTTCTTTTGATGGTAGTACTGGAACTAATGCTTTTTCTGCTAATGCTCCATGTCCTATTTCTCTTCTTCCTGGTCCTCTTGGTGGTCTAGCTTCACCTACACTGTAACTTGGGAAGTTGTATTGATGCATATATCTTTTTGATTCTTCTGTATCTATTCCATCTAGTGTTTGTTCTTCACTTATCATTCCTAATGTTGTAACTGAAAGTACTTGTGTTTGTCCTCTTGTAAATAATGCACTTCCATGAACACGTGGTAATAGATCTATTTCACATGATAGTGGTCTGATTTCGTCGATTGCTCTACCATCAACTCTTTTATGTTCATAGAATATCATATCTCTTACTGTCTTTTTCTCTAATTTATAAATTGCTTCTCCAATATCTGCCTTGTGTTCTGCAGCTGCTTCTTCTCCGAATTTTTCAGTATATGCTTCTACTATTTTATCAGTTACAGCAGCTACATTGTTGTCTCTTGTTTCTTTGTCTGCTTCTTGAAGAGCTTGTTTTATATCTTCTTTGAAATTTGTTTCTATAAATTCATATATATCATGATCAACTGCAAATGATTTGTATTCAAATTTTGGTTTTCCAATTTCTTCTTTCATTTTTTCTATGAATTTACAAATCTTTTTGATTTCTGTATGACCTTGTTTTATTGCTTCTAACATAACATCATCTGGAACTTCATTTGCTCCTGCTTCAATCATAGCTATTTTTTCTTCAGTTCCTGCTACTGTTAATGTTAAGTCAGATACTTTTCTTTGTTCTTCTGTTGGATTTATAACTATTTTTCCATCAACTAATCCAACGTTTACTGCTGCTGTTGGTCCACCAAATGGTATATCAGAAATTGAAAGTGCTGCTGATGCACCTATCATTGCTGCTACTTCTGGTGAGTTATCTTGTTCTACTGAAAGAACTGTTGCTACAACTACTACATCATTTCTGAAATCTTTTGGAAATAGTGGTCTTAATGGTCTGTCTATTGCTCTTGATGTTAATATAGCTTTATCACTTGGTTTTCCTTCTCTTTTTTGGAATGAACCTGGTATTTTTCCAACTGAATATAATTTTTCTTCATAATCTACTGACAATGGGAAAAAGTCTATTCCATCTCTTGGTTCTTTTGATGCTGTAACATTTACCATTACAACTGTGTCTCCATATCTAACTGTTACACTTCCATTTGCTAACCCTGCAAATTTTCCTGTTTCTATTGTTAGTTTTCTTCCTGCTAGTTCTGTTTCATATACTTTAAACATTTTGTTTTCTTCCTTTCCTTTTTCATCTTTTTTGCACCATTTTTTAATAAATTCAAACATAGTTTGTCCCCCTTTACTCACTCTTTTTTGAGCCTCATTTAGATTGTAACCTCTATAATATTCTGGCTTTTATATTTTATTTTTTCTATATCTTGTCCAGTACATTATACAAGCTACTTACCTAAATTTCAGGCTCATTTGGAAAATTTCCACAAAAAGCCTATGCTAAATCTTTTGTTTTGCATAGGCTCTTTTATGAAATTATTTTCTTAATCCTAATTTTTCAACGATGTCTCTATATCTTTGTACATCTTTTTTTGCTAGGTAGTTTAGTAAATTTCTTCTTTTACCAACCATTTTTAATAATCCTCTTCTTGAGTGATTATCTTTAACATGTACTTTTAAGTGTTCTGTTAATTCATTAATTCTTTCTGTTAAAAGAGCGATTTGTACTTCTGGTGAACCAGTGTCTTTTTCTTCTCTTTTATATGTGTTAATGATTTCTTGTTTTCTTTCCTTTGTCATTGTTTACACCTCCTATTTTTCTTTACTCCTTTAACTGAGCTTTTAGCCTTGGTGCTTTGCTTAAAAAGCTAAGTAAAAGGTTCACCTTGAATAGTATACTATATTTTTTTTGATTTATCAAGGGTTTTAGGAAAATTTTGTTAATTTCTGGATTTCTGTTGTTGCAATTCACAGTCCGTAAAATTATTGTTTGTGTGGCGCCCCGTCCCTCTTGTCTCACCATTTGCCTCAAAAATGCATAAAAGGTAAGATAGTACAATCTACCTCACCTTTTATAATTTATATTATCCTAATTCTGCAAAATATTTAATTGTTCTAACCATTTGGCTAGTATAAGAATTTTCATTGTCATACCAAGATACAACTTGAACTTGATATAAACCGTTTCCGATTTCTGTTACCATTGTTTGTGTTGAATCAAATAATGAACCGTATCTCATTCCAATAACATCTGATGAAACTAAGTATTCATCTGTATATCCAAATGATTCGCTACTTTGAGCTTTCATTGCTGCATTTATTGATTCTTCTGTAATGTTTTCTCCTTTAACAACTGCTACTAATATAGTTGTAGAACCTGTTGGTACTGGAACTCTTTGTGCAGAACCAATTAATTTTCCATTTAATTCTGGTATAACTAATCCTATTGCTTTTGCTGCTCCTGTTGTGTTTGGTACAATATTAACAGCTGCTGCTCTAGCTCTTCTTAAATCACCTTTTCTATGTGGTCCATCTAATATCATTTGATCTCCTGTATAAGCATGAACTGTTGTCATTATTCCTGATTGAATTGGTGCATAATCATTTAATGCTTTTGCCATTGGTGCTAAACAGTTTGTTGTACATGATGCTGCTGATATTATTTTGTCTTCTGGTGTTAATATTTTTTCATTTACACCATAAACTATTGTTGGTAAGTCTTTTCCAGCTGGCGCTGATATTACTACTTTTTTAGCTCCTGCATCAATATGTGCTTGTGCTTTGTCTTTAGATGTATAGAATCCTGTACATTCTAAAACTACATCTACTCCAATTTCTCCCCATGGTAAATTTGCTGCATCTTTTTCTGAATATATTTTAATTGTTTTTCCATCTACAGTTATTGAATCTTCTCCTGCTTCTACTGTTTCAGCTTTTTCATATTTTCCTTGTGCTGAATCATATTTTAATAAATGAGCTAACATTTTAGGACTTGTTAAATCATTTATTGCTACGATTTCATATCCCTCTGCTCCAAACATTTGTCTAAATGCTAGACGTCCTATACGTCCAAATCCATTAATGGCTACTTTTACTGACATAATAAATTCCTCCTTTAATTTAGCATTGGTTTTCCTTTGCTTTTTCTTTTAGTATTACCATATTTTTTTTGGCAATTCAATTCTATATCAAATTTATAGTATTTTCAAGTGTTTTTTTATATTATTTTCCCATATATTTTTCCAAAACAATAATAAACATTGCATGAGACCATCCAAGACCAATAACCCAATTTGGTTTTAAAGTCTCATTATCAACTTGCTCTCCCAAGAAATAATGTTTACCAGCAGTTTTAATAACAAAATCAAAAGTTTCTTTTGCCTTCTTTTTCTCACCTGTTTCCAAATAATACAATGTCATCCAAAGGTTTGATATTGGCCATGGGTTACCATTCATATAATTATCATTTTCAAATCTTTGATAACCACCTGTATAAGTTCTCAAACTCAAATTTATTCTTTCAACAGTATTTTGAATTTTCTTTTCTTTTGGTTTAAATACTTCAAATGGTGTAACAGCACCCATTATGCTTATATCCATTTTTTTATCTTCTGGATTTCTTACATATGATTTTTTATCTTCATCATACAAATATTTATTAATATATTTTTTTATTTCAAGTTGCATTCTTTCTATTTCTTTTTTAGATTTTTCAACTTTTTCTTGTTTTAATCTATTATTTTCAAATTCAGATACATCTTTTCCTAATATATCATACATCTTCAAAATACTTGAAAATGCTGAATAAATACTTGCTAATGAATACAAATGTACACCTTCACACATTTCCCACAAATCATAACTTACATGATATTTATGTTCTTTTGTTTCTTCTGGTTTTTCTAACCAATCTTTTACATATCTCTTTAAGAAATCTATTGCTTTTTCACACATTGGTAAATTTTCTTTTAAGAATTTTTCTGATTTAGTATATTTATAATGTTCATATACACCATAAACAACACTTGCAGTTTCATCCACTTGATATCCCCAACATGGAGCTAATTTACCATCTGTATAAAAACGTTGTTCCCACATTCCATTTTTACTTTGCGTTTTTTTACAAAATACTTTATAGAATTTTTCTGTTTCCTTATTCATTTTTAAGATATCCATTGCTTTTGTCATAAATACTGCATCTCTAGGCCAACAATATGCATACCTTCCACATTTTGTAAAGTTTTCATCAATTTCAGGTGACGCTATAATTGCTCCAGTATCTACATTTGTCAATAATGGAAATAATAATATACTTCTTTTATATATTTCATATATTCTTTCATCATAGCTATTTTCAGGTTCTTTAATTTTTAAACCATTATGTTGTTTAACATATTTTCTCCAATATGATTTTGTATTCATATATTCTTTTTCAAAATCTATTCTCTTTATTCTCTCAATTTCATCTTCTATATCAGACACATTTTTATTTTCATCAATTGCTATGCATATTTCTAGTTCTTTCTTTTCCCCTGGTTTTATTGTTCCAATTTCATAAGCAATTGATGTATCTTTTGACATTCCTATATAATCTTTGTCATATATTTCTGTTCTTTTTATATTATTTATACTTCCATTTATTTGATGTTTTATAATATCTTTTCCTTTTGCAAATGTTGAGAATACAAAATCATGTGCATATTGCATCATTCCACCATCAACAATTTTGCATCCTACAAAGTTATTTGTATCTGATAATAATTCAGAATGAATATAAAATTCAGTATTTAAATCTATTTTTCCTTCATTAAAAAATGTATATTTTTTTAACAATACATTTTCTTTTATTAATACAAAATCTGTTTGTAGTATTTTTAAATTAAAGTATGTATTGGTAATTTCAGTATTTAATATATTTGTATCAGTATCATAGTATTGTTTGTATATATTATTTATATCATCATGTAAATATATTAAATCTGATTCATTTATTTTTACACCTGTATGAAAATAATTTATGTATTGTTTGTTATCTCTACTAGGGAAATATATTCTTTGCATTTCTCCTTTTGAAGTAAATGTAGCTATTATTTTTTTATTTCCTATTATTGCTTCATTTAAATATTTGTTTTCCATCTTTTTTCCTTTCTGTCAATAGGGACGCCCCTTTTTGACAGAAAATTGTCAGAAAGTTGTCAAAAAGGGGCGTCCCTATTGACATTTTTAGCCCTCTATTACATTTAAAATTTGTTTTTCCAAATCTTTTATTTTTTCATTAATTCTAAATACATCCGTATCTTTAAGTTGACCATTATTCATATCTTCTCTAACACTGCTGTCCATATCCTCTATTTCTGATTTTAATTTTTCTAATCTCTTCAATACTTCAGATTTCATATTAACAGGTAATTTCTTATCCATTTTATGTGTTAATTTAACATCTTCATCTACATTTAGTTCATATGTCTCACCATAATTTGGTATTATAACTGGTAATTGTACTTCATTTTCAATTTTTTCACCAAGTACCTCTTGTGATTCCTCCTCACCATGAATTAAAAATACTTGTTTTGGTTTTTTAATAAATGAATAAACAAAGTTCATTAATCCATCTTGGTCTGCATGTCCTGAATATCCTTCTATATATTCAATTCTTGCATTTACTGCAATTTCTTCACCAAATATTTTTACTTTTTTAGCTCCATTTACTATACTATATCCAAGTGTTCCTGGGGCTTGATATCCTACAAATAATATTGTTGAGTTTGGATTCCACAAATTATGTTTTAAGTGATGTTTTATTCTTCCAACTTCACACATTCCGCTTGCTGATATTATTATACAAGGTTCTGGATTTTCATTTAAAGCCTTTGATTCATCAGCAGTTGTTGTAAACTTTAATCCTGGAAATTCAAGTGGATGGTCTCCTTTTTTTATTTCTTCTTGGGTCTCTTCATCAAATAAATCCATGTTTTCTTTAAATACCTCTGTTGCAGATATTGCAAGCGGACTATCTACATATACTGGTGCCTTCATTAATGTCTCATATTCTTTGATAAACTTTTCATCATCTTTTGTTTCTTTTATTTTGTTTAGTTCATATAATATTTCTTGTGTTCTTCCAACTGCAAATGATGGTATTACAACTGTTCCTTTGTTATCAAGTGTTTCTGATACAATATCCAAAAACATTTCTGCTTTTTTGTCATTTTTTATATGTTTTCTACTTCCATATGTTGATTCCATTACTAAAAAATCTGCATCTTCTATCATTGTTGGTTCACTAAGTAATGGTATATCATTATTTCCTAAATCACCTGTAAATACTGTTTTTGTTTGTTTTCCATTTTCATTTACCCATAATTCAATAATACTTGAACCTAACATGTGTCCAGCATCATTAAATCTTACATGTATATCTGGTGTTATATCTATAATTTGGTCATATTGAACTGGCTCAAATATTTCCAAACATCTCGCAGCTTGTTCTGCTGTATATAATGGGTCTCTAGCTTCAAGACCTTTTCTCATTCTTTTTCTATTTTTCCATTCACTTTCCATTTCTTGAATATGTCCACTATCTGGTAACATTAGTGCACATAAATCACATGTCGCTTTGTGTGCATATATTTTATTTTTAAATCCCTCATTATATAATTTTGGAATTCTTCCTGAATGGTCTATATGGGCATGCGTTAATAACATAAAATCTATTTCTGCTGGATTAAAATCAAATTCATCAAAATTTTCCTCTTCTAATTCTTTTTTTCCTTGCCACATACCACAATCAACTAAAAATTTTTTTCCTGCAGCCTCTACTAAGTAGTTTGAACCTGTTACTGTTTTCGTTGCACCTAAAAATGTAATCTTCATAAATTTCCTCCTCTTTTTTGCCAATGGCCAGTGTCCAATAGGGACGGTTCTTTTTGGACATCTTTATTCTTTCTAAACAAAGTGTCCAAAAAGAACCGTCCCTATTGGACACTTTTGCTACCCCCATATTGGTATTTTTTTATTCAATTTTATATTTAAATCAACTGGCTTTTGTATTTCTATTCTTTCTTCAAAAATATTTTCATCAAAAATTTGTACAAAGTATTTATCTTTTTCTTTAGTAATTTTTAAATATGCTTTTTCTAGTTTTATAATTCTTACTTTAAATATATTTTTCAATACTTCATTATTTGTCTCATTGTTTTCAGAAATTTTCTCTAGAACTTTAAAATCTATAGCCTTATTAATTATTACTTCTAAAACTTCATTGATTATTCTTTTTATACTTTCTATTTCATATACTTTCTTTTCATGATTATATGGTAACAATAAATAATACCTAAAGTCATATATAATTTTCTCTATTTCTTGTTTTGTTTCTGTCTTTTTTATTTTTATTTTCAACATTTTTAAAAATAATTCTTGTAATTTTATTTTTAATTTTTCTAATTCTTTCTCATCATTTTTTGAATTTAAAACTTCTAAGTATTTATGTTTTTCTTCAAGTTCTTTTTGATATTTAACAAAGTTTTGTGGATTCATTATTCTATTTAATTTTTCAAGTTCTTCTTTCTTTTCCTTTTTTTCCTCTTCCATTATTTTAGCTAATATTCTCATACTAAATATTTTCTTTTCTAATGAAAGTTGTTCGTTCCTTGCTACATATTCCTTTTGTAATAACTCTTTGTCATTTATAGTTTCATCTATTCGCATAATTTGTTTATTTATATCTATTTTTCTTTTGGTTGTTTGTTCTAAAAATTCTTTTTTATCTTGAATTTTTTCAAATTCATTATCTATTTTACCTTTTATTTCCAATATTTCTTCTGTTTCTTTACTATTAAATTTTATACTTAATAATATAGATATTTTTGCTAATATATCTATTAATCTATTCATATTTTCTTTTCCATATTGTCCTTATTTTATCTGTAAATTTTTCCATATAATCTATCATAATTTCTTTATTATTAACCCAATTTTCCATAAATACATTTCCTACAAGTAAAACTAGGTTTTGATAAATCAAATTATGGTTTATGCTTTCTATTTCTCGTGTTATTGTTGTCCATGAATATCCATTAAAATCTCTTAATGGCTCTACCATATTAATATTATTACCTACATTTATTAATTCAGATAATGTCTCATTTATTAAAAAATAATCATCTTTTATTATTTTGTCTTTTTTAGAAATTTTTGCTATTGCATATAAAATTTTTCTTTCTATTGGATATGCTATTATTGTTTTATTTTCTTTATCTACTATATATGTTTTATTATTAGGAATTTTGTTTTCTTCATCATTCATTCTTATTATTTTTATTGAATCACAATTGTTTTTTATAATCTCTATTATATTTGCTACATATTCTTCTTTTGTTTGCACATCTTTTTTTACTGTTTCTAAATCTTTGTATGCCGCTTCAATTTTATATAATATGCTTAAAAGGGTACTTTTTACATGTTCGTCAAATTGCTTTGTTTCTAAAACTTTTTCTAATTCGTTATTGTAGTCTTTTTTTACAATTTTTTCTAATAAGTTCTTTTTTTTATGCAATATAGTACCCTCCTTTTTTATAGTTTTATTCTTCCACTTCTTCTTGTGGTGGTGTTCCCATCTTTAATTCTTCCAGTCTTTCTTTTGACATTAAGACTTCTCTAGGCTTACTTCCTTGATATCCAGAAATAATTCCTCTTTCCTCCATTTGGTCTATTATTCTTCCTGCACGTGCATAACCTACTTTAAATTTTCTTTGTATAAATGATGTTGATGCTGTTCCTTGCTCTACAACTGCATCTATTGCATCCATTAAAAATGGATCTGTTTCATCATCTTCTGCTTGCTCTTGCATTAATTCTTTTTCTGTTTTATTACTATTTTCAATTGTTTCTAATATATCTTCACTATAATTTGCTGTTCCATTTTGTTTTACAAAGTCTACTATTTTTTCTACTTCTTCATCTGATACAAATGCACCTTGAACTCTAACTGGTTTTGGATATCCTGTTGGGAAAAATAGCATATCACCTTTTCCTAGTAATTTTTCAGCTCCAACTGAGTCTAATATAGTTCTTGAGTCTACTTGTGATGATACCGCAAATGCTATTCTTGATGGTACATTTGCTTTTATTAATCCTGTAATTACATCAACTGATGGTCTTTGTGTCGCAATTACTAAGTGCATTCCAGCAGCTCTTGCTTTTTGTGCTAATCTACATATTGCCTCTTCAACATCTTTTGCAGCAACCATCATTAAGTCTGCTAACTCGTCTACTATTATTACTATTTGTGGTAATTTACCTTGTCCTTCTTCTTTTTCTATTGCTTTATTATATCCCTTGATGTCTCTTACTCCTTTTGCTGCAAATAAATTATATCTATTATCCATTTCTTGAACAGCCCATGCTAATGCTCCTGCTGCTTTTTTAGGGTCTGTTACAACTGGTATTAATAAATGTGGTATTCCATTATATACTGATAATTCAACTACTTTAGGGTCTACCATTACCATTTTTACTTCACTTGGTTTAGCATTATATATAATACTTGAAATTATTGTGTTTATACATACACTTTTTCCTGAACCTGTAGAACCTGCAATTAAAACGTGTGGCATTTTTGCTATATCTGCTAATTGTATATTTCCTGCTACGTCTTTTCCAAGTGCTACTGTTAATTTTGATTTATTATTTTGGAATTCTTCACTTTCTAATACTTCTCTTAAGTGAACTGCTTCTTTTTCTTTATTTGGAACTTCTATTCCAACTGCTTGTTTTCCTGGAATTGGTGCTTCAATTCTTATTGTTTCAGCAGCTAAATTTAAGGCGATATCATCTGCTAGATTTGCTATTTTACTTACTCTTACACCTTCTGCTGGTTTTAGCTCATATCTTGTTATTGCAGGTCCAACAGAAACATTTTCAACTTTGGCTGATACACCAAAACTATATAATGTTTTTTGCAATTTTGTTGCTGTATCTGTTAAGGCTTTTGCTCCACCTTTTAATTTTTTCTTATCTGGTTTGCTTAGTAATTCAATTGGTGGATACTCATAATTTTCATCTTCAACAACCATTGCATGTTCAAGTTGTAATACTTCTTTTGTTTTATCTTCCTTTTTCTCTTCTTCTTGTCTAAATAAATTGTTTTCTATAACATCTGGCTGAATTGATTGTGTTTTTTTAGATTCTTTTGTTAATGGTGTTAAATCATCATCTTTATGGTCATATTTTTTTCTTCCTTTTTTGTCTTCTTCTTCTAATATTCTACCACCAAAATTGATTTTTATTTGTTCTCCAACATCCTCTTCTTCTAATGCTTCTCTCATTGCCTGTTCTTTTTGTATTGATTTAGATTTTTTCTTATTTTCTAAAGCTTGTTGTTTTGCTTCTTGTCTAGCTTTTTCTTGTTCTTCTCTTAATTGTTGTCTTCTTTCATATTTTTCTTCTCTACTCTCTTCTGTTTTTTCAACAAAGTTATTTATCATTTCAGATATATTTATTCCAAATGTGAATACTGCAAGCATAATTACAATACCTACACACAATATTATTGCTCCAACTGGACTTAATAAATTTGCAAGTGGTGTTGCAAGTATTGCTCCTAAGGCACCTCCCCCTTTATCTTGCATTCCAAGACTATATGCATCTCTTACTATTGTTTGCATATTTTTATCCAATATTGTCATTTCCCCAGAATTTATTTGCCATGCAGTCATTAATACTGCTATACTTATTAATAAAACTGCATATTGTGTCAATTTTGAAGTAAGATATTCATCATCATTTAAGGCTATTTTTATTCCTATTAAAAAAGTTCCTATTGGTAAAATGTATTTTATAATTCCCATCATTCCACCCAATATTTCATTTAATTTTATTCCAATAATACCTGATTTTCCATATATTAATACACATAATAATACACTTAATATTATTAATCCAACTACCGCTAAATCTGTATTTGATGCTCTTTTTTTTGCTTTTTTATTTGTCTTTTTCTTTGTCTTTTTC
>ENA-ORUA01002694-ORUA01002694.1-human-gut-metagenome-genome-assembly--contig:-NODE-2694-length-13345-cov-3.013017_pt1 | contig 13345 bp, 9 predicted proteins | sample MGYA00242076_ERZ509201 | MGnify/ENA primary metagenome ERZ509201 (study PRJEB26280, sample SAMEA2338863) | human gut metagenome | biome: human gut; feature: human-associated habitat; material: faeces...
AAAAAAGCCCCAGCCGTGTATATTAGTAAAATCAAAACCGTATGAAGACGCCGGCACTTGGTAAGCTGGGAAAGCTGCCACAAAGTGGTAGCAAATCCCAGCGAACCTAGTACCGCTGCGTCGGAATCCGAGCGGAAGCGTGTTTTGATTTTACTAATATACACGGCTGGGCGTGCTTTAGGGGAGCAACTTCCTACAGCATAACACCCGACTTCTCCTTACTTCTCTCAATCATATGATTCAGCTTCTCAAATGGTTTCTGTAAGAACAATCCGATAATCAGCGAAACAACTATATATATTGAAAGAAAAGCGAGATTCTTAATGTAATCATATCTGTACATTCCTGCTATACATTCTCTTAATGCATCCATTGAATATGGGAAGAGCAGGAATCGGTATATTATCTGGTAGGCGTTAGGAAGTACTTCTATAGGGAATGTACCGCCTGAGCCGGCAACCTGTATAACGAGCAGGACAATTCCAAGTGCTTCACCGATATTTCCAAATGCAACAGTAAGGCTGTACATAAAGAAGGTGAATACGAAGCTTGAGAATGCACATGCAACCCAGTAAAGGAATGGGTGGTAACACTGGATTCCTATGTAGAGAAGATTTCCAAGTGTTATAAGCAGTGCCTGAAGCTGTCCTACTGCAAAGAAGATAAAATACCTTCCGAAGAATTTTTCATATCTCTTTGCATCTGCTGGAATGTCCGGAGCAGGATGCACAGGTGTGTGCATAATAGCAACAAGTATAAGTCCACCAAACCACAGTGCAAGTATTGTGTAGAATGGTGAAGCGCTTGTTCCATAGCTTTTAACAGCATATACCTGCTCTGTTGTTATATTTACAGGTGCAGAGAGAAAATCTCCCAAAGTATTGGCATCTGCATTTAACATCTCTGATAATAAACCATATGTATCCTGTTCAGTGATTGTGTTTAATGTATTAATTGCGTTATCAAGCTTTGTCTCGAGGTCACTGAGAAGCTCTTTAGTCTGAGTGAGTGAGCCCGATGTAAGCTTAATTGCAGCAGACAGGTCTGCAACATCCATGTTCATGTCAGAATAAAGCTCTGTTAATGAACTCATAATGCTTTGAATCTGGGACATCTGGTTTGAAAGAGCAGATGATAATTCATTTAAAGATTCAGCGGAATTACCATTTACAAGTGCCTGTAAGGTTATTAACTGCTTCTGCTGTAACTGTAATTGTGTATAAACTTGCGGTGCAGCACTGTTTGAACTGCTGCTTATTGATGATGTAAGGTCAGTAATTGCAAGCATTGAATTAAGAATTACATCGTATGTTGAAAGTGTAGTCCTTGCGGATGTAAGTCTGTTAATAACTGCATCCATAAGAGAACCGGTTTCTTTATCTGCATCTTTGATAACTGAGTCGCCAGTACCGGCAATCGTAGATACGATTGTATCTATAAATGTCTGGTTTACCTGCTGCTGAACTGCTGTTTTAGCCTTGTCTGTTATCTTAGGTGCAATAGCGTTTGCTTTCTGGTTACAGTAATATTTTAACTGAGGATGTTCCATGGAATCACTTAAGAAGCTTATAAGATTCTTGGAAAAATTCTCTGGAACAACGAGGGCTGCATAATACTCACCGCTGTATACGCCTTCGATTGCTTCATCTGATGAAGCAACAAACTGCCAACCGATAGTGTTATTAGTTTTAAGTGCATCAATTATGTTGTCACCGACATTAAGCTCCGTTCCTTCAAGAGAAGTACCTTTGTCAACAGATACAACGGCAACTTTAATCCTGCTTGTGGAAGCCTGTCCATATGGATCCCAGTTTGACAGGATATTAAACCACGAATACAATGCAGGAATAACGGTAAGACCGATAATTACGCATAGTGCAATTACATTTGTTTTTATGTGGCGAAGGTCAGCCCGTATAATCTTAAATATATTTTTCATAACTGTACCTCACTTAAAAATGCTTTGATACTGTCTGTAAGAGAAGTATCAGCCTGTTTTTCCTTAATCTCAATATTGAGCTCATTGAGCTTTCTTGCGAGCTTGTCATCAATATAATCAATAACTATAAGATAAGCACAGAATATAAAAAGTGAGATTACCCAAAGAAGCAGATAAACAACCTTAGCTGTATCCATGGTAAACATAAGCACCATGAATACTAAAGGAATTATCATCATACATCTTAAGCAGACCTTTTTCTTGTGCTGGTTCTTAGCGTGCATATTTTCTGCAAATGCTGTGATTTCCGCAATAACAACATCTATATTAAAATCATCATTTTGCATAAATTCATTTCTCCTTTACATAAAATGTGTTTCTTTCATACGGCGTTCGAAGAACTCGCGTACTTCAAGAAGTGACTTTCTGATTCCAAGTCCCAGAATAAGGGAAATAACAGCATAAGCACATAATTTCACAAGAAATACAGCGTAATCACACTGATATAATCCGCTTATTGCCTCCCTCATGGCATTGATTGCATAAGGGAATGGGAAGTAAAGGTACACATTCTGGAAGAATTCAGGAAGAAGTTCTATTGGATAAGTTCCGCCTGAACCGGCAATCTGTAACACAATCATAACTACAGCAATAGCTTTTCCCAAATCACCAAATGTAAGAACAAGTGTATATATAAATAATGTAAATACAAAGCTTGTTATAGCGGCTGCAAGCCACAGCATGAATGGGTGGGTGCAGTCAATTTTTAAAATGTACAAATCACCAAGAACAACTACAAGAGCCTGAAGCTGTCCCATTGCAAGGAAGAGTAGTGCACGGCCCATATATTTCTGATGTTCTGTGGCATCCTTGAATTCATCATCCTCATAGTCAACCTTTACTTTCATAAGGGCAACTAAAACAATTCCTCCAACCCAGAGAGCAAGTGTTGTATAGAAAGGTGTAACACTTGTTCCATAGTTAGTCTGCATATAGACGTAGATTTCTTCTACCTGTACAGGTTCTGACAGGAATGACGCTATTGACTGTGCGTCTGAGTTGATGAAATCCATTATCAGTTTATATGTAGAAGATGAACTTATATCTCCTACTGAACCAGATATGGTATCAAGTCTTTTGTTGAGAGAATCAAGTAATGTTTTTGTGCTTTCTAGAGTTGTATTAATATTTACTGATATATCACTTACTCCAAGAAGCATCTGCGAGATTCCATTAATATTGTCTCCGGCACTGCTTATATTAGCTGCAAGGCTGCTTACGGCATTCTTAATGGAAGCCTTAAGAAGGTTAACATTAGTTCTTATTACAGTCTGCATAATTGTCTGGCTCTTCTGGAGCTCTGTGCGGCACTGTTCAACAACAGACTTGATTAACTGGTATTTTGCCTGAAGTGTTTCAGGTGAATCAGTAAGAATATCGGCACACTGCTGAACAAGGTTGTATGCGATATTCTCCATAGCGTTAACAGAAGCTAGAGCTGACTTTAGGGCGGTGATAACTGCCGGGTCGATGCCATCTACTTTGCTGAGGGAATCAATAGCGTCTTCAAGAGTCTTATTCTGGTCTATAAGTTCCTTTAACTGTTTGTTGGCTTTACTAAGCTCAACGCCAGCCTGTCCGACATCAGTTATTGAAAGCTGTACAGCTTTATCAAGAGAATCAAGTGCGCTGTCAGTTAATTCATTCATAGCTTTAAGCTGCGCATCAATCTGGTTTGCAATATCATCTGTGACATTATCAAGAGATTTATTGGCAATATCAGCAACATCAGTTGTTCCGGTAAGAACATCTTTAATCTGTGGAAGAACCTCCTGAAGCTTTGCAAGATTATCTGCCAGGTCTGAATTACTCTTAATAAACATGTCAATCATGGTATCGTAAGAATTAATATTGGCAGATACACTCTGTAAATCCTTAACTGTCTTTTCAATAATTGAAGGATCATTTTCAGCTATTTCGTTAAGTCCCTGCATAATAGTCTTAACACACACATCAATGAATTCGGAGTTGATAGTGTTCTGAAGAGTGCTTTTTCCTGTGTCTGTAATCTTGGAAGCAACAGCATTTTTCTTGGAATTCTCATAGTATGTAACTGTTGGCGGATTAAGACCGTTATCAAGGAAATCATACAGGCTTCGTGAAAAGTCCTCACCGACTACGATAACTGCATAGTACTTTCCAGCATTCAGTTTATTCATGGCTTCATCTTTAGTTTCCGGAAAACGCCAGCCTAATTTATCATTCGAATGAAGCTGTTCAACAATCTGTGCTCCCATATTGATAGTGGAATCATCAGATTCAGAGTAGCCTTCATCTTCAGAAACAATAGCAATCTGGACGGACGCAGTGTTTGCGTAAGGATCCCAGTTGGAATATATGTTAAACCATGCGTAAAGCGATGGAATAAGGCACAGACCAAGCGCAATGGCTAAAGCCAGAATATTCCTGCTAAGACCTTTCAAATCTTTTTTGAAAATCTTAAATATCATAACATTCCTCAATTCTTTAATTATCGTTTAAAACTTATATGTATTTTACTTAAGAAACTGGGGAAAATCAATATAGAGAGGATAAATCAGACATATTTAATAGATAGAAAGGAACGGAATTATGAACATATTATATTGCGGTGATAAATCTATGCAGAAGGGAATTCTTCTATCTTCAATGTCTCTTATTGGAAATGTGGAAGAACCGTTAAATATATATATTCTTACGGTGGATTACAGTGAAAAAGGTGTTAATTACAATCCGGTTGATAAAGCATTTGCAAAATATCTGGAAAGAAAGTTGAATAAATTGGACAGTGAGGTAAATGTCTTTCTTGTTGATGTTACAAGATATTTTGTTGAGGAGCTGCCGGAGGCAAATATGCAGAGCAGATTTACTGCGTGCTGTATGCTGCGCCTTTTTGCCGATAAGACAGATATTAAGGATAGAGTTCTTTATCTGGATACTGATGTGCTGTGCAGAAAAGATTTCAGGGATTTTTATTATCAGAATATGGATGGCATAGAGATTGCGGGAGTTTCTGACTATTATGGCAGATGGCTTTTCGGTGATGGTTACATTAATTCCGGAGTAATGCTTATGAATATGAAGGCGATACGTGAGAACGGGATTCTGGAAAAATGTCGTGAACAATGTATAAGAAAGGAAATGTTTATGCCTGACCAGACGGCTGTTAATACATTTGCAACAAGAGTTAATCTGTGCGGACGAAAGTTTAATGACCAGAGGAGGCTGCATGACAACACTGTTTTTCAGCATTTTACAACTACATTCCGGGTGTTTCCGGTGATAAGGACTGTTTCAGTCAAGCCGTGGGAGATTGATAAAATGCATAATATACTTGGGCTTCATGAATATGATGAGCTTCTGGATTCTTATAACAGGGAGCATGAAGAGTACATGGCAGTTTCACGTATTCCTGTGTTTTTCTCTATTAATGAACAGTACGCACCATATCTGGCAGTGTGCCTTAAATCGTTGGCTGTACATGTGGCTTGTGATGAGCGTTACCGCATTATTGTTATGTGCGATAATGTGAAGAATATTACGATGATTCAGCTTCGTAATGTGATAAAGGATTATGAAAACATAGATATTGAATTCGTTGATATAAGAAAGAAAATGTACGAATATTCTGAAAGCTTTGGACAGACAGTTACTGACAGGCAGGAAAACAGGCTTTATTCAGGCGAGTTTACACTGACGATATATTTCAGGTTATTTATTGCAGAGCTTTTTCCAGAACTTAATAAAGCTGTGTATATTGACTCTGATACCGTAATAAATGATGACATTGCAAAGCTTTATTCAGTTGATATGGGAGATGCAATGTTTGGTGCAGTAAGAGATACATTTGCAGGAAAGAATACAATACTGGCTCATTACATTGAAAATGTAGTGGGAATAGAGCGGGATGAATATGTCAATTCAGGAGTGCTTCTTATGAACCTTGATAAGATAAGACAGGCTCATCTGGCAGACAGATTCTTAAAGCTTATGGCTGAATATCACTTTGACAGTGTTGCACCTGACCAGGATTATATTAATGCTATGTGTGCAAAAGAAATATATTTTCTTGATAAGGAATGGAATGTTATGCCTAACAAGGGCGGGGAGTATATAGCAAGACCGAAGCTGATACATTATAACCTGTTTGACAAGCCGTGGCATTACAGCGAGATTCCGTATGAGGAGTATTTCTGGCAGTATGCGGCGGAGTCGGGATTTTATCCGTTGCTGATTAAACAGCGCAAGCAGTATGGGGATAATGAAAGGAAAGCTGACCGTGAGAATTTAAAGAAGCTTCTTGCAAGGGCTGAGAATATTGCGGACGGTGATGGGGTTAAGTTTTCTGATGTTGTGGGAAGCAGAATTGTTGTGGATAGTGGTTTCGTGAAGGATAGCAGTGATGCTGCAAAATAAATTATGTCGGAGGAGATATGATTGGTGATAGGGAGCAGGTCTATGAAAATATTAGGACGGCTGTAAGCCTTAATCAGTTGAATTCAAAGGTTGAGCCGGGAGACCCTAAGCTGTTACGCGAAGATAAAGAAGCATTACTAAGACATTATATTGATTACCGCACAGCATATGGTTTTTGTGTGAAGAAATATATTGCAGAAGCTATATTTCATGCAGGGACTTCTGCGGTGGGGCTTATAACACAAGTTGACGGACTTGAGAATCTTTCTGGAATCAGAGGTCCTGCGATTGTAACATGCAATCATTTCAGCCCGTTAGACCCTGCAATTGTCAGGTTTGCAATGAGAAAAGCTGGATTCAGAAGAATAAGTATTGTTAATCAAGATTCTAACCTTGCAATGAAAGGTTTTGTCGGGTATATGCAAAAATATGCCGACACAATGCCCGTAAGCAGCCTGAAATGGTTTATGGAGACTGAGTTTCCTAATCAGATTAAGAATGCACTTGATGAAAACAAACTTGTGCTTATATATCCTGAGCAGGAAATGTGGTTTAATTATCGGAAGCCCCGTCCATGCAAGAGAGGTGCATATCTGTATGCGGTAAAGTTTAATGTGCCGGTGATTTCGCTTTTTGTTGAACAGCAGGTTAAAAGTACACATTTGCACACATTCAGGGTACATGTCATGCCGGTAATATATCCGGACAGACAGCTTGATGAAAGAACAGCAAGTTTAAGAATGCAGCACACAGACTATGAGCAGAAATGTGCTGCATATGTCATGGCATATGGAAAGAAGCTGACTTACGATTTTGAAGAGGGCGATATTGTAGGAAGATAAAGGTATTTGACGCGGAAAGAATTGAAGTGTATATATATTTGAAGAAATTACAAAGATTGAGAGGAAAATGTATATGAAGATACATTTAGTGGCAGTACTTGGAGCAGGAGCAGTCGGCTCTTATGTTATATGGGGACTTTCAGAAAAGAAGGATATAAGTTTAAGCGTTATTGCAAAGGGCGAAAGAGCGGAAAGACTTAAGGCAGAAGGCTGTCTGATTAATGGAAAGACATACCACCCGGAGGTATTGACCCCAGAGGAAGCAAAAGGTGTTGACCTTCTTGTTGTATCATTAAAATACGGCGCACTTGCAGGTGCATTAGATGATATTAGGGAAGCCGTCGGTGAGAATACAATTGTCATGAGTCTTATGAATGGTGTTGACAGTGAAGAGATAATATCTACCAAGATAGATAAATCACATATCATTTATTCACTTATAAAGGTGGCGTCACACCGCGAAGGTAAGGAATATGTGTTCAATCCTCAGACTACAATAGGCATTATATATGGTGAGGAAGCTGCACCATTTGAGAGTGAGAGAGTTGCGGCAATAAGAGATTTATTTTATGGAACAGGACTTAATTACAGAGTGACTGAATATATCAAAGAAGAGATATGGAGCAAGTATAGACTTAATATCTGTAACAATCTTCCACAGGCTATTATTGGAGCAGGTGTTGGCTGTTATACTGACAGTGAGCATATGAAAGCAATCAGCGCAGGACTGCGTAAGGAGGTTGAAGCAGTAGCGATAGCCAAAGGCATTGATATGAGCAGATGCGCAGATAACTCAAGCCGTGGAAGTGCAGTTCCACCAACAGCAAGATATTCAACACTGCAAGATATTGACGCTGGCAGACACACAGAGATAGATATGTTCTCTGGCGCAATGATGCGCATGGGGAAAGAACTTGGAATTGATACACCATATAATGAATATACATATCACATCATCAAGGCACTTGAAGAGAAGAATGATGGCATGTTTGATTATGATGAGAACAGTGAGGCTGTGACTTATTCTAAGTAGTGAATGCCAAGAATTAATAATTCCTGTTGACATATACCCACATAGAGTATATTATACATCGTGTGAATGAGATATACCCTACCAGGGTATGTTACATCCACAATAGATAAATATAATAAAGCGTTTATCAGACACAGAATATAACAACCAGACTAAGGAGGAATAATGGAAAAAGAATGTTGTTGTCATAAGACTAAAGAACGCGATGCCAAGGAATATAAAGACCTCTGTAACAGGCTTAGCAGAATTGAAGGTCAGATAAGAGGGATTAAGGGAATGGTCGAGAAGGACGCATACTGTATTGACATTCTTAATCAGGTATCGGCAGCCCAGTCAGCACTTAACAGTTTTACGAAGGTGCTCTTAGATAACCATATCAAGAGCTGTGTAGTCCGTGATATTAAAGAAGGCAAGGACGATACGGTAGAAGAGCTTGTTAAGACAATCGGCAAATTCATACGCTAGAATTTGCACAAGGTAATGAAGTATAAAAGGAGATGCATAATATGGGAACAGCTATAATAATCGGCATATTAGCAATAATAGTAGTAATTGCAGTTATAAGCAGTGTTAAGCATATGAAAGGTGAAGGCGGCTGCTGTGGCGGTGGTGGAAATACTGTTGCGGAAGAGAAGAAGACACTTGATAATCCTGTAATTGCTGTCAAGACTGTTGACATTGAAGGCATGCATTGTGAAAATTGCAAGAATAGTATTGAGAGATCTGTTAATAAGATTGATGGTGCTTCATGCCAGGTTAATCTTAAGAAGAAGCAGGCAACAATTGAAGTTGACAGAGAAATCGATGACGCTGATATAAGAATTGCAATTGAGAGACTTGATTTTAAAGTGACAGGAATAACAACTAACCGCAAGGAGGCGTAGCGTGATATGGAACAGTACAATGTTACAGGAATGAGCTGTGCAGCGTGTCAGGCGAGAGTCGAGAAGGCTGTCAGCAAAGTGCCTGGAGTGGAAAGCTGTTCGGTAAGTCTTCTTACTAATTCAATGGGTGTTGAGGGAACTGCAACCCCAGATGTAATCATTAAAGCTGTGGAAGCTGCGGGATATGGTGCATCAGTTAAGGGGGTAAAGAGCAGCAGTCCTTCAATGCAGGAGCAGGAAGATGCGCTGGCAGATAAGACAACCCCGGTTTTAAAGAAGAGATTAATAGCTTCAGTTATATTTCTTATTGTGCTTATGTATTTCAGCATGGGACATATGATGTGGGGCTGGCCGCTTCCGTCAGTACTTGAAGGAAATCATGTGGCTATGGGTCTTATACAAATGCTGCTTACAATAATAATAATGGTTATTAATCAGCATTTCTTCATAAGTGGTTTTAAGGGCTTGTTACATCGTTCACCTAATATGGACACACTTGTTGCGCTTGGATCAGGAGCAGCATTTGTGTGGAGCACATATGCACTTTTTGCCATGACAGACTGTCAGGTGAGAGGTGATATGGCAGGCGTGATGCACTATATGGATGAATTCTATTTTGAGTCAGCGGCTATGATTCTTACACTTATAACAGTAGGGAAAATGCTTGAAGCCCGCTCTAAGGGAAAGACGACCGATGCATTAAAGAGTCTTATGAAGCTTGCTGCCAAGACTGCGGTACTTTATGCAGATGGGCAGGAAACATGCGTCCCTGTTGAACAGGTCATGACAGGTGATATATTTATTGTAAGACCAGGTGAGAATATACCTGTAGATGGTGTCATCATTGAAGGTAACACCGCAGTTAATGAATCAGCACTTACAGGAGAGAGCATTCCTGTTGATAAACAGGAGGGAGATCAGGTAAGTGCAGCAACACTTAATACATCAGGATATATAAAATGCAGGGCAACAAGAGTTGGAGAAGATACAACACTTTCCAAAATAATACAGATGGTAAGTGATGCGGCTGCAACTAAAGCACCTATTGCAAAGATTGCTGATAAAGTTTCAGGTGTATTTGTGCCTGCGGTTATAACAATAGCGGTTATAACAACAATAGTATGGCTGTTATGTGGCAAGGACTTAGGATTTGCACTTGCGAGAGGAATCTCAGTGCTTGTAATAAGCTGTCCTTGTGCGTTAGGACTTGCAACTCCGGTTGCAATTATGGTTGGTAACGGAGTCGGAGCAAAGAACGGAATTATGTTCAAGACTGCTGTTTCTCTGGAACAGACAGGCAAGATGCAGACAGTTGCACTTGATAAGACTGGTACTATTACAGAGGGTGAGCCAAAGGTTACAGATATTATAACAGGTGATAGAATCCCACAAAATGAACTTATTGCTATAGCATATGGTCTTGAAAGAAAAAGTGAACATCCACTTGCAAAGGCAGTTGTTAATTATGTTGAAGAGAGTGGCGATAAGAATTCATTTGCAGAAGAAGTGACTGACTTTAAGGCAGTTGCTGGTAACGGACTTAAGGGAATGCTTGATACAAATGTAGTGGCAGGTGGTAATCTTAAGTTCATTTCAGAGTATTGTAATATCTCTGATGATTTAAGGAACAAGGCTGATGACTTATCATCAGAAGGAAAAACACCACTTTTCTTTGCAAGAAATAACAAGCTTCTTGGAATAATAGCTGTTGCGGATACTATCAAGAAAGACAGCCCACAGGCTATCAGGGAACTTCAGAATATGGGAATCAGGGTTGTGATGATTACCGGAGATAATGAAAGAAGTGCGAAGGCAATAGGAAAGCTTGCCGGAGTCGATGAAGTTATAGCAGGAGTACTTCCTGAAGGAAAAGAAAAAGAGATAGCAAGACTTAAGGAGCAGGGAAGTGTTATAATGGTAGGTGATGGAATTAATGATGCACCTGCACTTACAAGAGCTGATATAGGTATTGCAATTGGAGCCGGTACAGATGTTGCAATAGATGCGGCAGATATAGTTCTTATGAAGAACAGGTTATCAGATGTTCCTGCTGCTATAAGACTTTCAAAGAGAACACTTACCAACATACACGAGAATTTGTTCTGGGCATTCTTCTATAATTGTATAGGAATCCCACTTGCAGCAGGTGCGTGGATACCAGTATTTGGATGGACACTTAATCCAATGTTTGGTGCAGCAGCTATGAGCTTATCAAGCTTCTGTGTAGTAACTAATGCATTAAGACTTAATCTTATAAAGATATATGATACAGGAAAAGACCACATTTATAAGAAAAAGTCTAGCAAAAATAAAAATAAAACGACAAAAGGAGATAAAACTATGACAAAGACTATGAATATTGAGGGTATGATGTGTGGACACTGTGAAACTGCAGTTAAGAAGGCACTTGAGGCTGTTGACGGAGTTACAGAGGCAGTTGTAAGCCATGAGAATGGAACAGCAGTTGTTACACTTTCTAAGGAAGTTGATAACGATGTATTAAAAAAAGCTGTAGAGGATAAAGATTACAAAGTAACAGCAGTTAAGTAAGAAATATAATGAATAAGAATAAAGCTATAAGCTGCAAATGTATGTGATACATTTTAAGGTATGGAAAGCCCTACGTGATACAAAAGTGTCGTGCGGGGCTTTTTCAGTGCAGGGTAATTTTTATAACTGATAGTTGAGTAAGCTGTTTAATAATGTTAATATTATGTATATAGATTATGGGTATGGGAGATATGGGAATATGAATATTATGTATCTGTCTCTTTATGGAGTTGCAGCTGTGGTGCTTGCCGTGGTGTTTATAAGAACATGTCTTGAGCGGGATAAGATGACACGGATAGTGTGTCTTACAGAGATGCTTGCTCTCATATGCGTTGTGACATATTCGGTCAATTTTATCACAGATAATTACATGGCAATGTCGGTGGCAACAAGCATAATGATGGCAGCACAGGATTTTGCACTCGTTGTACTTTTAACGTATACAGGCATATTTACAAGGCTTGTAAACAGGATAACCAGAACTGCAGTTGTTTTGTGCATATTTGCGGCAATGGTTGATTCAGTTGTATTTATAATTAATATATTTAATGAAACGGCATTGAAATATAGTCTTAACAAATGTGGAGGAGTCTATGTTCTCGGCTATGAAGGCGAGTTTTGGTTTGGTATTCATGCGATTATGAATATGGTTATTGTAGCATTTATAATTGCACTGCTTATTATCAAATGCATACGTATTCCATCAGCGTATTGGGGAAGATATATATTTACGGCTGCCGGGCTTATTGTTATAATTGCTTTTAAATATATATTCATCATGAAAGCTGTTGACTTAAGGTTTGACATATCAATTTTTCTATATGCACTTATGGGAACAATGGTGTACTGGAATACTTTCTGGTATTCTAAGAAAAATATGCTTACAGTTACACATGAAATGATAATTGAACATATGCAGATTCCTGTAGTACTGTTTGATTATGAGGGAATTCTTGCAGATTTTAATTCTTCAATGAAGGATGTTGCAGGTAATCTTGAATACGATAACAGGGAACAGAATATTGAGTGGTTTGTCAGGGAGAATGACCTGCCTGTTAAACCTGGAGAGGATACATTTGAATGGAAGCATAATGACAGAATATATGACTGCAGGATTGAGAGACTTTCAGATGAAAAAAACCGACTGCTGGGTACTATTATTGTTATGCAGGATGTGTCGGAGTTAAAGAAGGCTTATGCTGAACTTGAAAATATGGTTATTTATGACCAGCTTACAGGAGTTTACAGCATGTACAGCTTTATGGAGCATTGTAAACAGTATGATGAATATAATGGCAGTGTTGCTGTAGTTGTCTGCGATATTAATCATTTGTCAGATATTAATATACAGTATGGACAGAAAGCAGGTAACCAGGCACTTATAAATGTGGCTGGTGTGCTTAAGAAGATACTTATGGACAGAGCATATATTGCAAGAATTAATGAAGGTGATTTTGTTGCAGTAATGAAGAATGTCACGGATGCAGAGGCTGGTAAAACATTTGAACAGATAAAGAGAACAGTAGAAAAAGAGTGCAATAATGGAAAGTTTGGTGTTACTATAGAATATGGTATTGCTATGAGAAAAGCTTCTAACAGATGGATAATGGATATTGTTCATGAAGCGGTTAATGATATGAGA
>ENA-ORUA01002696-ORUA01002696.1-human-gut-metagenome-genome-assembly--contig:-NODE-2696-length-13343-cov-4.353176_pt1 | contig 13343 bp, 7 predicted proteins | sample MGYA00242076_ERZ509201 | MGnify/ENA primary metagenome ERZ509201 (study PRJEB26280, sample SAMEA2338863) | human gut metagenome | biome: human gut; feature: human-associated habitat; material: faeces...
CCGCCGCCGTTAGGGAAATATTTCTTATAAAGCTCCTGCTGGCTTGGATCTGTGGATACAGACGGATGATGAACCTTCTCTACCTGCGGATGATCATTCAGATACTGTACAACCTTCAGTGCGTTCTCAACATGACGCTCTACACGGAGAGACAGTGTCTCAAGTCCCTGAAGGAAGATAAAGGAGCTCACCGGAGAAATTGTTGCTCCTGTGTCACGAAGAAGGATCGCACGGATCTTTGTAACAAATGCGGCCGGTCCGCATGCTTTTGTGAAGCTTACGCCATGATAGCTTGGGTTTGGCTCTGTAAGAGATGCAAATTTGCCGGATGCCTCCCAGTCGAACTTACCACTCTCTACGATCACACCACCAATAGTAGTTCCGTGGCCACCGATGAATTTTGTTGCGGAATGAACAACGATATCTGCGCCGTACTCGATCGGTCTTACGAGGTATGGTGTTGCAAATGTATTATCTACAACAAGCGGAATTTTATGTTTGTGAGCAATTTTTGCAAGAGCCTCAATATCTACAACATCAGAATTTGGATTTCCAAGAGTCTCAATATAAACAGCTTTTGTGTTCTCCCGGATCGCATTCTCCACTTCCTCGAGATTGAATACATCAACAAATGTTGTTGTGATTCCGTATGCCGGAAGCGTATGCTCCAGAAGGTTTGTTGTACCGCCGTAAATATTTTTGGCTGCTACAATGTGATCTCCCTGCTGTGCAAGGTTCTCGATCGTGTATGTGATAGCTGCTGCACCGGATGCTACTGCAAGTGCTGCGGAGCCACCCTCAAGTGCTGCAATCCTCTTCTCAAATACGTCCTCTGTCGGGTTTGTAAGACGTCCGTAAATGTTACCGGCATCTGCAAGTCCGAAACGTGCTGCTGCATGATCGCAGTTGCGGAATACATAGGAAGATGTCTGGTAGATTGGTACTGCTCTTGCATCTGTAACCGGATCCGGCTGTTCCTGTCCTACGTGAAGCTGTAATGTCTCAAATTTGAATTTTCTCTGATCTCTTGTAATTTTGCTCATGTGTTTGTCCTCTTTTCTTTTATTCTTATATTCGGTAAAATAGTAATTTCTTATCTTATGATCATCTGCTTATCAGCGACAACAACACATTCGCTTTTCTTCGATAAACACCCTTGTTGACTTCTGTAAAACCTTCATGATTTCCTCCTGATCATCACGTTGCTCACCTTGTTTTGTGTGCTCCGTTTTTTGATGATGCAATCATATCACCCTTTTCCTAGTATGTCAATGGGGTTTATCTATTTAGGTTCTCACCTTTATTTATGACTGGCTATAGATTTTATTTATAACGCCACCGCCTACAACCTCATCTCCGTCATACATCACCACAGCCTGACCTTTTGTGATGGCTCTCTGCGGTTCATCAAATTTCACATGAAGGATGCCATCCGGTGTCTGCCATGCAGTGGCAGGCTGCTCTTTGTGACGGTAACGGATCTTGGCAGTCACTCTTTTCGGCTCAGCTAAGCTGTCCACAGAGATCAGATTTACACTGTCTGCCTCCAGTTCACTACTGAAAAGATCTGCGTTGTCCCCGAGAACTACCGTATTGGTCTTCGGAGAGATCTCACAGACATAAAGACGGCTGGCCGCCGGAATGCCAAGGCCGCGGCGCTGTCCGATCGTGTAATGGATGATCCCCTTATGGCGTCCGATATAGTTTCCCTCTTTATCTACAAAATCACCCTCCGGTGTTTTTTTGCCTGTGTACTTCTCAATAAATTTCGCATAGTCGCCGTCCGGTACAAAGCAGATATCCTGACTATCATGCTTTCTGGCATTGATAAAGCCATGTTTTTCGGCAATGACACGAACCTGGTCCTTCCGGAGACCTCCAAGCGGAAGCTTTACATGTGCCAGCTGTTCCTGGGTCAGCATATAGAGAACGTATGACTGATCCTTTGTATCGTCCACTGCTTTTTTCAGAAGGTAGCGGTCCCGTTTCTCATCGTACTCCACTCTTGCATAATGTCCGGTTACAATATAATCGTAGCCAATCTCCTGCATGCGGTGAAACATTTTATCAAATTTCAGATATCGGTTACAGTCGATACATGGATTAGGGGTGCAGCCGTTTTCGTAGGCATCTACAAACCTGTCCATAACCTCTGTATGGAAATCTGCGGTAAAATTAAACACGTAGTAAGGCATATCCATCTGATAGGCTACGCTTCTGGCATCCTCCACATCGTCCAGGGAACAACAGGTCTTTTCCCTGTGGACACCGATATCCTCGTTGTTATAAAGTTTCATGGTTGCACCGATGCACTCGTCACCAGATTCCTTTGTCAAAAGAGCTGCTACGGAGCTGTCCACACCGCCGCTCATTGCTATGATTGCTTTTTTCATTTATATCTTAACCTTTCCTGATGATTGATGATTTCTCAGCTTTGCAGCCTGTATTCTCTTACGGTTACTGCAATTTCGCATTTATTATAATATGGCAGTTATTCTTTGTCCACGATTTTTCACCCGGAACCTTTGCTTTGCTTCTTTCCTGCAGGCTCTCTTTGGTATATAATAGAAAATATTTTTCAGAAAAGGATGTGACTATATGAAGCTTTCCCTGTTTTCCACGCTGCGAGGATATCGGAAGGAATACCTTCCCAAAGATATTTTCTCCGGCATCATCATAGCAGCTGTTTCCATCCCTATCTCCATGGGATATGCCCAGATTTCCGGGATCCCGGCGGTACACGGACTATACGGTTCTGTTCTGCCGATCCTTTTGTTTGCTCTATTTTCCACTTCAAGACAGTTTATCTTCGGAGTTGATGCGGCACCTGCTGCCATTGTAGGTGGTGCACTGTCTACTCTTGGCATTGCTGCAGAGTCAGAAGCTGCCATGGATTATGTTCCTGCCATCGCACTTTTTGCAGGTCTGTGGCTGTTTATCTTCTTTCTGCTTCACGCAGATAAGATCGTGGACTTTATCTCCACACCTGTTATGGGCGGTTTTATCAGCGGTATCGCAGTTACCATCATCCTGATGCAGATCCCGAAACTTATGGGAAGTCCTGCAGGATCCGGAGAGCTCCTGGAACTGGCAGAGCATATCTTTGCTGCTGCCAAAAATATCAGCTGGCTTTCCCTCTTCATGGGGCTTGGTGCTCTGGTGCTGATCCGCACATTTAAAAAGCTGGCGCCGAAATTCCCCATGGCTATCGTTATTATGGCTCTGGGTGTTCTTTCCACCGTTGTTTTTCATGTGGACGAAAAAGGCGTAGTCCTCCTGCAGTCTGTAGAACGTGGACTTCCCTCCCTGGTGATCCCGGATTTCGGAAATGTTGATCTGACCCAGGCGGCAGGCCGCGGTCTTATGGTTGCTGTTGTCATTATGGCAGAAACTCTTCTTGCAGAGAATACCTTTGCGTTCCGCAATGATTATAAGCTGAACGACCGTCAGGAAATCCTGGCCTGTGCCGCCGGAAATATTGCTGCCGCCGCAGTAGGCTGCTGCCCAGTAAACGGCAGTATCTCCCGCACCTCCCTCAATGAACAGTACGGTGGAAAATCTCAGGCGGTTTCCATCACTGCCGGGATCACCATGGCTCTGATCCTTCTTTTCGGCACCGGTTTTATCGGATATCTTCCGGTTCCTGTACTGACAGCCATTGTGATCTCTGCTCTGATGGATGTGGTGGAAACCCATCTGGCTGTACGTCTTTTCAAAGTAAGCCGCACAGAATTCTACATCTTCATGGCTGCCGGTTTCAGTGTGCTCTGTCTTGGAACCATTTATGGGGTTATCATTGGTATCCTGCTCTCTTTCGTAGCTGTGATCCTGAAGGCCACCAACCCGCCGCGCTCCTTCCGTGGTATGATCCCTGGAAGAGATGCTTATTTTGATCTGTCCAAAAACCGTTTCGCCTACCCTATTAAGGGCGTTGTGATCTACCGTTTCAGTGAAAACCTGTTTTTTGCAAATATAAAGATTTTTCAGGAAGATATTGAGAACAGCATCCGAAAAGACACCAGGGTAGTGATCGTAGATGCCAGTGCTATCAACAGCATTGATGTCACAGCAGCAGACCGTCTGGATGCCATCTCCGCAAGCCTGAAAAAACGTGGGATCCGTTTTTACCTCACAGAGCATTCCACCCAGATCAATGACCAGCTGCGTCAGTTCGGCATCGGTCATATGATCAAGGACGGTATGGTCCGCCGTACCATTCTTGCTGCTCTGCATGACGCAGGGATCGAAGCCCCTTATGAACTGGATGTTCCAAAGGAAGACGAGACAAAGCTTCTGCGCCGCAGTATCGCTTTTCTTCCGGCAGAGGAAGAAAATACCCTGGAAGAGTTCGCCTGGGCTTTTGGTGATGATGCAGTAAAAGAGATCGAAGAATCTGTCCATCACATTATTGAACAGCTGCATCAGATCCCGGATATCCAACGTCTCTCCGAAGAAGGTCTGGAAGAGCTTCTGGATAACTGGCATGGGCTGGGTGTTCTGGATGAGGATGAACTGCTTCGAAGAATTGAATTACATATGGATGAGCTGCCTGAGGAATTAACTTCCGACCGGAAACTGATCCTTCATCTTCTAGAAAAGCGCCGTGGCAAGCTGAAAGAAAAAATCCTTGCCGAGCATCCGGAAGTCCTAGAACGGCTGGAACAGCGCCGGAAAAAGCTGGAAGAACGGCTGGAAAAGCAGAATCCGGAAGCTGTTCAGAAATGGAAGCACTGGAAGGAAGAGCATCTCAAAGACTGATTTCTGCATACATCCCCTTTCCAGGTCTATGATCAGATTGCAGGGTTTCCTGCATATTTCTCACAGATATTGATAAAATCCTGCATCACGGCAGAAGGCCTGCGATCCTTTTTCCAGGCAAGAAGGATCCTGGTCTTCAGCTTCTCTTCTTCAATGATGCGGATCGGAAGATCTGTACAGAGATCTTCCATGGATCTTGGAAAAACGGCGGTTGCAAGACCTTCCTGCACCCAGAGCATGGCGTCTCTGGGATCATCGCAGACACAGAAAATATCTGGCTGGAGATTTTTTTCTCCAAAGGCTTTCATCAGAAATTCTTCGTACCGCCGGTAAATAATGAGAGGGCATCCGGTCAGCTCTTTAAGGCTGATGCCCTCTTTTTTTGTCTCATTTTCCGGGATCTCCGGAGGAAGGACCGCGATCATGGGTTCCTCATCCAGTTCCAGATAATTTAAACCTTCCAGCTTGATAGGTGTACGCACTACCGAAACATCAATGATCCCATCCATCAGATAATTCAGAAGTGTAAAGGTGATCGCATCCCTTACCTCAAAGTTTACATCACAATTTTCCCTGGAAAATCTGGAAATATAAGGCATAATGGTGGTCACTGTGGTTGGCGTGATCCCGATACGTAAAACCTGTTTTTTCCCTGCTTTGGATACTTCCAGTTCTGTGGAACGAACGTAGCTCAAAATGTTCTCTGTCCTGTCATAAAGAAGCTTTCCGGCTTCTGTCAGTGTCACGCCTGCCCTGGTCCGCTCAAAAAGCTTCACCTTCAGCTCTGCTTCCAGCTGCTTGATCTGATAGCTCAGCGGCGGCTGGGACATGTTCAGTCTCCTTGCGGCTTCATTGATGCTTCCTGTTGCTGCGATCTCATGAAAATATTCCAGCTGTCTGATTTCCATATATAAATCCTTCTTTCTTTATCTGGTATATAACACAGGCAAAACCCATCTACTGCTTATTGCTTTTCGCTATCCCACAAAGTACTTTCTTAATTCGGTTAAGAAATACTATATCTGCAATACTTTGTAAATACTATGAATATCTTTCCCCCACAATTATCCGAAAAACCATACTTCTATCATCCCACAGATTTCCGTCCCAAGCAATAGCAAAATTATATTATCATACATTAAAAACAATATTATACGTATTATCTCCATAGGAGTATAATAACAGAGGTTTATTATAGAAAAATAAGGAAACGGAGGAAGAAAAAGAAATGCGAACACTTGCAAAATATCTTCAAAACTACAAAAAAGAAAGCGTTCTGGCTCCTTTTTTCAAGTTTCTGGAAGTTGTATTTGATCTGCTGGTGCCTATCGTCATCGCCCAGATCATCGATGTGGGAATTGCAAATAATGACCACGGCTATATCGTTCAGAAGTTTTTTATCCTGATACTGATGGCTGCTGCAGGACTTGCAGTCAGCATTACTGCACAGTTTTTTGCTGCAAAAGCCAGCGTAGGCTTTGCCACAGAAGTGCGTCAGGCTGTATTTGACCATATCCAGAAGCTTTCCTATACGGAGCTGGACACCCTTGGCACTGACACGCTGATCACCCGTCTTACAGACGATGTCAATCAGGTACAGAACGGAGTAAACATGGGACTCCGTCTTCTTCTTCGAAGCCCGTTTATTGTTCTAGGCTCTATGGTAATGGCTTTTACCATCAATGTGCGCTGTGCACTGATCTTCGCAGTTGCCATTCCGGTACTGTTCCTGGTTGTCTTTGTGATCATGTTTTTAAGTATCCCGCTTTTCAAAAAAGTACAGGGACGTCTGGATTCCGTCACCCGTCTTACCAGAGAAAACCTGACCGGTGTCCGTGTGATCCGTGCATTTTGCCGTGAAGCTGATGCCGTTGCGGAGTTTGACGAAAGCAATCTTGCACTTACCAGACTGAACGAATTTGTCGGAAAAATCTCTGCACTTTTAAATCCTGCAACTTATGTACTGATCAATATCGCAACAGTAATCCTGATCCGGACTGCAGGTGTACAGGTAAACCTCGGAAACATGCAGCAGGGTGAAATAGTTGCTCTTTACAACTATATGGCACAGATGATCGTAGAACTGATCAAGCTTGCGTCCCTGATCATCACCCTGAACAAATCCATGGCCTGTGCGGATCGCGTTGCCGGAATCCTGAAGGTCGATTCCACCATGACTTACCCGGACAAAGCTTCCTTACCGACTGTGGAAAGCAGTGACTATGCAGTCTCTTTTAACCATGTAAGTTTCTCCTATGCAGGAACCGGCGCACCTAGCCTTTCTGATATCACTTTTTCCGCAAAAAAAGGCTCTACGATCGGAATCATCGGCGGTACCGGAAGCGGTAAATCCACTCTTGTGGATCTGATCGCCCGTTTCTACGACGCAACCTCCGGAGTCATTACCCTCGACGGTCAGAATGTACAGACCTATTCCAGGCAGGAACTCAGGGAAAAAATCGGCGTAGTTCCTCAAAAAGCAGCACTTTTCCAGGGAACCATCCGCGATAACTTAAGCTGGGGACGGGAAGATGCCACGGACGAAGAAATGTGGGAAGCACTTACCACCGCTCAGGCTCGTGAAATCGTAGAGAAAAAGGACGGTCAGCTGGATTTCCGTCTGGAACAGAACGGCCGGAATCTTTCCGGTGGCCAGCGTCAGAGACTTACCATTGCCCGCGCCCTTGTGAAAAAGCCAGAGATCCTGATCCTGGATGACAGTGCCAGTGCTCTTGACTTTGCCACAGATGCGGCACTTCGGAAATCCCTTCACCAGCTTGGTGGAAAAACAACCACCTTCCTGGTTTCCCAGAGAGCAGCCAGCATCCGCCAGGCCGATCTGATCCTGGTACTGGACGATGGTCAGCTTGCCGGAAAAGGAACCCATCAGGAACTGATCTCTACCTGCGAAACCTACCGTGAGATCTTTTTCTCACAGTTCCCGGAAGAGCGTACCAAATATGAAAAAGCGACTGGAAAGGAGGTCCTGGCATGAGTAAAACAGATACAACCGCCAAAAACAGCATGGCAACCTTTTTCAAGGTACTACGTTTCATTGGAAAATACCGTTTTCTTCTCGTATTAAGTGTGATCCTGGCAGCAGTCACTGTAATTTTGCAGCTGTATGTTCCCGTACTTTTTGGTTATGCCATTGATGAGGTCGTTGCTGCCCACGAAGTTGATTTTACAAGAATGGGATTCTATCTTTCCCGTATTCTTGTCATGATCGTATTTTCCGGCATTGCCACCTGGATCATGAGTGTCATCAACAACCGTATGACCTACCGCACAGTACAGGATATCCGTGCAAGATCCATCCGCCATATCCAGAAGCTTCCTCTGTCCTACCTGGACGGACACAGCACCGGTGATATCATCAGCCGTGTCATCGCAGATACGGATATTCTTTCCGATGGTATGCTCCTTGGATTTACACAGCTGTTTTCCGGTGTCATCACCATCATCGGAACCCTGCTCTTCATGTTCTCCAAAAATGTGTGGATCACTCTGATGATCATTGTCCTGACACCTGTAAGCTTTTTTGTGGCGAAATTCATCTCCTCCCATTCCTTCCAGATGTTCCGTGCGCAGAGTGATGCCCGTGGACGTCAGACTGCACTGATCGAGGAAATGATCGGAAATCAAAAAGTAGTTCAGGCCTTTGGTTACGAAAATCGTTCTTCCGAACGTTTTGCTGCGATCAATGAAGAACTCCGTGATGCCAGCCAGAAGGCTGTTTTTTACAGCAGCCTCACCAACCCGTCCACACGATGTGTCAACAACATCATTTACGCAGGTGTAGCTCTTGCAGGTGCCTTTCTGATCCCGGGCGGTCATCTGACTGTCGGTGGACTTTCCGTACTGCTGGCTTATGCAAACCAGTATATGAAGCCCTTCAACGATATCAGCTCCGTGATCACAGAGCTTCAGAACGCTCTGGCATGCGCTACCAGGATCTTTGATCTTCTGGAGGAAGAGCCGGAAAGCCCAGATCCGTCCGGAACTCTTGTCGATGTAAAAGGTGCAGTGGATATCCGGAATGTTTCCTTCCGCTACGAAGCGGACAAACCTCTCATTAAAAACTTTAATCTTCATACAGAACCAGGCAGACGTATTGCCATCGTAGGCCCTACCGGTTGTGGCAAGACAACTTTTATCAACCTGCTGATGCGGTTCTATGACGTCACCGGTGGAAGTATTTCCGTGGACGGAACCCCCATCACCGATGTTTCCAGACATGCCCTCCGCGGAAGCTATGGCATGGTTCTCCAGGATACCTGGATCAAGCATGGAACTGTCCGTGATAACATCTGCATCGGAAAGCCGGATGCATCCGATGAGGAAGTGATCCAGGCAGCTAAAATGTCCCACAGCTGGGAATTTATCCGCCGTCTTCCAAATGGCCTAGATACCATTCTTTATGAAGACAGCTTAAGCCAGGGACAAAAGCAGCTTCTCTGCATCACCCGTGTCATGCTGTGTCTGCCGCCGATGCTGATCCTTGACGAGGCAACCTCCAGTATTGATACCCGAACAGAAATGCTGATCCAGGAGGCCTTTGACCGGATGATGCAGGGACGAACAAGCTTTATCGTTGCACACCGTCTTTCTACCATCCGCAATGCAGATGAGATTCTTGTCATGAAAGACGGAAGCATCATCGAGCAGGGAAACCATGAAGAGCTTATGGCAAAAGGCGGATTCTATCAGAAGCTTTATAACAGCCAGTTTGTGAAGGTTTCTGAATAATATAAGCTGATTTTAACCGAATCAGGCAACTGGCTAAATACGGATCGCAAATATCCGCCTGACTTAAAATTCTCCGGAACACAGATTTTCTGTACCGGAGAATTTTTTTATACTGTATCAATGATATAAAAAAAATAAACATCTCCATATGATATCTATTTTGATATCCAGGATGATGTCTATTTTTATAAAACTATATTCAGCTCTTTTTATATTTTGTCCGAAGAAGCCATTTCTGATCGATCACTTTCAGCTCTTCTCCAAAACGGATGTGAAGCCTTACAGAACCCGGAAGCTGCTCTACATGCTCAATATTTCCGGTTCCGAATTTCGGATGACTGACATCCTCTCCGATCTCATAGCGTACAATACTGTTCTGAGTATTCCTGTGCTGCTGCTCTCTTCTGTAAGTATCCCGCACCGTTACAGTACGGTCATGGATCGGGCTTCGAAGTTTTTTCTCATAGTTGTGTTTCATCAGAGCTTCCCCTGCCTTATAATATGGCGTTGGTGCCGCACCAGTCAGGGAACAGCAGTATTTCCAGGCGCTTCCGTGGGTTCCGTGCTGCCACTGATACTCTGAGGGAATGTGAAAATTATATTGCATATAGTGGGCATATTCATGTTTGTAAAGATCCAGTCGGTCTTCTTTTTTCAGAGGATTTTTTACCGCATAGCCGATAAACAGCAGAGAAAAATGGAAATGCTCTTTTTCGTGGCAGCTGCCTCTTGTATAAGATCCCAGCAGATCCGGCTCCATGCCAAAAGTTATAGGGATCTTTGCTCCGTTAAGATGAAATTTTTTATCGAATTCTGCATAGAGACTTCGGATCTGAGCTGTAAGTATTGGAATTTCTTTCTGCAGGGCCTGTGAAAGTGTCTGATCGATCATTGTATCTGCAACTCCTTATCGTCACCTTTTGCAAATTTATAAAATGAACAATCGCTACTATATCATTTTTCGGAAAAAATGTAAACACCTGAAAAAAATTACTGTTCCAGTTCTTTCCTCACATCCGGGAACATTTCCACACAACGTTTCAGGATTCCCTGCATGTAGGCAATGGCAATTCCGTAATTGGTGATAGGAATCTCCTGATCCAATGCACATTTCTGACGGTAACGCATTTCTCTCTCATTAAGCATACATCCGCCACAATGCACGATCAGACTGTACTTCGTTACATCCTCCGGGAAATCTCTTCCGGAGGAATACTCAAATTCCAGCTCTTTCCCCGTATAATTACGGATCCAGCGTGGAAGCTTGACTGTTCCGATATCATCACACTGCCTGTGGTGGGTACATCCCTCTGAGATCAGGATCTTGTCACCGTCTTTCAGCCGGTCCAGTGCTGCTGCCCCAGCTGCCGCTGTCTTTAGATTTCCTTTAAATCTGGCAAACAGAATAGAGAATGAAGTAAGCCAGATGTCTTCTGGAGTTTCTTCACTGACTCTGGCAAAGACCTGGCTGTCTGTGATCACAAGCTTTGGTTTTTTCCCCAAGGTTTCCAGTGTATTGGAAAGCTCATCCTCTTTAATCACGATGGCTGCTGCTCCGGCTTCCAGCACATCACGGATCGTCTGCTGCTGCGGAAGGATCAGACGCCCTTTTGGTGCAGCTTTATCTATGGGAACTACAAGAATCGCAAAATCTGATGGTTCAAGGAGATCCCCTACCAGACGCAATTTCAGTTCATCCGTTACTGCCAACGAAGCGATCTTTTCTTTCAATTCGTAGATATTCTGACCGGTGGCGGCGCTGGCATAAATAGATTGCTCTGTGTTCTGGTTTAAGTTATTATCTGAAGAAAGCCGGTTCCCATCTTTTGTTTTCAGCAGATCTGCCTTGTTATAAACAACCAGATATGGAATCTCCTTCTCTTTAAAAATATGGATCAATTCTTCATCCACACTGGTTTTTCCCACAGTGGCATCTACTACAAGAACTGCTACATCCACTCTGTTCAACACCTGTTTCGCCTTGCGGACGCGAAGTTCTCCAAGATGTCCTTCATCATCAATACCTGGTGTATCTATGATCACCACCGGGCCCATAGGAAGTAGTTCCATGGCCTTACTTACCGGATCTGTAGTAGTTCCCTTTACATCGGATACCACAGCCAGCTCCTGGCCTGTCACCTTATTTACGATACTGGATTTTCCTGCATTTCTTCTGCCAAAAAAACCGATATGTACACGGTCTGCTGACGGTGTTTCATTCATTCCCATAATTTATCCTCTTTTCTTTCAGCATCAGACAGGTCCTCATCCTTTCCTGTTCCTATCAACCTGCTTCTTTTTGATTTTTCAAAAGCCGGACATTCCTTCCACTCTTATATCATAGTGTAGTATCTCTTTCAGCATTTCTTTTCTTTTATCCAACTGTGTGGGACGTGTCATATTGAAATCATAAAGTCGATCCAGCTTTTTGATCTGATCCTGGATGATCTCATCATCATTAGGAAGATATAGCTCTCCTGTATGCATTTTTTCTCATTGAGCGCATGTCAGCACCTCTTTTTTGCGTTTTTACAAAAATAATATTTTTTATGTTATCATATCCTATATTCACCTACAAGCATGAATTTTCTGAATAATCCGAGGTTTTTTCGTGAATCTGTTATATTTATATATAATCTACAGATTTATCTTCTGTCAACAGATTTCTGTATTTTTGCTATTCACAAAATCTTCCACCCTGTCGGATCACTTTGTTTTTCTGCTCCGTTTCCAATTCTTCATCGGTAAAGATCAACTGGTACTCACTGACATCATTATATTTTATGAGATTTTTTTGCCAAACTTGGTATGGTCCGCCAGAAGATAGCTTTCCTCTGCATTGGCATACACGCAGCGTTTCACAGCTGCTTCGATCTCTCTAGTGGCCGATGCTCCAAAAGAGGCATCTACTGCACTGGCTCCAAAAAAAGCTTTGTCATAATAAAATCTGGATATATTTTTATTTTGTTATTTATGTGCTATTTTATATACAGAAACACCTATACTCATCTTTTACAGAAAGGATCTCGAATATGAAACCATTATCTTCATTTAAGCCACAGGCTGTTTTCAGCGATATTGACGGCACTTTACTAACCTCAGAACATGTGGTATCTCCGCTGACCAGTTCCGCCATTCATACTTTGACAGATCAGGGCGTTCTGTTTACTATTTCTTCAGCACGAAGCCCTTCCGGCATCCGTCCTATTATTAAAAAAAATGATTTCCATTGTTGTACCATTGCATTCAGTGGTGCACTAATCCTGGATGAAGATCAAAATATCCTTTACGAAAAAGGAATAAGCATTTCCGACGCTTCCAAAATCATTGATGTGATCGAAAAAAAATGTCCTCACGTGACCTGGAATGTTTTTACCTCAGAAGACTGGATCGTAAAAGACCGGACAGACCCTCATGTGATCCATGAAGAAACGGTTGTGGAAACTACCTCTATAGAGGGATCCCTTCAGTCTCTCTCAGATACGCTTATGGTAGATAAAATCCTGTGTATGTGCGATTCTGAATATATGTCACCGTCAGAAACACTTCTTCGCAAATATTTTCCGGAATTATCTATTGCAAGATCTTCCGATTCTCTTCTGGAGATCATGGCTGGCGGCATAAACAAAGCGGAAGCTGTAAAATATCTTTGTGAGCTTCGAAAAATCCCTCTTACCAGTACTATTGCATTCGGAGATAATTATAATGATCTGGAAATGCTGGAGGCAGTAGGATGTGGAGTTTTGATGGGAAATGCACCTTCTGAGCTGCAAAAACATTTCTCTTTTGTAACAAAGAGTAATGATCAGGACAGGATTTTTCAGGCCTTTAAAGAA
>ENA-ORUA01002699-ORUA01002699.1-human-gut-metagenome-genome-assembly--contig:-NODE-2699-length-13336-cov-2.504706_pt1 | contig 13336 bp, 12 predicted proteins | sample MGYA00242076_ERZ509201 | MGnify/ENA primary metagenome ERZ509201 (study PRJEB26280, sample SAMEA2338863) | human gut metagenome | biome: human gut; feature: human-associated habitat; material: faeces...
ACCAACTTGTATAATTTTATAATTTATATTTAACTGTTAACAACCTCTCTTTTTTCAATTGATTCGCACAGAGAAATATATTCCAGATCTGCTACTTCTGAAATTTTCTTTCCTAACTGCTCAAAAAAGTCTGCCATATTGTACCTCTCCCATCTGTTATAATCTTCTCAATCTGTCCAGCGATTGATACAGGTCCATCGTTCCATAGCCCCACTGTCGGTTCGGGAATTCTGAAAATGTGTTCTGCTGTGCTCCTAATATGATAATATTTGCCACCTGACTTGTGGTAACTCCTGCCGGAATCGGCTGGTTCAAAATCCATTCCATGATCATCGCACAGGCTCCGGCTGTAATTCCAGTTGCCACACTGGAACCGCTTCGCCTTACAAATGTTCCATTTACCCCTGCTCCCAAAATCTGGACTCCTGGAACTGCAAAATCAGGTTTTATTCTCTTGTCTCTAGTATAACCTCTGCCAGAATTAATATCAACACTCTTATCTGCTCCCCTGTAATAAGCAACCGTGATTGGATCATCGGTATTCGCAGGCTCTGTCAATGTCACGTCCGGACTTGCCTCCAAAAAATATACATTTCCATCGAGAAATTCCCGCACCGGAAGCCAGATGTGAAACTCTCCATCTGCACGCCCCAGCGACTGTACTCCTATCTTCCAGATACCCTGTGCCGGATGATCGAATTTCAAAAACAAAAGCTGGGATCTTCCATCCCGCAAAAACAACTGGTATTCCACATCCACAACCGTCTGCTCAAAGGGAAATGTAAGCTGATAGCGACTTCCCTGCCGAATGGAAATCACCGGACTTCTCTCCCCAGACGGAGATATAAGATACGCTGTCACAATATTGGGAATAGTCCCCCATAATTCTGCTACAAATCCCGTATTTCCACTTTCGACACGCATTTCCACTTCCTGAACCTCTCCTACCTGATTCAGTTTTCCCTGAAAATGATGTCGTTCATTTGCCTCATTTCCTCCTCCGATAACCACGCACCGATCTACCAGTCTGGAATAGCTTCCGAGAATCCGCGACAAACTGGACATTCCATTATGTCCGCCAAGATTCGTTCCAAGAGCCACACACATAACAAGGGGCTTCTGTTTTTTCAGTGCCAGAAGATGCAGATACCGAAGTCCCTGCGCAATATCTGTCTCCTGATAACACACCGCCTTCTGTCGTATTCCATAAAATTTTCGCAGATAATCTTTCGCTTCTTTTAACTTCACTACTGCAATTTCAGCCTCTGATGCCGCCCCGGTAAAACCTTCCTGGATATTTTCTCCACCTGCTGCCACACTTGCTAAAAATGTACCATGTCCATTTTCATCGCTTACTGGCACAATTTCCTTTGGATTGTCACTTTTCAGTGCCTGATCAATCTGATCATTCGTATACTCACTTCCATATGTAAATGAATCCGGTGGCTGACCGTTCTGGTCAGTCTGATCCCATATCGCCGTGATTCGACTGCTTCCATCTATGTTTCGAAAGATTTCATTTTCATAGTCTATTCCTGTATCCAAAAATCCAATCATAATTCCTTTTCCCCGAAGATTCAGTCCCGGATAATTCTGAAGCACACTGATTCCTGTCTCATTCATAGCTTCCATATCCAACAGTGCATAGCAATTTGGAATGCTGTTGTAACCATAAGCCGCAATGCTTAGTTCTTCCCCTAGACTTTGATCCACATATGCTACACGATAGCCAAAGCCAAGACTCTGCACACAAATCTGGCTCTTTGGATAGACCAGTTCCTGATCTGACCGGTAATTCGGGATAATAAAATCCTGACAATTCTGCGAGAGGATTTTTTCACGGCATGAAGTTTCTCCTGTCTCTTCCTCCTTCTGCTGTGTTGCTCTCACTCTCTCCTTTAAAATATTGGTTTTTGCATTTTTCTGTGTCTTTAGAAATTTATTTATTTCTTCATAGTTATCATTCATAAATAAGAAAACACCTCGTATACTTTTCATATGTATATGAGATGTTTTCTTATTTTATTATTATGCATTATCTTCTATATTTTTATAACTGCCTTACTATCTATGCCTGACTTTCTAATCTCGGTACTTCCTGCCCTCTCAGTGTGATAATCGGACCACCAGTATTTTCTATGTACTCCTGTGTGATTGTCACTTGACCAATACTGTCATCTTTCGGGATTTCATACATGATATCCAGCATAAATTCTTCGATAATCGCACGAAGGGCTCTTGCTCCTGTATCCTTCTCCATCGCCTTTTTCGCAATTGCACGTAATGCACCTTCTGTGAAATCGAGCTTCACTTCATCCAGTGCAAGAAGTTTCTGATACTGCTTCAGAATTGCATTCTTTGGCTCCTCCAGAATCTTCACATACATGTCTTCTGTGAGTCCCTGTAATGTAAAGACTACCGGAAGTCGTCCCAGGAACTCCGGGATCATACCAAAGTTTCTAAGATCTTCTGTTGTTACCTTCTCAAGAATCTTCTTATCATGATCATATTTATCTTTTAGATCTGCGCCAAATCCAATTGCAGACTGCTTTGTAAGTCTCTCTTTGATGATGCCGTCCAGATCCGGAAATGCTCCTCCACAGATAAATAAAATGTTCTTTGTATTAACTGTTGTGAGCGGAACCATCGCATTTTTACTGTTAGCTCCAACCGGAACTTCCACTTCGCTTCCTTCTAAAAGCTTCAGCATTCCCTGCTGTACGGACTCTCCACTAACATCACGCTGACTCGCATTTTTCTTTTTTGCAATCTTATCAATCTCATCAATAAAAATGATTCCCTGTTCTGCTTTTTCCACATCGTTATCCGCTGCTGCCAGAAGCTTGGATACAACGCTTTCGATATCATCTCCAATATAACCTGCTTCCGTCAGAGATGTAGCATCTGTAATCGCAAGCGGCACATCCAGAATTCTTGCCAGCGTCTTGACAAGATAGGTCTTACCGGAACCTGTAGGTCCAATCATCAGCATGTTAGATTTCTCAATCTCAATGTCGTCCATGGAATCCGTTGCCACACGCTTGTAATGGTTGTATACAGCAACAGACATCACTTTCTTGGCATATTCCTGTCCCACTACATACTCGTCCAGACTCGCCTTGATCTTATGCGGTGCCGGAAGATTATGAATGTCAACGAGCGGCGTTGCCTCCTCGCCTTCTTTTTTCTTCTTCACGCGCTGCTGCTTTGGAATCTGCTGGCCCATATCATCAATATTTAAGAACTGAACTCCCGGCATATTCATAAGCTGGCTATAATCAATCGCACCACCGAAGTTCATATTATTCATAGCATCAAAACTCTTTTGCATACAGTCATTGCACACACACATATTGTTCGGAAGATTGATCATCTTTCCAGCCACACTCTCTGGTCTGTGGCAGACAAAGCAGACTTTCTCATATTCATCATCGTTATGATTGTCATTGCTATTATTATCGTTGTTATCAATTGTATCTACATAATCCTGTTCAGACATGGTTCTTTCCCTTCTTTCCTACTTTTGTTCCTCTACCATCTTAATGAACTGCTCCTCCGAAATAATCGGAACTCCCAGTTCGTTTGCTTTTTTATTCTTTGATGAAGTCGATGTCACATCATTATTGATTAGGTAATTTGTTTTGGAAGTGACAGATCCCGTAACTTTTCCTCCCAGGCTCTCAATCAGTTCCTTGACCTCTCCCCTGTTTGCAAAGTGTTCCACACTTCCGGTAATAACAAAGTTCACTCCGGCAAAGATCTGTTGACTCTCTGATTCTTCTTCCTTTGGAATCTCAAGCTCTGCAATCAGTCGCTTTAAGCTTTCTACATGCTTCTCATCCTGAAAATAAGTTACAAATGCGCCGGCAAGTACTTCGCCTACTCCCTGAATCTCTGCAAGTTCTTCTGCAGTAGCATGAATCATACGATCCACATCACCGGAAAATTCTCTGCAGATGACCTTCGCATTTGCAAGACCAATTCCCGGAATTCCAAGTGCATAGATGACTTTCGGAAGTGTCGTCACTTTTGCTTTCTCCACATTTGCGATCAGGTTCTTGTAGGATTTTTCTCCAAAACCTTCCATAGTCTGAATCTCTTCCTGCCACTTGTCCAGATGGAAAATGTCTGTGAATTCCTTAATAAATCCACGGTCAATAAACTTCTCCAGCGTTGCCTCTGACAATCCTTCAATATTCAAAGCGTCACGGCTTACAAAAAGCGAAAATGCTTTCACATGCTTTGCCTGACAATCCGGATTGGTACAATACAGTGCTTTTGCATTGCTGACCTGGCGAATCTCTGTCTTGCCGCCACAGACCGGACAGACTTTTGGAATATCTTTCACACCACTTCTTGTCAGATTCTGTGCAATCTGGGGAATGATCATATTCGCCTTATAAACTTCAATCTCATCCCCCACACCAAGTTCCAATTCTTCCATAATACTGATGTTATGGACACTAGCACGGCTCACTGTCGTTCCCTCCAGCTCCACCGGTTCAAAGATAGCGACCGGATTGATAAGTCCTGTTCTAGATGGACTCCACTCAATCTCCAGAAGCTTTGTCTGGCGGATCTCATCAGCCCATTTAAATGCAAATGAATCTCGTGGAAACTTAGACGTCCGCCCCAGTGATCTTCCATACGCTATATCATCATATACTAACACAAGTCCGTCGGACGGGAAATCGTTCTCGGCAATTTTTTCTGAAAATTTAATAACTTCCGCCTCTACTGTGTCTCTTATTACTTCGTGGTATTCTACTACTTCAAATCCCTGCTCTTTCAGCCATTCCATCTGACAGGCTCTGGAATTATGGAAATCCACATCTTTTGCACTGACCAGTGTAAATGCATAGAATTTTACATTTCTTTTTGCTGTAATCTCACTGTTCAGCTGACGTACAGAACCACTGCAGAGATTACGCGGATTTTTATATTTTGCTTCTGCTTCCTGGATCTTTTCATTAATCTTCTCAAAATCTTTATAACCGATCACTGCTTCGCCGCGCAGTATCAGCTCACCTTGATAGCTGATCTGAAGCGGTACATTTTTAAAGACTTTTGCATTGTTTGTGATGACCTCGCCTACTTCTCCATTTCCACGGGTGACTGCCTTAAAAAGATGTCCGTCCCGGTAAGTCAGAACAATGGTAAGTCCGTCCATTTTCCAGGACATCAGTGCCTTCTGATCTCCCACAAAATTCTTTAATTCCTCTACATCTTTCGTCTTGTCCAAAGAAAGCATTGGGCTTTCATGCCGTTCTTTTGGGAGTTCACTGACCACTTCATATCCGACTCGCACCGTCGGACTGTTGGAAAGTGTGATCCCAAGCTCACGCTCCAATTCCTGAAGTTCATCATAAAGCTTGTCGTACTCATAGTTGCTCATGATTTCTTCTGCGTCTTGATAATATGCTTTTGATGCTTTATTTAAAAGCTCCACCAGTTCCTTCATGCGTTCCTGCCTGTTCATATAGCTTCTTTAACTCCTGTCCTTCTATTTTTCGCACTGCTCCACTCTTTAAGCTTCCCAATTCTACATTCATAATTCTTATTCTCACAAGCTTTGTCACTTTATATCCAAGTGCTTCGCACATTCTCCGGATTTGACGGTTCAGCCCCTGTGTCAGAATAATGGAAAATGTGTACTTTCCAATCTGCTTTACCTCACATGGTCTTGTTACCGCATCCAGATTCTTTTCCACGTCCTGTATATGCACACCCTCTGACATCTGCCGCACAAATTCTGAAGTGATTTCTTTATCCACGCGAACATGATATTCCTTTTCATGATGATATCTCGCCCGCATCATACTGTTGATCAGTTCTCCGTCATTTGTCATAATAAGGAGGCCTTCCGAATCTTTATCCAGTCTTCCTGCATAGGTCACCCGCACCGGATAATGCAGGAAACGTATGATATTATTTTTCACTTTCATATCCCCGGTACACACGATACCTGCCGGTTTGTTGACTGCCAGAACAACCTTCTGTTCTGCACCCTGGATCACTTTTTTCCCGACACAGATTTTCTGCTCCTCTGACACTTTCATGCCCGGTACAGCCCGTACGCCATCCACCGTCACACGTCCCGCCTCTATGAGACGGTCTGCCTCTCTTCTGGAGCAGATACCTGCCTCACTGAGGTATTTATTTAATCTTATCATTTACTAACACTCCAATTACTTTACAGTTCCTATTCTGCCTTATCCGTTGTCAAAATACTGCTCAGCTTGTCATCCTGTACAAAATTATTGCAATCGTACAAAAACAGCACACTTGTAATTTTATTCTTATCTAACAGATCCGACACATGCTTCTGATAATAATCTGCATCTACCACGATGATCTCCCTGTAATATGGAATTAAAAATGGAATCATACAGTCTGCAAAGGAATCCTTCACCAGAAGCAGCCGGTCCGTGCTGTCTGCTGTCGTGCGGATATCTATTTTATCATAATCTCCACCGAGAAATACTTCATACGCATCAGATTCGTCCAGTTTTGTACGGTCATAAAGCTCTGCTGTCTTTATGCCCTCAGACTCATAACTTGCCACCATCTGCGTGTTGTCGGAAGCATTTTCCGTTAAATATGCGTAAATCGGTTCACGGTATCCGCTTTCAAATCCACTTGTTCTGGAAAGATTTCCACTGAAATCACCGGTCACTACATAAGGTTTTAAAGCCGGTGCTTTCGAAGTGTCAAGCCCCAGATCTGAAGCAATCTGCTGCCATACAAGACTAGCTCCAAGCGTTGTCCAGCGGGAATCTGTGTGGTAATAAATTTCCTTATCTTTATTCGCATTTAGAACACCTTGTGCATCAATCCAGTTCACACTGTCTCCAAGCATGCTCTGAATCTGTGCAATCTGCACTGTCTGATCTTCCACCGGAGCATAAGAAGGAAGCTTATCTGCCCATACATTTGCAGCGTCCGGAATCAGTGCCATATACATCGGCACATCGGAATAATCCTCGGCAAGCGCTGTAATCGCGTCCACATTTTCCTGAACCTTCTTTTCATCCAGCTTGTTAATATCCGCCAGAAGATACTGGTTCTTTCCTCGGTACACACCGTTCACGTCCCGTCTTCCAAGAACTGTATCCAGTTTCGCCTGGGTATCTTTCACCGTCTCTTTGAAAAATGTCCTTCCTGCTCCTGTCACATTCACAAGACACAGGATCATGATCACGGCTGCGAATACAAATACTGCACTTCTGCCTCGCTCCAGACGTTTTTTATTCTTTTCTTTTTTATCTTTCTTTCCAAATACCAGAATCTTCTTCCAGATAAGATTCGGAAGTGGTGTGCTTGCAAGAAATGCCACTACAAGAACGAACACATTTCCAAGGAAAAGATATCTTCCCATGACACCAACCACATCGCCTCCGCCAAATCCAAACATCACTTTCAGATAACCAACTGACGCTGCCGGTGTCTTACCGAAGAAAAATACCCAGCCAAGTGCTGTAAAAAACCATGTATAGATCTGCCCCAGCACAGGTGGTAATCTCTTTAAAAATGGCAATGCATAACGCTCCACGATCTGCCAGAACGCAAGGTAGATACCCCAGAGCAATCCACCTGTGACCGTTACCTGCCACGGTGCATTCTTCCACATACCTGCATACCAAAGTCCCATCAGAATTCCGGATACAAGTGTTCCAAGCCAGCCGCCCCAGAGTGGTTCACAGATGTAATCCCAGAACCATGCAAAAACAGAGCTGTTAAAACGGCGTACAAATGTTGTTATGTTGCGTGCTACATATGGATAGCGGAAATTTTTCTTCACATCAAATCCAAGCATTCTGCAAAGTCCCACTGCCATATCACAATATCCACTGAACGCAAAGTAAATCTGGAACATGAAAATCGCACATCCCAGCCATGCGCAAAACACAGACAACTCGCCTGCCTTCAAAGACATGATCTTGGTGAATGAATCTGCCAGGTAATCTGCAATGATAACTTTCTTTGCGAAACCACATACAAATAAAACAATTCCTTCGCCAGCCTTTGCCCAAGACAATTTGCGGGTCTTTAATTCCTTTCGGATCTGCGGATATTTTACGACCGGCCCTGCCAGGAACAACGGAAACATTGCTATGTAAACTGCAAAATCCAAAATACTTTTCTGAGCCTTTACATTTCCCCGGTGAATCTCAATCAGATAAGAAAGCACCTGTAAGATGCAGATTCCTATTCCGACCGGCACTTCCGAAATAAAGCCCACGCGTTGTCCGATAAATGCAAAGAACACATATACTATAATATTAATCAGTATGCTTCCAGCAAATAACTGCTCCGTACTCCTTCTTCTTCGCATGTAGCCTTCCATCTGAATTCCTACAGCATAATTAAACAATATAAAAAATGCCAGAACGACCAGATTGACCGGGGCTCCCCATGCAAAAAAAACTGCTCCCCCTGCAACCAGGGCAATGTCTTTTATCTTTCCCGGAAGCAGATAATACAATATGAAAATAACTGGTAAAAATACACATATAAATGCGATACTATTGAATAACATAATTTCTAAACGCTGCCTCCAGAATTTTATTAATACAAGCCTCATAATAGGCTTTTGTCATTGTACTTCCGTCCTCCCCATAATAAGAAGCGTCCGTAAGATCTGTTGTGTCTACATATTTCACTTTTTCTTCCTTACAAAGAGCCTTCAAAGCTTCATTGTATGAAGTTACATCCAGCGCGGTACTCATCTTGGACGAACTACTATCATCTGATGATGTATCACTATCACTATTGCTCTTAGAATCTGTGCTGCTCTTAGAATCTGTGCTGCTCTTAAAATCCGAGTTGTCAGTTGTATCTTTAGCATCTGAATCAGTATCTGAATCGGCTGAACCTGTCGCATCACCTGTACTTGTCAGTGACAGGTATGCCGGGATACTGCATACATAAACTTTCGTATCCGGCAATGCTGCTTTCACCTGCTCAACAAAGCTTTTGTAATTCGCCGCAAATGCATCCGCTGTCTCTCCACTGACTGCTACATCGCCTCTTCCGATACAGAGGATAAGCTTCTGTGGTGCAGTCTCTGCTTCTGTTACGGCTGTCAAAAGCTCATTTAATCCGGAACCTTCCGCATCGCTGACTGTTGCTCCATCCTTTGACTTCACCTGTGATTTACTCAAGATGTCATTCTGTCTGAAGCCAAGTGCAGTACTGTCACCAAGCACAATGCAGCCATCCATTTTTTCTTTTGCAGACTTTGCTTTCCACGCTGTCGCCTCATCTGCTTCTGTCTGCTCTAATTCCTGGATCTGGGCATCAATCTTCTGAACATTGGCATCTTCCAGTTCTGTCAGTTTCTTTACTCCTTCTGTCGCATCTACTCGCGGATTCATCATTCTTGTTCCAATAATCAGCGCACCGATCAAAAACAAGAGGATTACCGCAACAATCGCAAAACGAAGTACTTTATCCGGCTCCATTTTTTCCTTCATCTTTTCTTTATTCTTTTCAAACATTTTCATTCTCCAATAAACAAATAAACTATGTACATCTTTAAAAAGACATACATAGTTTATTTTACTTTGTATAAGAATAAAAGTCAAATTTTATAACTGTTTTATCAGATTCACCATCTCAATTGCTGATAACGCACAGTCATAACCTTTATTGCCAGCTTTACTTCCGGCACGTGCAATGGCCTGTTCAATATTTTCTGTTGTAATGATTCCAAATAAAACAGGAATTCCTGTTGCAAGCTCGATCTGTGCAATTCCTTTTGCTGATTCGTTACACACCAGATCATAATGAGATGTATCTCCACGAATAACTGCACCTACACAGATGACTGCATCGTACTTTCCTGACTGCGCCATTTTCTGCGCTGTGATCGGTATTTCAAATGCTCCTGGCACCCATGCTGCTGTAATATTTTCTTCTTCTACACCATGTCTCACAAGTCCGTCAACAGCTCCGCCTAATAACTTATTGACAATAATCTCATTAAATCTGGCCGCTACGATTCCGACTTTCATTCCCTCTGGTGCTACTACTTTTCCTTCAATTACCTGAATCTGTTTCATGTTCTTCTTCCTCCTGCATTCTTTTTTATAATTGTATTTCTTTGAAAATGTGTCCCATTTTTTCCTGTTTTGTTTTCATATAATTCAGATCATATTTTTGTGGCTGGATCTCTAATGGTACTCTTTCCTTAATTTCCAGTCCGAAATCCTGAAGCCCATAGACTTTATCCGGGTTATTGGTAAGAAGTCTTAAGGATTTCACGCCCAGGTCTGATAAAATCTGAGCTCCGACCCAGTACTCTCTGAGATCTGGTGCAAATCCCAGCTGAACATTCGCCTCGACTGTATCATATCCACGTTCCTGAAGTTCATATGCTTTGATCTTATTGATCAGTCCGATTCCTCTTCCTTCCTGTCTCATGTAGAGAATGATTCCTCTTCCCTCTTCCTCCACCTGGCGCATTGCCGTCTGAAGCTGCAATCCACAGTCACAGCGAAGAGAACCAAAAGCATCTCCGGTCAGGCATTCTGAATGGACTCTGCAAAGTACATTTTCTCCCTCCCCGATTTCTCCTTTTACCAAAGCAAGATGATGCTCTCCTGTAATGTCATTCACATATCCATGAATCTTAAATTCTCCATACTGTGTTGGAAGATCTGCCACCGCCTCTTCTTTTACATGCTTTTCATGAATTCTTAAATAATCCTGCAAATCTTTGATTGTGATAAATGTAAGATGATACTTACGAGCCAGCTCCCAGAGTTCTGATGTACGCATCATCGTTCCGTCTTCTTTCATGATCTCACAACATACGCCACATTCTTTCAGCCCCGCCAGTCTTACAAGATCTGTCGTTGCCTCTGTGTGACCGTTACGCACAAGTACACCGCCTTTTTTTGCCACCAACGGGAATACATGGCCCGGTCTTCTGAAATCTTCTGGTCTTGATGTATCATCCACACATTTCATCATCGTATATGCACGTTCTGCTGCCGATATACCGGTTGTTGTATCTACGTAATCAATCGATACCGTAAATGCTGTTTCATGATTATCGGTATTTTCTGAAACCATCTGTGGAAAATTAAGCTTTGCTGCCAGTTCTGCGCTCATCGGCGTACAGATCAGCCCCTTTGCATGCGTTGCCATAAAATTAATATTTTCCTGGGTCGCAAACTGAGCAGCACAGATCATGTCTCCCTCATTTTCTCTGTCCGGGTCATCTGTAACAAGAATGATCTTTCCATCTTGTAAATCCCGGATTGCCTCTTCTACTGTATTATATTGATACTTTTGTTCCATCTGTTCTTCCTCCGTTATCCTTTTTCTGTTGATGTATATTTAAAATCCAAATTCTTCCAGAAACTCCATTGTAATTCCTGTCTTTTTCTCATGTTCCAATTTGGACTCTTCTTTTTTTTCAATCCCCATTAATTTTTCTACATATTTTCCGATTATGTCATTTTCCAGATTCACAAAATCTCCGGATGTTTTTTTCAGAAGTATCGTCTCTTCCCCTGTATGTGGAATGACTGATACCTGAAACCCTTCATCGTCTACCTTCGCAACCGTCAGGCTGATTCCATCGATGCAGACAGACCCCTTTTCCACGATCAGATCTAATATCCGCTGTGAAGTTTTAATGGATACCCAGACTGCATTTTCCTCTTGGATCATTGACCTGATAACTCCTGTTCCGTCAATATGGCCGCTCACAATATGGCCTCCGAATCTTCCATCCGCTGCCATTGCCCGTTCAAGATTTACATAACTTCCAATCTTACAATTTCCAAGACTGCTCCTTCTGATCGTCTCTGCCATGACATCTGCCGTAAATCCGTCAGGCTGCAGGGAAGTGACTGTCAGACATACTCCATTTACCGCAATACTGTCTCCGATTTTCGTACCTTCCAGTACTTTTGCTGCCTTCACCGCCAATACCCCTGAATTCCCATTCAACTGAATATAACGGACTTTTCCCACTTCTTCTACAATTCCTGTAAACATAATTCCTCCTGTTCTTTTCTTAAGACCTGACAGGTAATTTTTAGGTCTTCTCCAATCTGGCAGATATCTTTGAACTTTAGTACCGCTGCCTGAGACGGAAGCTCTATCCCAATTCCATCCACCGGAGTCCGGCTTCCTGCTCCGCCAAAGATTTTTGGTGCAATAAATGCCTGCACCTCCTGGACAACTCCGGCCCGTAATGCACTGTCATTTAAAGTTCCTCCACCTTCCAGTAAAATGCTGTTGATATTTTCTTTTCCCAGATACTCCATCAAATGCTTCAGATTAACATGTTTTTTCATATCCGGACAAAATACGGTTTCCACTCCCATTGTCTGCAAAATTTCTTTTTTCTTCTCTACATTCTCCAAATCTGCATAGGCTACAATCGTCCGGTACTCCCTCGCACTTTTTACAATCTGGCTGTCCAGTGGAATTCTTAACTTACTGTCACAGATAATCCTGACCGGACTTTTAAGCCCTTCTACCCGGACATTCAGCATTGGATCATCAGCAAGTACCGTTCCTATCCCGACCATGATTCCCATATACCGATGACGCATATACTGTACTTCTCTGCGTGCGGCTTCTTGGGTGATCCATTTTGAAGCTCCTGTCTTTGTTGCAATTTTTCCATCCAACGTCATTGCATACTTCATAACTACATACGGTGTTTTGGTCGTTATATAATGAAAAAATATTGGATTTAATTCATCACATTTGTCTCTCATAAAATCTTCCACAACCGCTACACCGGCATCTCTTAATATCTTCGCTCCCTTTCCTGCCACTTTCGGATTTGGGTCTCTGGATCCAATCACTACTTTTTTTATCTTCTGCTCTAAAATTGCTTCCGTACACGGCGGAGTCTTTCCATAATGGCAACATGGTTCCAATGTAACGTACAGCGTTGCCCCTTCGGCTGATTCAGTGAGAGAAGCAATTGCATTTCGTTCCGCATGCAACTCTCCGCATCTGGCATGATAGCCTTCGCCGATAATACGTCCATCCTTTACGATGACCGCTCCAACCATCGGATTAGGATTCGTCCATCCTTCTCCTTTTTTTGCAAGTTCTATTGCACGTTTCATATAATCCTGGTCTGTCACATACATTCCTTCTTTCTTTTTATCTTAGAACAAAACCCCTGCAGATGATCTACAGGGGTTTTGTTCACTGGTACTTTAATCACAACTTCATGACTAATTATCTGCGAAAGTAAATAAGCTCTGAAATGGTCTACCATCTCAGAGCCTCGATACCGCATTCATAACTAAAACTATATGTACCGGCTTCTTCTCTCATCCAGACTATACTGTCGGCT
>ENA-ORUA01002703-ORUA01002703.1-human-gut-metagenome-genome-assembly--contig:-NODE-2703-length-13317-cov-5.329815_pt1 | contig 13317 bp, 12 predicted proteins | sample MGYA00242076_ERZ509201 | MGnify/ENA primary metagenome ERZ509201 (study PRJEB26280, sample SAMEA2338863) | human gut metagenome | biome: human gut; feature: human-associated habitat; material: faeces...
CGCAGCGGCAGAAGTGATCCGAAGAGGAATCCAAAGACTGCTGGTCCAGATTCAGATCTTTGCACCTCAGGCAGATGTTCTGCTGATCTCACCGATTTATCTCGGAGAAAAAGTATGGCAGGAGGGATATGATCAGGACTTTTCGTCACAGTCGGTGAAGGTGTCGAAGGAACTGGAAACAGTATATGAACGAATCGCTGCAGAAAGACAGATCGGATATTTGCGGGCTTCTGATTATGTACAGTGCAGCGAGGAAGATCAGGAACATCTGAATGCACAGGGACATCAGATCTTCGCACAGGCAGTGTATGAAAAAACCGAGCGGATGCTGTGGAAGAGAAGTGGCTGGAGACAGGTGGTGTAGAAAGTGGAAAACGGCAGGTAATCCGTGGTCAATCATGAACACCAGGTGAACCATGATGTATGAGTTCTGGCTGATTCCGAAACGTGATAGTCATAAGTACAGCTACAATCTGTAAACTTTGAAAGATGAGTGGCATGAAAGGCATAAACTAAAAGCAGATATGAACAGAAAGTTCCAGAGTTGAAATGGGTATAAAAGCAGATTTCAACCCTGAAACTTTCTATTGATATCTGTATTTGTTGCAATGAAATACTCTGTCAACGGGTAAAAATATTTTTGCAGATCGTCGTATTTCTCAGACCGTTGTTCTTTCCTGGGCAGAATTTAAAACTTTTGCCGCAAAATTGCGCGGCGCCTCGGAAATAATATTGTGGGTCAGATAAGCCATGTGCTCCGGAGTATCGTCGGAATCACCGGTGAGCCAGCATTTGATCATACCCACGCAGCCGTTAATACAGAAAGCGTAGGCGTATTTGATATCGTTGACATTCTGTGGGAACATCGTAAAAAGTTCCGGCAAAACAGCGTCCTCGACCAGTTTTTCAATCTTTTCCACAAAAGCCATATCGCCGTTCGGCCCCATCAGTGCCGCACAGATATCCTTGTTGGCAGCCAGAATTCGGAACAGCTGGACGGCAAAAGAATAACCTGTTTCCTGCATGCCGGGATCCAGCGGATGTTCCTTGAGGGCTTCCAGAATATCTTCCATCAGTTCCCCCTCGATGCTCTGGAGCATCTGGTAGATGTCGGTGTAATGCAGGTAGAAAGTGGAACGGTTGATATCAATCTCATCAACCAGTTCTTTTACCGTGATTTCCTTGATATTTTTCTTCTGCATCAGCCTGGCAAGACCGGCTCGAAGCTGTGCACGGGTCTTTCGCACCCGGCGATCCATTTTTTCTCCTTTTTTCGTTTCCATAAAAATCCCCCTTAATGAAACTTTGTATTTCCGGAAAATCTGTGTAGCGTTCATGACAGTGCTTCGACGATAAATCAAAACAAAATCTGAATAAAATATAAACAAAAATCCGGATGTTTCATTAGAAATATTTAAGAATTTCAAATCAACAGATATAGCGATAAATATCTAGTAATAAACGATTAGAAATAAATGTGGTGGTTGTATCTGTTATCTTTCTTTAGTATAATACATTCCGGAAAGAAAATCAACACATTGCCGATTAATAGCTTTTTAATCTACTAATAGAATAAAAAGCGAATAATAGAATATACATCTATTAATAGAAAAGAGTCGGCAAATACATCAAAAAGGAAGGGATACAATGCTAAAACAAGAGTGGAAAAGTTTATTTCACAACAAGATTTTGCTTTTAGTAGTCATCGTAATTGCGCTGATCCCTGCGATTTACGCGGGGCTTTTCCTGGCATCCATGTGGGATCCCTACGGAAATGTGGATAAACTTCCAGTAGCCATCGTCAATGAAGATGAGCCAGCCGAGTACGGAGACACCGCACTGACAGTTGGAGATCAATTGGTGGATAATCTGAAAGAAAATGATTCCCTGGCGTTCAACTTTGTAGACGAAGATGTGGCAAACGAAGGTCTGAAAAATGGTACGTATTATATGGTAATTACCATTCCGAAAGATTTCTCAGCCAATGCGGCAACCATGATGGATGAGCAGCCACAGAAAATGATTCTGAATTACGAGACGAACCCGGGAACCAACTACATCGCTTCCAAATTAAGCGAGACGGCGCTCGGTAAGATCAAAACCAGCATCCGCGAGGAAGTAACCAGGACCTATGCGGAAGCAATTTTTGATCAGATCGGAACCGCCGGAGACGGTATGCAGGAAGCAGCCGACGGCGCACAGCAGATCAAGGATGGTATGGATGATGCCTCCGATGGAAATAAGAAAATCACGGATAACCTGAAAGTTCTGGCAGACAGTACGCTGACTTTTAAAGAGGGATCCGAGGAACTGACCGAAGGTCTGAAATCTTACACCGACGGTGTCGCTCAGGTCAATGACGGAGCGAAACAGCTGGATGCCGGTGTCAGCACACTGACCGCAAGTCTTCCGACACTGACAAACGGTGTAGATCAGCTGAACTCCGGTGTGAAAGAATACACCGATGGCGTAGCAACCCTGAACAGCAACTCCGAAGCACTGAATTCCGGAAGCAAACAGCTGGCAGAGGGAAGTGAGCAGCTGAAAGAAGGAGCCGCAACCCTGAACAGTGGAACACAGACGTATGTAGCCGGTGTGAATCAGCTGTCCGGTGGTCTGCTTGGTGTCAATGGCGCCAACGGATATATTACCGGTGTGAACTCTCTGACCGCAGGACTTCTGGGAAGTGACCAGAACACAGGTTATATCGACGGTGTGGAACAGCTGGCAGCAGGAGCCAAACAGTTGTCTGGTCTGACTGGTATCGGTCAGGTCTATGCCGGAATCGTGAACCTGAACACCGCAATATCCGGAGCTACTACAGAAGGAACACTGCAGAATGGAACTGCCGCTTTGAAAGCAGGTATCAAACAGATTCAGGATCAGGTATCTACCTTACAGAATACCACCAGTGCAGAAGGATTAAAGAAACTGAGCGCAGGACTTTCCCGTGCGAAGACCGGTATGGAAAATGCAAGCGCAGCTTCCACAAAAGCAGCTGAGATTTCCAGCCAGGTCGAAAGCAGCATCGAAGCGTTACCTGGACAGTTATCTACCGCATTGGGAAGTTACACGGATGTGGTAAATGCAGCTGTTGCAGATGGAAACAGTAAAATCGCAAAAGCGAATGAACAGATTACATCCGCAAACAGTAAACTGAAAAATGTACAGTCTGTAGCGGATCAGCTGACAGCACTCAGTGCAAATGCAGCAGCAGACGGAACCGTACAGGTATCCGCAGAGACATTAAAGAGTCTGGCAAATACATTAAGCAGTGCACAGGGAAATGCAAGTACCGTAGATTCTGTGAGTGCAGATACCTACACTGTCAAGATAGCAGCAGTCACAAAAGGAATTAACGATCAGCTGAGTGCAAGTCAGACATCACTGAACACTGCAAAAGCCGGACTGGAAAAAATTGCTTCCGGACTGAGCGACGGAGCAAAACAGCTTGCGGACGGAGCTTCTGCAATCCCATCCGATATCCCGTCGGATCCGGTGCAGGCACTTTCTGACGGGCTGGCTCAGGTATATGCAGGAGCCACAAAGGTAGATGCAGGTGTCGGTCAGGTGGCAGCAGGTCTGACACAGCTGCAGACAGCTACAACATCCTTCCCGGCAGCAGCCAAGGGTGTTGAGGCACTGAATGCAGGATTTGAAACACTGACAGCAAACGATGCGACACTGAAAGGCGGAGCGACACAGCTGCAGCAGGCAGGAACTACCGTAGCAGCCGGAGCAACACAGCTTCTTGCAAATGGTTCTGCTCTGACAGCCGGAACCGCACAGGCAGCAGCCGGAACAGAAACTCTGGCAGCCGGTGCACAGACATTAACTGCCGGTCTTGCAACGTATACCGCTGGTGTATCTACTCTGAACAGTAACAGCGCAGCACTGACAGGCGGAACACAGCAGCTTGCCGATGGTGCAAAGACGCTGGGAAGCGGAGCAACCACACTGGCAAATGGTACTTCTACCTTATATAATGGAACAAAAACTTTAGTAGCAAATAATAACACCTTAAACAGCGGTGCCGCACAGCTTACCGATGGCGCCGGTCAGATCCGGGATGGATCCAGTCAGTTATATGACGGTTCCAAAGAGCTGGGTGATGGATTAAAGAAACTGGACGATGGTTCCGATACCCTCCAGAGCAGTCTGGCAGACGGAGCCGAAACCGTAAAAGAAAATAAAGCAGAAGATGTGAACTATGAGATGATCGCAGCTCCTGTAGATGATGATGAAGCAAAAATGACAGAAGTACCGAACAACGGTCATGCGATGGCACCGTACATGATGTCCGTAGGTCTGTGGGTTGGAGCACTTGCCTTCTGTCTGATGTATCCGCTGACAAAATACAACGGAAAATTAAAATCCGGATTCGCATGGTGGGGAAGCAAAGCTTCTGTATTATATCCACTGGCAATCCTGCAGGGTATCCTGGTGATTTTCCTGCTTCATGTATTTGACGGATTTACCCCGGCTGAGATGGGTAAGGCGGTAGCATTTGCCTGCCTGACCTCCGTGGCATTTACCTCAATCATGTACTTCTTCAATATCAGCCTTGGTAAAGTAGGAAGCTTCCTGATGCTGGTATTCATGGTTATCCAGCTGGCAGGTTCCGCCGGAACCTATCCGGTACAGCTTTCACCGGCATTCGTATCGAAGATTCATGTATGGGTACCGTTCACCTATTCCGTAGATGCTTTCCGAAGCGTCATCTGCGCAGGAGAAAGCATCCGGACACCAGTCATTGTTATGTGTGTGATCACAATCGTATTTACGATCCTGACCATCATCGAATTCCAGTTCCGCACCAGACGGATCAAAGCAGGAAAACCAATTTTCCATGATTTCCTGGAAGCAAAAGGACTGGCATAAGAGAACAGTTACATAAAGACAAATAAAAAAACAGTTGTTACCGAAATCTTTCTATGAGATTCGGCAGCAACTGTTTTTTGGTTGCGTAAAACTTACGGAATATTAAGTGTCATTATTTCTTGTGTGTACATTTTGGAAAGGTATAATAACCAGCTTTGACTCTGTCCTTGACCAATCCACACTTGCTACAACGTTTCAGGGTATACATCGTAATTGTACATCCACCGCTGGAATTGCCCACATGCAGTTGGTGTTGTCCGTTTACAAAAGTATGCTGACAGGTCTGACGCTACGGGGATCGTGTGGTATCGGATTCATCATAGTCGACCTGGGTACCGTCTTCAAGGACAATGACAGAGGAAGAGGAAGAAAAATCAGCAAAACCATAAGGAAAGATTTCGGAAAAAATTGCCTTCGGATCATCTGTCAGGCGGACATAAGTAACATTTTCATCTTCTGGAGGAAGAAATGAAGAATCCATTTTTTCCATCGGTGTATACGCAAACGTTGTTGTAGTACTGCACAGGAGCAGACAGAGAACCAGCAACAGGGTTGTTTTTAATCTTGAATTTGTATGTGGGTTTTTCATAATGGTAAGAATTCTCCTTTTTAAAATCTGACTGGGAGAAGCAAAATTATTTTTCCAGATGAAGGGAAGCGGCGGTTGCGCAGAGGAATGGATGCCTTTAAAAGGACAGTTAAAGCACGGCGATATTGGACGGTTTCGAATATACAGAAAATAAAAAGAACACATATAATTATCACACCCAGAAGAACCAGATAAGAAGGAAGCAAAAAAAGTCCGTCCTTGGTATAAAAACGAAACTTGCCATCCAGATACCAGGTAATGGTGTCTGGAACAACAGGATGTATGAGCCGAACCAGCTGCACGGGAATCAGAAAAAAGAAAATGCTTAATTTCAGTAAGCCGTTTACCAAAAGAAAATTTACAGATTCTTTTTTAAATAAAATAATCAAAATACATAATAAAAGCGGTAACGAACCGGCGAAAGACATAGAAAACAGTAAGGGCATATTATAAACCTTTCAGAAAATCGATGAGTTCTTCTTTTTCAGAAGCGCTGAGTGTTTGGTTTCCAGTGAATGCACTGATAAAATTCGTTAAAGAACCATGAAAAGATTCATTTAGAATCTGATGTGTATAAGCATGATAATATTCATCAGCAGAAATCAGTACCTTGTAATGTGTTTTTGCCTGACTGTGATCGGATTCCAGATATCCCTTTTGAATCAGGCGGATCAAAAAAGTATTGATCGTCTGTTTTTTCCATCCGGTTTCTGCAAAATGTTCTTTTATCTGAGAAAAAGTCTGAGGAACATTTTGCTGCCAGAGATATTGCATGATTAATAGTTCGGAATTACTTAAAGCGGAAAACATGATGTCACCTCCTGTATTACAAAACATAATACTATGCGCGAAAGAGAAATGCAAGATGTGAAAAGTGATAAATTTAAGTCCGCTTTTTTGTGAATAAATAGTCTGAAAATTTATTGCCAAAATGGAAAATGTATGATTAAATAAGTAATACAAGAAGTAGTACTACAGAAGAAAATATGGTTACTATTTTGTTTGGAAGCACAAGGATATATGCTGCAAATACGAATCAAATGTCGGTATCTACAGAGCAGGAGAGTAACGATAGGAAAGAAGAAAAAGGTTTAGATGAACAGGAATTGGAAGCTGATGTTCTTGCGGATGAATATGAAGAAAATCAATTCGGAGACACTGTGAGTGAATCGGAAAAGTCGGAAATTCAACAGGAAAAATCTGAAACTAAAGAGGAAAAGGTGGAGAAGGGAGAAGAAGCCAATGAAGGTATTATAGATGATAAAGATGTGTGTATTGGGATTGAGGGTGAACCTAAACCCTACGAAATAAATCCGTATGCGAGAGTATCGACTATACCAGGAACATGGATGTAATCGGCAAATGAGGATTACCGATATACTATTTCACCAAAGAAAGTCAAGTATTATTCGAAATGTTCGAAGGATCAAAATGAGGAAATTGCTAAAGGAGCGGCTGCGTGGAGTAATGATATGGCGCAAGTTACTAAAGCATCAAAAGCATCAGAGGCTAATATGTTTTATTATCCAGTACGTTTTAGTCAGAAAGAGGTATTGGCAAGGACATCATATAATATCACCGGGTCATGGACAACTAACAAAACAGGTAATTGGAAAAGTACAAGAATTCAAGTAGATAATGATCGGGGAATAATGAAGTCTGGTGTAATAGCACATGAAATAGGTCATGCGTTTGGACTATCTCATAGAATAACTAATAAAAACAGTATTATGTGTCAAACGCAGTATGGAAGAAAAGTTCAAACGGTACAAAATACAGATTGGGAAACTTTTAAACATATTTATGGATATTAGTAGGAGGTTACTATATGGGGAATAAGAAAATACTAGCAGTTCTGTGCTGTATGGCGTTGATGGCAGGCTGTGGGAATGTGTCAAAGGAGAGTGAAACCAGTAATATTGGCAACATTAAAAAAGAAGATATTGTTTCCATATCGCGAGGTTCTTTTGAGTATGCAGATGGTTTTTCCGGTATAAACGACCTGTCGGAAAACAGTGAGGCTGTTATTTACGGAGAGGTTTTAAGTGTAAAGTATATTGTTGGAGAGAATGGGCTTTGTCGGACGAATCTGGAGGTTAAGGTTTTACAGTCCCTGAAAGGGGATTTTCATACCGGAGACACTGTAAAAGTGGCGAAAGATCAAGGAATCACTTCTATAAAGGATTACATAGATTCTTTTGCGGATGAGGAGATGAAGGAGGTAAATCGAGAAGATTTCAGTGAGTATTCGGATGATGAACTGGAAAAACTCTATATAGAGCAAATAGTGGAAAATGATATCATGTCTGAGGTAGGACAAAAGAGTATTCTTTTTCTCAGAAAATCAGCATTTTATGAGGAAGAACAGACCTATAGCAGACTGAACGGTCCGGAAGGGGAATACACGGAAGTATCGGAGGATCAGTTTGTTAACACACAGACACTCGGAGGTGAGCTGAAACCGCCTTATACTTTAGATGATTATGAGGATGAAGAAGCAGATGAGCCAGATGATACGTATACGCTTGAAAAAATGATGGAAGAGGTAGATGCGGCTGATTAAGTCGAATGGTATCAGGTGAAAATGGGTAGAACAGACAGATAGCAGAAGGTAAACAGAATGCCAGGGAAGTTTCAGAATAGAAATTTCTCTGGCATTAAAAATAAAATGCATTTGTATAATTTTTTGTAAGATCAGGAACAACAAGATTTTGTAATGAGATAGTAATTAATCGTGTCGCTCATCCTCATTGTCATAACACTCACAAAACCGCGCTGCAAATGCCGGCGGTTCGTCTTTGACGTACAGGTGGGAAATATCTCCGAAAGAACTCATACGGAAACATGCGATTCCCGGGCGGCGTTCTTCGGTGACGAGGGTTGTGACGGAACTTGGAGCGGCGCAGGTGCCGTGCCATAAAACCATCGGAGAAATGTGCAGCAGGTGGCTTAACAGGACACATTCCAGACCGAAATGGCAGAAAAATACAATCGTATCGTTGTTTGCATGCTCAGCGCGGTAGGTAAGACCGTCACGGACATACCCGTGACTAGCGAGCAGGGCATCGAAGTTTGTGGTTACCCAGTCGTATTCTTCTTTAACATGTCCGTCCATCATCACAGGAACTTTCCACCATTCATCCGGCAGGTAGAAGTGTGGTTCCGCGGTCCAGTCCTGTGGCAGCCAGTCCCAGGAGATCATTTCTTTTTCCGGGACATCCGGGCGGTGGATTCGGGCATCAAATTCGCGAAGCCAAGGTTCTTCGGTGGCAGTGCGGTTCATTTTCTTCAAGGTCAGAGAGGCGGTGTCTCTGGCTCTTCCGAGAGGAGAGACATAAAAGGCTTTCACATCCAGTTTTGCAAGTTTTTCGGAAAGGTAATCTACTTCTTTCCATCCTTTTGGCGTCAGGGAGTCGATGGTATAATCGGGATCTCCGTGACGGACGATCAGTAATTTCATATGATATCCTCCTGTGTGTAAAATGTATATCATGAATCGTTGGTATCTGACAGGAAATTTTCCGGGAGAATCAGATACAGAATAGATTCAGGTGTCTATGAAAACAATCATTGCTTTCTGGTGATATAGCAGATATTGGAAAACAGCGGGCAGCTTTTTCTCCATGCGAAGTTCCGATATTCTCTCCAGTTAATATACCATTCCTGTCCCCAGCTGCTGATCCGCAGCCATCCGTGTTCGATGCCGGTAACAGTGACATAGTGTGCACGGGTGGAAGAAGATTTTATGTAAACTCCATCGCCGGTCTTTTTGTACAGGGGAAGCCGGTCTTTTTTCCAGATCAGCGGGAAATTACCGCCGATGGATAGAATGACCGGGATATCCTGACTAAGCAGCCAGCTGATCTCCTTTCCGGTATTCCGATACCCGATATGCCAGCAGGCACGGTAAGGAAGACGGCGGAGTAAGAAGGCCAGATTCAGTCCTGCGGAGAGCATCAGTCCGTTGATTCCGAGACGGGGAAGAATCGGAAAGAGTCGATGCAGTCTTTTTACAGATCGCTCATAGTCCTCCCAGAAGCAGGAATCACTGGTGAATCGTTTTTCGGAACGAGGGTGGTTTGACTGCTCGGTCAGAGATTCTTTCCGCTCCAGATACCACAGCAGATCATGTGCCGCGATCAGACCGCAGCCGTATCCGTGAATCGATGGGGAGGAAAACCAGGATTGACTGCCGCCGTAGGAAGCGCCTTCCGGTCGCTGAACAGAAAGTTCTGAGGTGAGACTTCGTGAGCCGGTTTCGGATAACGAAGTTTTATGTGGAGTATGAATTATGTTATGTGTCATAAAAACCTCCGTATAGAATAAAAAAGTGTGCCGGGATTTTGTAACTGTTTCGTGAGCAGTTACAAAAGATTACAGAAAAGCCATGTCCCGGAGAAGTGCACCGGAACATGACTCTCTTTCATTATATAGCAATCATTGGGTTGGTAAATCCATTTTCATGATGCGGGTAAACAACAGTTTATAAAGTTTCCGCGATTCTTCTAGCCACATACACGCCGCTGGCAGATGCATGGGACAGGGAGTGGGTAACACCGCTTCCGTCGCCGATGATATAGAGTCCTTTGTACGGACTTTCCAGATTCTCGTCGATATCCACTTCCATATTATAGAACTTGACTTCGACACCGTACAGCAGGGTATCGTCGTTTGCCGTACCCGGTGCGATCTTATCCAGGGCATAGATCATCTCGATGATACCGTCCAGGATACGTTTTGGCAGAACCAGGCTCAGATCTCCTGGAGTAGCGGACAGCGTCGGGCGAACCAGACCTTCTTCAATGCGGCTGACTGTACTGCGTCGACCACGCACCAGATCACCGAAACGCTGTACGATAACACCGCCGCCCAGCATGTTGGAGAGACGGGCGATACTCTCGCCGTATCCGTTACTGTCCTTGAATGGCTCGGAGAAGTGTTTGGATACCAGCAGGGCAAAGTTCGTATTTTCCGTGTATTTTGCCGGATCTTCGTAGCTGTGGCCGTTTGCGGTTATGATACCGTTTGTATTTTCATTTACCACGATACCGTTCGGGTTCATACAGAAGGTACGGACATTATCCTCGAACTTCTCGGTGCGGTATACGATCTTGCTCTCATACAGCTCATCCGTCAGATGGGAGAAGACAACAGCAGGAAGTTCGACGCGGACACCCAGGTCAACACGGTTGGATTTGGTAGGAATCTGCAGATCCTGACAGACCGTTTCCATCCATTTGCTGCCGCTTCGTCCGACAGAGATGATACACTGTTTACAGGTGGTAGTATCATCCTTGCCGTAGTGCAGGGTGTAAATGGAATCGTTATATTCGACAGAAGTTACCGGAGTCAGGAAGAAGAAATCCACCTGTTCTTTCAGTTCGTTATACAGATTTTCCAGAACGACATAGTTGATATCGGTTCCCAGATGACGAACGGAAGCATCCAGCAGTTTCAGCTTGTTCTGGATACACAGCTTTTTGAATTTGGTTCCGGCTGTGGAGAACATACGGGTATTTTCGCCGCCGTGGGAGACATTGATCTCATCCACGTATTTCATCAGATCCAGGGCGGTCTTTTTGCCGATATGCTCGTAAAGAGTTCCGCCGAAGTCGTTGGTGATATTGTATTTTCCATCGGAAAATGCACCGGCGCCGCCGAAACCGCTCATGATCGCGCAGGTCTTACAGCCGATACAGGTTTTCACTTTCTCACCGTCGATCGGACAGTGGCGTTTGCTCAACGGATTACCCGCCTCAAATACAGCAATCTTCAGTCCCGGTTTTTTCTGAACCAGCTCATAGGCAGAGAAGATTCCGCCAGGACCGGCTCCGACAATAATTACATCATACATCATAGTTGACACCTCTGTTTTCTTAAGGCTGAACGCATAAAAAAAGCCCGTATCCATTGAAAGAATACGAGTTCAGCACATTTTTTATACGAAAGCCATGTGTTCGTTTGATTTCTCTTCTTTATTATATCGAAAAGACGAAGTGCTTGTCAAGGAATAACGCTGTGGTATAATAAAAAAGAAAAATGGAAAAATTGGAAAAACCTATTGACGGTAGGGGATTTCGGTGGTAATATATGTTCATAAACATACCAGAGAGGTAGGGAATAGGGAAATGAAAGAAAGATTACCCTTTTTAGTCCGCCACAATTACAGATTTGGACGAATGTGAAGCCAAAAAAGTGTGAATATCTGAGATTCCGCGGAGGATTCGCCAAAGGAAAGTCCGAAGAGCGGAAGAAAAAGTAAAAAGTACATAATTCCCCAATAGGGATCCAACCATACAGAAAGAATAAGAGGAGAAAAAACCATGAGCAAGAATTACAAATTTGAAACCTTACAGGTACATGCAGGACAGGAACATCCAGACCCGGCTACAGATGCGAGAGCAGTGCCGATTTACGCAACAACATCTTATGTATTCAAAGATTCCGCACAGGCAGCAGGACGTTTCGGACTGACAGAAGGCGGTAACATCTATTCCCGTCTGATGAACCCGACAAGCTCTGTTTTCGAAGAGAGAGTAGCAGCACTGGAAGGCGGCGCAGCAGCTCTGGCTACAGCAACCGGTTCCGCAGCTATCACATACGCAGTACAGAACATTGCAACAGCAGGTGATCACATCGTATCTTCCGCACATGTATATGGTGGAACTTACAACCTGTTTGCAAATACTTTAAAAGAGCAGGGAATCTCCGTAACATTCGTAGATCCTTCTGATCCGGAAAACTTCCGTAAAGCCATCCAGCCGAACACCAAACTTTTGTATGGTGAGACACTGGGTAACCCGAACTCTGATGTTCTGGATCTGGAAGCAGTATCCGCAATCGCTCATGAAAACGGTATTCCGCTGATCGTAGACAGCACATTTGCTACACCGTTCCTGATTCGTCCACTGGAGCATGGCGCAGATATCGTAGTACATTCCGCAACCAAGTTCATGGGTGGACACGGAAGCGTAATGGGTGGTATCATCGTTGACGGTGGTAAATTCGACTGGACACAGAACGACAAGTTCCCGGGAATCACAAAACCGAACCCATCTTACCATGGTGTTGTATTTAGCGAAGCATGCGGAAACATCGCTTATGTAATGAAAATCCGTACTACTCTGATGAGAGATCAGGGAGCTACGATTTCTCCATTTAACTCTTTCCTGCTTCTGCAGGGACTGGAGACACTGTCTCTTCGTGTAGAACGTCATGTGGAAAATGCTCTGAAGGTTGTTGAATTCCTGAAGAACCATCCACAGGTAGAAAAAGTAAATCATCCATCTCTGGCAGAAGGCCATCAGCTGGATCTGTATAACAAATATTTCCCGAACGGTGCAGCTTCCATCTTTACTTTCGAAGTAAAAGGCGGACAGGAGAAAGCACAGAAATTCACAGAATCTCTGGAACTGTTCTCGTTGCTGGCTAACGTAGCAGATGTAAAATCTCTGGTTATCCATCCGGCATCCACCACTCATTCTCAGATGAATGAAGAGGAACTGCGCGAAGGCGGTATCACACCAAGCACCGTACGTCTGTCCATCGGTACAGAAAACATTGACGATATCATCGCTGATCTGGAGCATGGTTTCGAAGCAATTAAATAACAAAAATTCTGATTGACATGTGAAGTTGTCCTTTGGTATTCTAATAGTAGATAACAGGGAGTAGTTCACACCGATCAGGTGTTGGATACCTCGTCATCACGTCGAAAGACCGGAGTATCCACTGAAAGAAGAACGAGACTTTTATCGCATCATTTGTGTGCGGTGAAAGTCTCGTTCTTTTTCTGTATATAAAAAAGAAACGCCGACAAAGAACCGGATCTTTCCAGCGCACACGGA
>ENA-ORUA01002708-ORUA01002708.1-human-gut-metagenome-genome-assembly--contig:-NODE-2708-length-13290-cov-2.370910_pt1 | contig 13290 bp, 7 predicted proteins | sample MGYA00242076_ERZ509201 | MGnify/ENA primary metagenome ERZ509201 (study PRJEB26280, sample SAMEA2338863) | human gut metagenome | biome: human gut; feature: human-associated habitat; material: faeces...
GCTGTCGGCTTTGCCTTCAATCTTCATATTCGTAACAATCGGAATATACGAGCTTTTAACCGGTTCTTTGCTTACGGTAAGCTCACATTTTGCCGTTATTTTATCACCGTACGCACCCGTAGATGTAACAGTAACAGTAGTCTTGCCTGCCTTATTGGCAATAACCTTACCGTTATTATCAATTGTTGCGACACCAATGTTTGACGATGTGTAAGTCACCGTACCCTGTGCCTTTGCGCTTAAGTCAAATGTCTCACCTACTACAGCTTCTGCTCTAGAATAAAAACTTGAAATTCCGGCAGACGGATCTGACTGTTTCATAGCTGTAGATTCATTTTCTTTAAAAACATAAGTATTATTCTGAGCTGTAATTACTAAATCATTACCGAACCACTTTTTAGAATCACCAATACCAAGCCAAAGCTTCGCGTGGTCGTGTTCCGTAGAAATTGTAACATATGATATTTTATAATCTACATTATCATAATTAACAGACTTACCTTCAATGTATCCGCTAAGTTCTTTATCAGTAGGATCGGTATCTACATTCTTCCAAGTGTGCATAGTGTACTTCGTAGGGTCATCCACATTCGTAGCTATATACAAATTCTTCTTATTCACATTACTCGGTGTCTTGGTAACATAAGATGTTGTTTGTGAATCGGAGGTAAATCTCCTGTAGGTTCTGAGGGGGCTGTTCACACCGACAGAAAGGGTGTTAGTTTCCGAATTATTAAGGAACAAAGAAATTGACTGCGATGCAGTTCCCGTGTTCTTTACCTCTGTACAGAAATATTTTGTTTCATGGGCGGGAACAGTTGTCGAACCACTAAAATCAAACGGAACAGTATTATACTCACTGCCGTCAGGTTTTGAAGCAACATAAGTAACAGCAGTAATATTTTCTCCGTTGGTCACATTGTAATCTCCACGCCAAGAGAGGGATTCACCCTGTAGCACTCCAGGACGATTAAACCACGAAAAAGTCGTAGTTGTTCCACACAACAAACACAGTACAAGTCCGAGTACAATAACAAGTGTAAATTTAGATTTCTTCATGGTTTCACCTCCGTTGAATTTTTAATATGTGCACCAGTTGCCGACCTTGAAATCATTATTTACTGTAAACAAATTTTTACTTTTATCTATAGAAGTATTAAATTCATTATGGTGACCACCCAAAGCAGCTCTTGACAAATAAATAGTATCCTTATCTGTTGGAATACTCAGTTTCCAATAAGTTTTTCCGTCTTTAGTCACCTTAGTGCAATCAGACTTAAATGAATCATCGGTGCTGAATCTATAGGCAAGTACAGCACTATCATGGTCAAACCACGAGCAATTTCCGGTATAAACATATATATCTATGTTAGCAGTCTGACCTGGAGTATATGATGTCCAATAGCCGGTTGAACTTCCTCCGTTATTTGGAGAAGATGTTATAACATAACAATTATTATTGTAATCAATTGTTATATCAGAAGTCTTATTCCAAACATAGCCATTCCAATCTTTCGTTGGGAAATCGTTCAAATTTTTGCTCGGATCATATCTTACAAAAATTACTTGCTTCCATTGATTATTATCTAAAGCAAAGCTGTAATAATTGTCATAGTCAGTTTTAGATACTTCAAGCCATTTCTTATTGCCATTATCATCCCAAACATACGCTGCAAGTTTCGCCTTATCACCTGACCACAAGCCTCCATCATTAAGGTAAAATGTAACGCCTGTCTCCAACTCAAACTTAGCATACAGAGTGATTCCCTTGCTAACATTATTTAAGGTTATAAGTGAAACATCGTTGTTTTCAGTGGAATACGGTTTATTACAAGCCATGTCCGTATACCAACCGGCAAACTTGTAACCTTTTTTGGCAATAGCCTCAACTGTTACATTGTCGCCTTCCATAACAGGTTTAGATGAACTTTTACCTGCAGCTCTGTCCGCAACCTTTACAGTACCGGCTTCATCAACATTTTCGTTGTTGTACATCGCTTTGGCTTCTACCGTACACAAAGCCTTAAATCTTGCATACAATGCATATGTCTTTACATCAGAATATTGTATCGTCATCTTTTTAGAATAGACGCCGTTATCTAAGAAACAATCTTTAACCGCTATCGTCGGTTCTGGTGCAGTTTCACTCTTATACCAACCGATAAAAGCATAGCCGCTTTCAGGCTTAGCATAAAAAATTACTTCTCCGTTACGCTTTACCGTTGTTGTTACTTCAGACGCATAATTATTATTATCAAAAGATACATTACCGGCATCACCGGAAGGAGGATTGTTACCGTGCTGAGCGTATGCTTTTACGGTATAAGTATCAACTTTGAATTTCGCATACAACTTCTTGGAAGCCTCAACATTAGCCAATTCATATTTATCACTTGAATTCTCCGGTTTACTATTACAGTCTGCATCTGTGTACCAGCCGTCAAAAACATATCCGTCTTTAGCTTTTGCGTAATATGTAACTGTGCTGCCCTTAACAGCATTGAGTGTAATGTGTGTTCCATCGTTGGAATCTACAGTCGAGTTTTGGTTTCCACACTTAATTTCAACTGAGCCGCCATTTGTGTTTTCAGAAAGGCTTGCACCGTCATATGTTCTGACATAAGCCTCAAATGTCAACGACTCAACATAAACGGCTGTAAAGTTATAGTTACCTGAAGCTGTCGGGGTAAAAGAACCGTCGCTGCCAATGCCGTCTGCCACGGTACTTGTACCGCTGATTACCCAGTTTTTCAATACGAAACCTGTTTTAGGATTTGCTTCTAGCTTAACCTTTGTACCGGGGGTTACAGAAATTGTAGTACTTTTCAAACTATCATAACTAACTTTAGGATCTCCTAAGGCAGTTCCTGCACCGTTAGTGCCTGCAGTAACAGTAATAGTAGCAGGTGGGTCCCAATAACCTGTTGTAGCAGAAGTAACAACAAAAAGCGTTGAATTGCCTCTGTTAGGAGCAGAAATTTTATATGTATTACCGTTATTTGTAAAAGAAAAAGTCATGTTGTCTGCCTTTTCCTTTGCAATATAACCGACCCATTTATTCCTGTCAGCAGTAAATGGCATTCTAACTTTACTGTAAGAGTCATTTTTATCCGGAACCATATATACACTTGAAACATTGCCTGTATCTGGGAGTACATCGGCGGTTTTGCTTGAAACACTGATTTCAATCACTTCGCCCCATGTACCGTATCCGGCATTACTGCTATTATGATCGCCATAGGCGGTGTAGTACATACTGTCGCCTGAATTGAGCGACTTCATATCAGTAGACCAAGTAACACTTCCCGAGGTGAACTTAACTATTGTATCGCCAGCGGCGGGTGTGTATTCACAGGAATATGTATGCGAATTCTCATTAAACTTCATCGTTACAGGAGTTTTGTCACCCTGCTGAAATGTTACACCCTTTGTCCAATTTTTTATATCTTCATTTACGGTACGGTCAACAAAATACACTTTATTGCCTTTTTTGTTCTGAGTTACAATTTTAACATCAGATATTGAAACAGTTTTACCGGCATATTCAGTAGTCGCCTTATCATCCTGAAGCCACACTTTAATATTTATTGTTTTACTGCTTCCTTTATCAACCCTAAACAACTCGGTTGGTTCAGATTCAGGATTAACAACAAAATCGCTAAAAGCACGAACAGTCTCAGGAGTTTGATTGCCCTCTGCTTTACTGACAACATTTTTATTACTTGCCTCAGAACCGCATACAACCGTATTTTGAGTATCGGTATCTGTAATTGCCATTCTTACAAGGTTTCCTGAAACATCTGCACCACCTATAGTTATCTTAGGTACTTGATCAAGGTAAAACTCTGCATGATTCGCGTTAAAGGTTTTATCAACCTTTACATTAAATGAAAAGTCAATATAATTAACATTCTTATCGTTTACATCCGCACATCTGTAAGAATTAGCACCAAAATCAGAAACATCCGATTTCTTTATCGGGAAAAATATATTTTCACCGTCAGCACTTGAAGCCGAAGCAAGATGCACTCCACCCGCAGCACGGAAATATTTAGTCAAGTCAATGGTTTTGCCTGAATAACCATTACCACTGCCAATATCGGCATTAGTATAAACATAGTTGTCAATTTTTGCGCCCTCAGCTTTAATTGTGATTGTTGAAATAGTTTCAACCCAAGCCGAAACGGACACAACCGATATGGCAAGTACTTCAACAAGTGCCACCATAGTGAGTATAAAACCTTTTCTTGTTTTTTTATTCTTGCAAAATGCAAGTCTGTTTTTCAAATACTCCCTTAAAAGAGCAAGTCTTTCTCTCATCGTGACACCTCCTTAATGTGTTAATCAATTAATTTTCCCAATTGCCTACTTTTATGATTTTGCCAGATCCTTCATTTACCAATTCATAGGATATGTTATAAGAACTGCCACCTTCACGCACTACAAATGTATGCTGAATGTTATCAGGCACATCATATCCGCATTTTTTTGTATCTGTATCAGAAATATACAAATCAAATCTTACAAGCTTCGAACCGGCTTTAACACTTGTCCTATTTAGTTTACACTTATCTCCGCTGCTCTCCGGTTTCATTGCATAAGCGGTTTCATTACCGTGTGTATCGCTAAATACGGCTTTTAGTACAAAAACATTCTGACTAAGCAGATTTCTCAGACCTCCGCCGCCGTTATACCAATTATAATCATTAAACCATAATTTGTTATCAATTACGATATCCGCCTCTGCATATGCATCTCCGGTTGTCGGCTGTTGTTCGGTTGTAGTCGGTTCAACACTGCCGCCTGAACTGTTGGGATACTTTGTACCCCAATATCCGATACACGGGGCAACATTTTCAGCAACAGTAGGGGTATCGCCGTAACCGTTACCGTGTACGGCATAATAGGTATTTTCTTTATTTCCGGTTGCAGTTCCGTCATCTGTGCGGTATGTCTGAAGACCGTGTTCTTTATTTATTTGATGTGACCAATTAAACGCTTTTTCACCTTTGCCACTATTATTTGCTTTAATCCAATCATTTACTTCAGCTGTTGTATGCCATACATTATATATTCTGCCTACCTCAACCTCATTAGTTCCGTCAAGCTTAATTTTCTCTTTTACTTTACTATATCGCATAAAAGATATGTTTGTTATTTTATCCTTTGGCAGATAAGCTATCCATTCAATAGGTTGTGGTTTTCCCTCAGCATTAACCTTAGTCTTTGACGCACTCATTACTACTGACTTTGGATTTTGAAAGTTTTCGTCATAATAGGTCATAACAAGGAAACATCCGGCATTGCCAACCCACATGAGTTCCGTATTTTCGTCATTGTCAGCATCACCTTTTGTTTTGTCAACGAAAGTAACATATTCCATATCTTTCCAGTTACTTTCAAGCTCAACTGTAATTGACACATTTTGATCCACGTAAGCGTCACAGTTCTCTCCGGTTGCCTCAAGCCATGCAACCATGGTTATGTTTTGGGATTTAAGACCGTCGAGAGTAAAAAGAGGAGCACCTGTACCGAAATAGTAGTCGGAAAATGACCTGCCCTTTGCTTTAGTGGTTGTTGCCGAGCCGAGCGAATTAACAGAACTTACTGCCTGACATTCGTCAGCATAGCTGTCAATAATTGCAGTGGGATCAATAACGGTCGAAGCCTCAGCACTGTTTCTGATGAATGCAATCCTTATTGGGCAAGGATTCTGATATGCCAGATATGTCGATGGCTTTTTGTTGCCGTCAACAGTAATATGTGTTGCACCGTCATAAACTTCTTTTTCACCATTTTTATTTGTTACCTCAACTTTGTAACTTTTTACATATACTTCAACCTGACCGCCTGTTTGACCGGTAAGGGTAAAATCGCTGTATATGTATCCGTCATTTTTATCTCCTACTGTGCCTTCACGAAATTTCATTTCGCTTGTGTCAACGCTTTGTCCTTTATCGCCGTATCCGCGATCTACAGGGAAAAACATATTACGACCGTCAACACTTGATGCTTCTTTCAGCTTTGCCTGTTTTACGGTGATTGTATTTCTTATTTCTTCACCCTTATTAACTCTCATTCCGGCAGCAGATTCAAGAGAAAAGGGATCTGAATCAATAGTTGCCGTATCTCTTATTGTGAACCATGAAAAGGTAGATACTGCGAAAATACTTAAAACAAGAAAAAGAGCAACATATGAAGTCGTGACCTTTTTTGTGTTATTCAGTCTTGAGTCAACTAAACCGTTGAGAAAGTTACAAAACTCATCTTTCAACTTCATCAAAAATTCCCCTTTCCTACTTTAAATAAAATCAACTTTCTTTTGTCAATACAAGATTAACCTTAAATTTTCCGTTTACAAGGGCAAGTCTTGCCTCTGCGTCTTCGCCCTCAATCCACATATTACAGGTTACCATAGCGCCGTAGTCGCCGTAGTATGGATCGGTATCGGCATCTGAAGACTTTTTAAGTTCTGCAATGCTTTTGTTTTTACCAAGCTCATAGGTAAATTTTCCGTCAGCAAAACCTTTATTATTCACAACAAACGCACTATCAACATCAGTACTACTGACTGTTATCTTTTCCTTTTTTGTATTATAGTATACATGACTGTACGAATCTCCGTTTTCTTTATCGTCTGACAAAGTGTACGCGTCAGTCGTCTGCTCCAACAAGATGTTCGGAGCCGGCAACCACAGGAGCTTTTTTGAAGGAGGAGCGGATTTATAGTCAACAACCGAGAATCTTACAGCACCAACTACGGAATCTCTTGAAAAATTACCGTACTTGCTTTTATTTTTAATGCCCGTACCGTCTTGACTTGTGAGTTGAGGAGCATCCGGTTTTATTGTTGATTTTTTGCCTATCGCTATATTATACTGCGATTTTGAACGAATGTAAAGGTCAAATGACAAATAATGCTGATTTGCAGCAGCTGGACTCCAATCTGCTTTTGTATCAACTTGAGCTTGACCGCCTGTTTGAATCAAAGCCGGTTTATAAAAATCTGTGCCGTCACTGGTTATTTCGGTCAACTGAAGATTCTCAAGAAATTTGCAATTAGTTTTATCAAGCTTAATATTACCCACTTTATATTCTGTGTCTTTAGGAGCCGGATCGTTATGCTTAACAACAGCAATTTTAATACCGTCAGGTGCCTGACACTCAACATTTATACCGTCGGCTTCGGCTGAACTCTTATCCGTAAAACACGCCTGAATGCCGCAAAAGCCGGCAAGTGCAACAGTGAACAGAACTATTAAATTTTTAGCAATCATTCTGCCCGTTTTTCTGTTGGGCGCAGTAGAGTTTTTCATTTTTGCCCCTTATTCTTTACCAAAATAAACTGAAACAAATCCGTTTGCTTTCAGAGTTTTGTTATGGAAAACAGTTGTTTTTCTTTTGGTTGCATCTCTTACAATGTTTTCAAAATTCATCACAAACGGTCTGTCAACACCGGAGAATGTAATTACAATCGGCAGATTGCTCATACCTTTCAGCATTGAACACAAATCGTTAAATGCAACAGTAAGATCTGCCTGCTTTTTATAAACATTATATACGCTTGCGCTGCTCTGTGAAAAGCCTGCAAGCACAACACCCTTTTTACTTCTGCATATGCAAAGAGATCTTACGCTTTTCTGTGCGTTTATAAGCTCGTCTGCGATTGAAAGCTTGCCGAATTTTGCAAGCTCTTCGGCATATTTTGAAACAACTGCAACACTGCCGAAGCCGTAGTCACGAACGAACAAATCGCCTGTATCCTTGACAGATTTAATTTCATCCTTAGCAAGGCTGATTTTTTCGCTTGCTTTCTTTTCGGCTTTGCGAATTTCAGCCTGAGCCTCTTTTTTAACCTCGGCAACCTTGGCTTTCATACGCTTTTCACAAGCTTTTTCTGCAAGCTCAACCTTTTTGTCAACCGACTTATAAGCCTTTTTAAGCTCAGAAGCGTGAGCGGCATTGCTTGCGGCTGATGATTTAAGGTTGGCTTCCTTAATTTCAGCAAGTTCATTCTTGTGAGTTTCTTCTTTATCTGCAAGCTCTTTAAGATGCTTTTGCTCTGTTTCATTTGCCTTTGCCGCAAAATCCGCATTCAGCTTTGCTACATAAGTGTTATGTTCAACCTCTGCATCGTTGAATTTATGGTTAAGCGATTCAACCTCTGCCGAATGAGCGTCGTTCATCTGCTGTTTTTCTTCAGCAAAATCGGCATTCATTTTGTTGACTGTTTCCTTATGCTGAATGCGTTCGGTTTGGAGAGTATCAGTAAGCTTCTCATTTTTGTCAGACAAATCGGTAATCTTACGAGCGTCCTCTTCAATCTGCGCATGACATTTTTCAAGGTTTTCCGTAAGAGCCGTAATCTTTGCAAGTTGTTCGGCAACCTGAGTTTCAAGCTCTGCAATATGAGCCTTCTGCTCGGCGATAACAGCTTCCTGCTCTTTCACCTTTGTCTGCAAACGAGCATTCTCCTGCACAAGAACGAGAATTCTGTTATTTAATTCTACTATTTTTTTATTGAGTGTGTCAATAGTCTGATTGAGTTCATCAATCGTTTTATTCAACTCTTCAATAGTATCTTTTAACTGCTGATTTTCTTCCTCAAGCTCGGCAATTCTCTTTTCTGCCTCCATCAACTTGAGTTTTGTCTGCTGGAGCTCTTTCTTAACCTCTTCAAGTTGGTCTTCAAGAGCAGAAACCCTGCCCCTGAGAGTGAGAATCTGCTGTTCTTTCTGATCAATTATAACCTTTAAATTCTTGATTTCATTCGTGAGGTCAAGAATTTTCTTTTCGCGTTCACGGATTTCACGAAGGCGGATTTCCATCTCCTCTTTACGAACAGCATCAAGCTGTGCCTTCATAACCGCCTCGCGGGTCTTCTGCGGCTTTGATTCTTCCTCGGCAATTCGTGCATTTTCAGCGTCGTACTGTTCCTTAAGGATTGAACGAAGTCCCGGGTTTGTAGCAATAGACATCATAAAATGCTGGAATCCCATCGCAAAGTAAACATCCTGCTGAACAGTATCTGTCATTTTGCCGTTGTATTCCTCGCTTACAACCTCAAAGCCTTTACGCTTGTAACTGTCGAGAAAGTTCCACAGCTCAACCACTCTTTTAAAGTTGGGGTTCTTTTTGAGAAGGTTGGTCTGCATGAGCGGAGGACGAACCTCAGGCTCTTTTGAGATTTCCTTAATCAACTGAGTGTTTAAAAACTCATTAAGGGTTGTTCTGATTCTTCTGATTCGGTCAAAGTCCGAAAGCTGAGAAACATCAAGAACATCAAGGTCATCTGCAAGAGTTTCGTGAGATTCATTTATATAGTTAAGATTAAAATCTACTTTTTTCTCATTAAAATCAATGTGGCGAACCATAGAAATTTTATTATAGCTGTCGTTCGGCACATCTTTCATTTTTGAATATTTATCGTCAACAAAGTGAAGCGCTTTGCGAATCAGCGTCATAAGCACACGGTTTTCATAAATAGCAAAGCTTTCTTCGCGCTCAATCGTGAGGATTTTGTTAGGCGTTACCATATCCCCCTCAACCTTGGCAATAAAGTTAGTGTGCTGCGAAAGGTGCTTAACAGACTCGGGGCCAATCTTTTTTGCAAGCTCAACTCTAACAACATTGTCAACCTGCTTAATAAAACGGCGCTGTTCGTCTATTGCTTTCTGAATGTACGGAAGTGTTTCCTCAATGGCAACAACCCATTCCATATCAATTACCTTTTCGTTGGTCTTACCGTCGAGCTTATCCTCGCCCTTATCGCCGTCCTTAAGGCCTTCTGTTATGTAATTGTAAGTAAAATCATTTTTCAGAATGTCCTGCATATACATATATGCTCTGAAATATTTACCAAAATCAGCCATTGATTTTTCTCCAATCAGATAGTTTTACCGCTAAAGGAACAAAGTCCTTTCACCAAGCAAAGGGCGAACAGAGTTCGCCCTGAATTGCTAAAATTATACAAGCTTCTTGAGCATACGGAGATAATCCTTGCTCTCAGTCATATTTTCTTCGCCGAAAAGCTCGTCAATATACGCACAAAGGCCATCTATTTCATCACGAATGTATGAAAGATTGAGTGACTCAAATTTTCTAAATACCTTGCGGGCAAGAACATAGTCAAGACCGTCAAGCTCTGTACCGCCTGTTCCGACATAAGCAGGAACAAAGTCACGGAGCTGCTTTACAATACGGTTACCAAAAGCTATGCGGAAATGCTCAATAACATAATCATCCAGAAGGGCAATCTTTTTGAGGTTCTCTTCCGAAACAACAAATTGAACCTTAGCGGCATTGAGGATGTACTCAAAATGTTTGTATGAAATGTATACAGAGTCTGTGAGAGGTGCGTCAAAAGGAACACCCTTTGTGTCGATGTTAATCGGCATAGCACGGTCATAAACCTTATCTGTGATAGCAAATGTCGAGTCATCGTTATTCGCAGTACCGATGTACCACATATTCGGCGGAATTTTGAGCTGACCGTTCACGATATGCTTCGGGTCAGACGGCCAAGAGTTCGGGATGATATCAACAACCCACTCATCTCTTGACGGCATTTCAAGAATTGAAAGCATCTCGGCAAAGTAATACTCAACTCGAGCGATGTTCATTTCATCGAGGATTACCGCATAGATGTTTTCGTTATACGATGCCTCATACATTGCACGGAGAAGCTCGGTTTCGTTGAACTTCTTTGTAAATTCGTTGAAGTAACCGAAAAGCTCTGTTCTGTCGCGCCATGACGGCTGAACGGAAGCAACGATTGAAGGATTGTTTACAAACTTACCAAAAGCGTAAGCAAGTGAAGTTTTACCTGTACCTGAAATACCCTGAAGGATAATAAGTCTGGTAGATGCAAACGCAGCAACAAAAAGTCTGATAAGCTTTATATCGTAGTAAAGACCAAGCTGTGAACAAGCAAAGAGTCTGAAACGCTCACAGAACTCGGGAAGTGTGATATCGTTGTCATAAACCGGCGGAACATAATCTGCCCAAAGGTGGTCGATTTCCGTAAGTTTGTAGAAACGGCTTTCGCCTGTGTCCTGTTCTTCGCCGTTGTTGAGCGACTCGATTTCTTCGCCTGTAAGCTCTGAAATCTCGTTGGGGTTAAGACCAATCTGTGAAACCTTCATAGAGAGAATCTTATCCTTTTCAAGGTTAAGTCTCATAACCTCTTTGTTGAGTGCCTGAACCTCTTTAACAAGAGAATCTGTATCTTTTCTTCTTCTGTGCGAACGAATAAACTTTTTTACAGCGACGACAATAAGCCATACGCAAAGTGCAAGCACAGCTACCAGAAGCACAATGGCAATAATCGCAATTACCCATGCGAGGCCGCCAAGCTCCGTGGTATAGGCATTAATAATGTTTACATAAGCGGAAAAATCAAAGGCATTGCCTACTCCGCCAAATAACCCGGTGATTATTGACCATAATGAGCCAAAAAACTGACCGAGAAATTCAAAAAGAAATTTAAATACTGTATCCACGGTACTTCGTCTCCTTAAAAAAATCTACTCTCATCTTTTGTGTAAGAACACATTTCTAAATTCCTATCTGAAATCTGTCATAAAGGACAGATTCTTCAAGGCGGGCGGCCGATGACCGCCCCTACAGGGGAATTTAATCTGTGAACGGCTTATATCCGCATAAAGATACTACCATTCGCAATAATATTTGTCCATAGTCCATTTCTGTGGATTATTGTCGATATAATTCCAAATTTTTACATAATCATCTTTGTTCCTGATAATATGGTCATAAAACGACTTCTGCCATACGGAACAGCCTACAGCCTTTGTTACAGCTCCTTTTAACTGATTCACGATTTGCGAAACAGTAGGGGCGGTCATTGGCCGCCCGCCTTCATCAGACTTTCTGCCCGATAAAAACAGGATAAGGTGAATATGGTTAGGCATAACGATATGCTTATCCAATTCAACAAGATGATTATACGATTCCTCAATATGACAAATTGCATTTTCGACAATTTGCCCTACATTGGAAAGCAGAACCATGTCTTTTTCATCACAATTGATTTTTACACAGTTCTTATTCACATTTCCAAATAAGCATTTTCTGTCTTTGGCACACACAGTTATAAAATATCCGCCGCCGTCAGAATAATCATAATTTTCAAGTCTTATGTTTTTCCTTATCGGAAGTTTTCGTTTCATAAGATATTTCTCCTATCTGAAATCTGTCATAAAGGACAGATTCTTCAAGGCGGGCGGCCAATGACCGCCCCTACAGTATGTAACTGTATTTCTTTCTCAGCTTTGAGACTGAGAAAGAAATATACCGTTACGATAAACGCTATGAATGCGTTAGGGACAAATTTGTCATAACTTAATCGGAATTATCAGCGGAATTATTGCCGTCAGCAGGTGTTTGTACCTCGGGCTCATTTTCCGCCTTGTCCTGATTTTCTCCGACGGAGGCAAGATATTCCTCAATAGCTCTCTTTTTCTGTTCTTCGGTAAGCTCTGCGGAATCAACCGCAAGCTTTGCCTCTTCGAGAGTTTTTTCCTTATTGTAGGCAAGGAGGTTGAGAACAACACGAACCGCTTCATAAACAAAGAAAATAATCATCGGAAGCAGAACGCAGAGGAAAAATCCAAGCTGAGTTCTGATAAAGCTTAAAAAGTTACCCACGCCGCCAATCTTCGTACCTGTGTACTTGGCAACAATAGTCGAAGAGGTTTGAAGATCCTTATCGGGCTCGGGGTTGGTTTTCTTATTGTCACCCTGTGTTCTGTAGTAGGTAATGTTGTCATCCTTAACAACCTCAACAATTCGGTGGGTGTTAAGAACGGACTCACCGTTGACTGTGATTGGGAATGTAACAATGTCACCTTTCTGATATTCATATGAAGGGTCATTTGTAACATCACTGAAAATTAAATCACCAACGTTAATTGTGTCCTCCATTGAATCAGTCTGAACGCTGAGGGGTGCAATGCCGAAAATATTGGGGACCCCTGATGATTTAGATGTTAATGATAATGTAACAATAAGTACTGATACTACCAAAACCAGTATAACAACAATATCTATAATAACATTGATTATCTTTTTTAACACTTTTTTCATGCAAGGGGACTCCGATCAAATAATTTGCTTAATATTATGTTTTACTAACTGTTAATTTATAAATTACTTATTATCAGCTGTAATTGTGAACTTGATGTTTGGCATCGCGTTACCAGCATTTGCATCCTGGCAATCCTCATCCTGGCCTTCAAACCATACGATAAGCATATAGTACTTAGCATCATT
>ENA-ORUA01002710-ORUA01002710.1-human-gut-metagenome-genome-assembly--contig:-NODE-2710-length-13286-cov-2.965989_pt1 | contig 13286 bp, 10 predicted proteins | sample MGYA00242076_ERZ509201 | MGnify/ENA primary metagenome ERZ509201 (study PRJEB26280, sample SAMEA2338863) | human gut metagenome | biome: human gut; feature: human-associated habitat; material: faeces...
CCGCGACGCTCTCCGTTTCAATCGGCTGACTCGATCTTCCGACCAGCTTGATCCGGGCGATCATCGGGTGGTTGGCACTCAATGCATACTGCCCCTCGTAACCTCCGTCGCCATTGGCTTCGGTGGATATGATCGTCGCAGGCATATACAGCACGACCTCGGCCCCCACGCGCAATTCGACCTCACGGGGAAATCCCTTCTGCGCGGCATACGTTTCACCCAGCTTCAACGGGTTCCGCATAGCCAGATAAGTCCCCTCCTTAAAAGTTCCGCTCGCCAGCTCACCGTAGAACTGATAGTAAGGAACGTAATGTGTATAAGGAGTAAAAGTTCCCTGCTGAAGCGCATAAACGGAATCCCGGGCCACACTGATATTCCCCTGCAAATCCCGCCCCGTGATATCGTACCACACCCAGCTCTCCGTCTCCAGAATCGCACTGTCCGCCAGATCGCCCAGCGAAACGACATCCACGTAATACTCCCCTTCCTCCTGGTAATTCTCCAGCAGATCGGGACGATTCTGCGTCATCCAGGCTTTCAGAGCTTTGTTCTGGGTATTCCCCGGATAAGCATTGTCAGGCTCCTCAGCGCAGGAGCAGAGCGTCGTCAGACCGAAAAGGAGTATCGCAGGCAACCAACGTCCCATACTATTCATTGTTTTCTTATTTACGAACCGAATCAATCGTATAAAAAACGGCGATCGGACTCTGCTCCGGAATGAAATTGATCAGCGCATCGCCGTAAGCCATATTGTATGTCATATATACTTCGACCGTATCTTTCTCGCGGCAGCCCGGCAGCGACAATTCGACCCCTTCGACGAAAGAGCCGCCGCCGACACGGACGGGACGGGGTTCGAAACTCCAGTATTTCGTATCGAGTCCCTGCTCCTGAAGTTTTTCGGCCCACTTTCTGTCATTGGTGTAGATCGGCATCGTACTCGCAGTGATTGCCCGATTCTCGAACAGATAGACCCAGAAAACAAGATCCACCTCATCGCCGATCTCCGCTTCAGGACGCGTCTGACGTTCCGAATCGTAATAATGGTAAATATATCGATACGACCAGCGCCCGAACGTGGAGTAAAAATCGAGATCTTCATCCGAACTCATAGCCTCCTGCTCGGTCACCAGACGAGGCTGGTGGTCAACAGAAAGGAAACTCTCGAACTGCTGCTGCTGTTCGGGAAGAACCTTGTCATCCTCGCCGCAGCCGGTGACAACCAACAGCGCAGCAAGCAAAATATGGAAACGGATTTTCGACATACAATCGCGCAAATTTAACAAATCCTGCGGGACTTGCAAAATTTACCGGGCTTCATTCTTCGTTTTCCCGACCGACATCGCTCGGACAGTCCCGAAGTCCGGAAACCCGGAATCATTCGCATCGCGTCCCCGGCCCGGCAACTCCACACACCGAAGCCCGCCTCGCCCGCCAGTGCTCTTCTTAACAATACGGCAGACCGGGCGATTTTAGTATTCGTACAGGGATAAAAAACGACGATTACACCCCGAACGTATCGCGGCTCGGCTATACACTGCATCGCTTACGGCGGCGATACCACGCCCACACACCCCGCGAACCGTGATTGCAAATCCGCTGCAGCGACTGCGAGGCCGGATACTGCCAACGCAGACGCCGCAGTCAGGCCACCCCCCGAAAAACAATGTTTCCCTCTCTGGCAAAGAAACCCGACGGTCCGGCGGCCGGTTTTCCTGCGCTCCCGACACAGAACCGGAGTTGCACACGAAAGCCCGCGTCACGACAAAACGATATGGAGTCCGACCTTCCGAATGTTCGGACCATCCGAAACGTCCGGAAACGAACCGAACAAAAAAATCGACTGCCGGAGCGAAAGAATCGCTCCGGCAGCTCCAATAACTTTACAAAACAAAATCAGACTACGCTGTCCGTCCTGAAGCCACTCCCTGCGATGCCTCTTAACGGCACATACGACCAGGGTTATGATGACCGATAAAACAACAAGACCAAACATAAGGCCGACAAAGCCTGCAAATCCTTCCATTTTTACGATAAACATTTTGGGGGTTCGTTTACTCTTTTCGGCGCAAAACTAATATAAAAAAAATTTTCCCCCCCCCAAATATTTTAAGAAAAATATAAAAAAAGTTTCAAAAATATTAAATCGACAAAAACAAGAAGGCCGTTACAAAAACGTAATAATTAATCGGGAACGTAGCGCCCCACGCCCCTTTCGAGAAGGATATTTAGGGAAAGGTCCGCGTTACAGACGCAGACACATACCGCGAATAAGCGACCCTCGGATTCGATGCTGCAACCGTCAAAAAAAGATACATCGAAAGATATGAGTAACCTGCGAAATAGAAATGTACGATTATATGCTACAATCGTTTAAGGGACATACGGACCAGATCCTCCACCGAAGCTCCGGGATTTTCCCGAGCAACGATTTTTACGACTTTATCCGCCGCCGCTTTCCCGAACCCGAGCATGACCAGCGCCGCAAGCGCCTCCTCGTAATCCCCGCCGGCGACAGGGGCTGTAACAGTATCCCCCGTCAGTCCCAGGCCGGCCATCTTGCCGCTCAACTCGACGATGATCTTCTGCGCCGTTTTCAGCCCCAATCCCTTGACATTTTTGAGAAGGACGGCGTTTTCGGTAGCGATGATCCCCTGCAACTCCCTCGGCGAATAGGTCGAGAGAATCATCCGGGCGGTATTGCCGCCTACGCCGGAGACACTTATCAGGTGGCGGAACAGTTCCCGTTCGGCCTTCGACGCGAAGCCGTAAAGCAACTGGGCGTCTTCCCGAACCACGTAATGAACGAACAGTTTCACTCGGTCGGAGTGCTCGATTTCGGAATATGTCTGCAACGATATCTGAAGAAAGTACCCCACTCCGCCGACATCCAACACGGCATGGGTGGGAGCGAGTTCGGAAATGGTACCGGAGAGATATTCGTACATGAGTTTCTAATTTTGAATGTGGCTTGACAAAAGTAAAGATTTTTTTCTACCTTTGCCTTTCAAAGCGATATTTTTAACCAAAACAACGGATAACACATGAAAAAACTCTTCTTCGCGGCATTGATCGCCCTGGCAGGATTTACCGCCTGCGGCACCAAAAACGTCGAAACGGCAGCTACCGAAGCAACCGAGCAACGGGAAGTAGGCGGCGGTGACATCGCATACGTGCAGGTCGAAGCCGTGCTCGCGCAGTCCGATCTTTACAATGCAGAAGGCATCGCCCTGAAAGACAAGACCGAAAAGGCACAGAAGAGCTGGGCACAGAAGGAGCAGAACTTCCAGTACGAAGTAGCCCAGCTCCAGGAGAAATACCAAAAGGGGCTTATCACCACCAACGACGCGCAATCCACACAGGAGAACATCGAGCGCCGCATAGCTTCGTACCAGGCTGCGGCACAGAAGGAAGCCAAAGCGCTCGACGAAGAGAATTTCGTCTTCTCGAACCGGGCTCAGGACCTGCTGCACCGCGCCATCGAGAACCTTAATGCCGATGGTCGTTACAAACTCATCGTCAATGCCAATGCCCTGCTCGACGCCGATTCGACGCTCGACATCACGCCCGCCGTGCTTCAGGAGGTGAATCGTCTCTATGCCCTGGAAAAGAAAGACAAGGACAAGAAATAGAAGAGCGCTCCGCTCACCCGGGGTCCGTATCTCGACAAAAAAGTAACGGCTTTGTTTCAGAGTCGTTACTTTTTTCCATATACTTGCAGTCAAATAAATCTCTCGGATGCTGCCGGCTTAGTGCAGCCGCCATCTTACCTCCGTATAGCAAGGAATAAGAAACAGTCCGGGCCTTACAAGCCATATTGAACTCCTTCTGCGCTTTATCACAAAGCATCATGTCGGCCGTTTCTCCTATCAAGCCCCTCTTGGTCCGTTCACTTCTATTTTTACAGTAGCCCCATCCAATTTACATTGTAATTTCCAGACATTATATTTGGGTACAATCCTGATTCCGGGTATGGATTTTTCAATGTACCCTTTCAGATCTTCAAAGTGCCTGTTTATTGCCCTCAGACTTTCTTCCCTATTCTGTATGGGAGGGGCAGATCGATATCAACCGAATACCGGGGCATATTCTTGTGAAAAAGGTTGATTGCAGTACCTCCATGCACGGCAAAATCCAAAGAGCGATATACCAATGGCATGATGCGTATAAGCAGAGCCACCTATTTCGGATATTTGATATAAAATTACCGATCCACCCCCTCTTTCGCCGGATGGATTTACCCAACCCGGAAAATCTGCCCCCAAATCGGAAATTTACTATTAATGAAAGGTAATTGTTGATGCAAGAAAATTAGATCGCTTTTTCAAGATTATAACAGGAAATACCCCTATTAAGTTCTATGACAAGAAGCGACAGAGTTGTGTAACCACGTTGTGACCTACGTTAGAAACAAGCAACAAGTGGAAGCCGAATCAAAGAAGCCAACCTCTCGAAAATATAGCTTATAGCAATATGTAAGCGGCATTTTCAGGAAGGCCCCAGACGGATCATAGGATGATTCCATCGAGTTCACAAACGGATCCCAGCGAGATCACTTCAGAGAAATGAAAAACTCTGACAAACCAAGACAAACATCTTTAAACCAGTGGTTTAAAGATGTTTTCCACCTACCTGCGACAGAAAAAGGCCTCAAAAAGTCACCCTGTGAAAATGAATCGCTGTCAATTCGTTACTATAAAAGCCGTAACGAATTTATAAATAAGTCGCTCTCATTTGTCGAATATTGGTAATCGGAATCCATAGCCGTTATAAAATGAAGCTATCTTTTTATCTACACAAGTATCACAATTACGATAGAGACAGAATACAGGTAAAAACAAGGAGGGTAACTAAAAAATTAGTTACCCTCCTTTCATTCGCCTACCTGAAAGACTCTTTTATTTATCTCAATAAGAAATATTATATAATCTTTCTAACTATAAAAAACATCCCTTGTCCGATTATTTAACTGGTTTCATCGATTGCTCTAACAAACCACTTACGGATGCCGTGTATGAATAAGGAGTCAGAGTGCCAGTCCAAGTTCCTGTGATACGATGCGGAGTTTCTGCGTCATCAATGAAATTTACTGTTATAGTATATTCATCTCCGTTTCTGGTAATGGTAAGCGATCCCCCGGCTACATTTCCTGCTTCTGAGAAATCAGGCATTATAGTCTCGCCATTGGTTTGAAGCTTGAGGAATCCCCAGGTTCCTACGGCATTTGACTGCCAAATACTTCCTCCTGCAAACGTAAACGCCCTGTTATCTCCCGGATCGAGGGTGCATGTACAGTTGGGAAGGGGATCGTATCTATTATCTGCTTTCGACAATGCCAGATCAAGAAACATACCTGTCATTGACTGACTATCCAAGATCTGAAGCACTACATTTCGTGTGCCGTTCTCATAATAATCTTCATAATCAAGAAAGTACGCTGTTTCTGCGCCACTAAGATCTATTACTTTGTCTGTTGTAAGAGTAGAATATTGAGAATCATCGACTTCCCCACCTCCAAGATCCAGTATTTCGAGAGGTTTGTTTAAGTTTCCTTTTACACTAATTCCTTCGGTTGTGTAAGCATCTATTACAACATGCTGGTCTTCCGTTACTGTTATTGTCCCTTGGTTCAACATACCGAGTTTCATTGTCGAACCGTCCGAACTTGTCTGGACTACGTATGATCCGGTAGGAAGGTCTTCTCCGCTATCATATCCAGGTTCTGCCGTATTTTCATCAGCAGAAGCATTCAATTTCCAAGTGCCAGATGGCATGGACGTGAATTTTTCTGTCTGAATAGGAATAAACATCTTGATTTTTAAGAAATTACCCAAAATCGTCCCCATCTCCGGATCCGGCTCTGCATCATAAAGTTCAAGTTGTACCCAGCCCAAATCGCCGAAGGATGGATCCGGACCTTTATATATTGCCTGTCCACCTATGAATTTTGTATTCACAGGCTGATCAATAACCGAAGTTTCTCCTTGCGGCTGGAATTTAAGAGTTCCGGTATAGGTTACGCAATATTCTTTCTGGTCAGCAGCCAAAAACTTTCCAGTCATTATGTATCCATCTGCCGTTTTGGCAAAAGTAAGCTCTCCGCTTACCGGTACCAAGGTGCTAACACCGTCTTTTCCGGTATAGTATAGTTGATTGACATCTTCTTCAGAACTCCAAACACCCGCACCCGGAGCACTTCCAAGCGTATATTTTCCTTCAGGAATTTCCGGCGCCCCAAGATTGGCAACAGGTTCTGCGAACAGACTAATAAGCATTACCCATCCGTCATTTTCAGTATGCCATTGCTGATTTGTTGGATCGAAGACTGTCGGACCACTTGCAAGAGCTATCATATAGTTGTCCACTCCGTCTCCCTTTGCATATTCTGTCAAGAAAGACTCTGTGAGTCTGATCGTGTCAAATCCACAAGTTTCAACTTTTTCTTTCTCGCAAGAGAAAAGAAAAAATAAAGAAGCAACGAATGTTACAAAAAGTTTAATGTTTTTCATAAGCAATAAATATTAGAAAGATAATTTTAAGTAAGATATATGACCATTCTGTATTGCTTATAAGTTTGAAAAATTATAAAGATGTAAATACCAAACAATTCCTGATCAAATTTAATAATAATTATAAATATTGCAAACACAATTCGACAATTTATCTCTTTTCATAGCTAGAAGTTGTCTTATGACACATACTATGCAACAATAATGTTTATTAATATATCAAACCATAAAAACGAGTCGATCGGTAACCTTCTTGAAAAATCCACTTGGGACTTTATACAACCATCCTGTTTATATTCCAAGCAGCAATATCAAGATTGTTTAAAAATATCGCGGCAAAACATTCCGTAATGTATTTCAAGATTATAACCGGAAATAATAGAATCAAATCCTACCACAAGAAACGAAAAATTACATAACCACGTTATGAAGTACGCTCAAGATAAGTTACAAATTGAAACAGACTGAAATAAACCACGATCCGAAAATATAGCTTGTAATATCATATAAGCGGCATTTTCAGGAAGACTCCGACGGCTCATTGAGTGATTCCGACTGGATCACTTTTAGGTCCAGCAGGATAACAAAAAAATAGCCGATAATCGATCGATTATCGGCTGCCTTTGTCTTTACCCTATCCTATCGAAATCTGCAGCCGAAAAAAATCAGGCATTTTTCTTTCTCCGATTTTAATTCATTTTTACAAAGTCTGCATTTTGTTCAAAACAACGGTCAAAATGCAATTTCGCGTCATACCTCGATATTTTTATTGCTCCGCAACTCCGTCCATCGTAAATATATATTCAAATAAGATATAGAAAAAGTTCAATATCACACAAATAAAATTACCATTCTTCGATTTCGCAACTATTTTATCCGAAAATTATTTGTCTGATTCCCGATAAAATGCTTATTTTTAATTAAGAAACATTCAACGGCTATGAAAAGATTCGTTTTATTATTTTTCGCTTTGGCAGGCTTCATAAGTTCTGCGGCAGGACAAGAGCAGGAGATCACAGGGTTTGTGTATGTATCGGAAACACCTACCCCCGTTCCTTTCGCATCGGTATGGTTATGCGATCCGGCGACCGGAGAACCCGAATACGGGACTATTACGGCAATGAACGGTTGGTATGATTTCGGAAACGTCGCAACCGATCAGACCTATCAGCTTAAAATATCGGGTCCGGGTATCCGAACGAGAAGCAAGGAGATCGAGATCAAATACGTTCCCGGCAGAATAGGCAACATCGATTACTACATTCCTGTCGAGCGCTCTGCCGATACCGTAGCTTTCCGACCCGTGGAAACGTATCGTCCCAAACAGATTGCCCCCGATGCCCGGACGATCGAGGATCTTTACAGCCATATTCCGGGCATAACCTACGAAGATGGTTATTTGACCGATGAAAACGGCGCCACGGTATGTCTTATGTTCAGCGGTATTATTCCGGATGAGGCTGGATATGCAGCTATTTTGACAAATCTGACCGCAGACAACATCGAGCGTATCGAATATTACAGACTGGACAACCTGGAAGAGCCGTATTACGACGGGGTATTGAATTTCGTAACTGTCGGAGTGAATTTCAATGCCCCCTCCATTAAGGAACAACTGACGCCTTCCCCCGGTTGCGAACTATAATCCGCTCCCTTCCCGCCCCGTCTTCACTACTCTATTTTATATTCTTTTCAAACTCCGCAACTATGAGACACCCCCGACTTATCCCCGTTCTTCTTCTGATCATCATAACGAGCCTGGCGACACCGCTCCAGGCGCAAATCGTCCTGAAAGGTAAAATTACCACCGAGAAAAACGAACCGGTCGCCTTCGCCCCGGTCATTCTCCAGCAACTGCCGGATACGACCCGCTACACGGAAGGCGTGATAACCGATATGGCCGGCAATTACCGGTTCGGAAAACACCGTGCGGGCCGCTACCTGCTATCGGTTCGGACAATCGGGTACAAGACTCTTTACGATACGGTGCTTCTTCGCAAACCTTCGATAGGCATGACGGAGGTCGTCCGGGATTACGTCCTGTCCGAAGATGTCGCAGAGATCGATGCGGTGGTCGTCACGGCCAACAACACAGCCAGCTATTTCGACCGGACGGTATATACCATCACCAATGAAGACCGGAAGGCGGCGGTCACGAGTCTCGATCTGACCAACAAGATTCCGCAGATCAGAATCAACCGCCAGACCAATCAAATCACCGCGTCCGATGGCAGTGTGACGGTCTTGGTAAACGGTATCGCCTCTTCGGAACAGGAATTGACGACTCTGCGGCCCGAAGATGTCCGAAAGATCGAATACTACGATCTGCCGCCCATCAAATTCGGCCTCAGCAACGGCAATAAAGTCATCAACATTATCACGAAAATTCGGGAAGACGGAATATACGGAAGTGTGGAGCTGAACCAACATCTGACTTCGCCCTGGTTGAACGATAGTTTTTTCCTGCAATACAACCGGGGACGGCATCAGTTGGCATTTACTGCAAACATAGGCTACGGATCATGGGATGATCAATATGCCTCGGATGAAATGGAATATACGCTCGACGGGGTGGATTTCCGGCAGGAGGAAGAACGGCAGAGTGAAAACAACTTCTTAAGTCCTCAATTTAGTCTCAAATACACGAATCAACTCCCCGGAAAATATGTATTTCAAGCCCGCTTTTTCCCAAGTTATGATAAGCATTCTCAACAGACCGATTCCCGGCTTGCCTTTATTCAGGATGGCATAGGTTCGGACCGTTACGGAGTGAAGGAAAGCGAGTCCCACTCATTCAATCCGACGCTCGACCTGTACTTCTGGAGGCAATTCCGCAACCGGCATGAACTAATGATAACACTTCGAGGCGATTACATAAATTCTGTTTCCGATACCTATAAGAACCAATACGCATTATCGGACGATACGCCTGTATTTGAAGATTTTCTTAATATGGACGGAGACGGCTATCAGATGAACGGCCAAGCTCTCTATACCAAGACTTTCGACAAGCTGACGCTTTCATTCGGAGATTATTTTTACTATGATATTAGCAAATATCGAATAGACAACACGTCGGGCTATTCCCGGGAAACTAACAGCATTCTGAAAAATTATTTTGCCGGAGAGATCACCGGAAAGATCGGGCCTCGGTTTACTTATCGTTTTTCTTTGGGAGTAACAGGGACACGAACAAAAACAAACGACAACGATATTTGGCAATGGGTCTTTGCGCCTCGGGTAGATATCGGTTATCGTATTTCACCCTCTTTTATGCTGAAAGCCGGATTCGTCCAAGCCAATATGCAGCCAGGACTGGGACAACTCAGCGAAGCCACTTCGTTTTATAATCAAAATATTATCGTACACGGGAATCCCGAGCTGGTCGGCGGCCGTGCGAACCAGACGACTTTCAATGTCGTATATCATAACAAATGGCTCAATATAAATGTTTCATACAGCTACTTATATTACAAGAATCCAATCGACTACTATTATCAGTATGAACAGCCGTATATCGCATACTCACCGATTAATGACAACTGGGCAGATGTGCACTCCGTACATTATGATTTGAGACTCAGCCCATTCAAAAACGACTTGCTGGCATTGAAATTAGGCGGAGGATTCAGTTATACAAAAGTCGATTCGAAAGTATTGGGGAGGGTGACTCATTTTCAGGCTCCGATGTACTATGAGCTGACTTTCAACTACAAAAACTTTTCCGCATATTATCAGGGTGCGATACCTTGTAAAGGATTGTCTATTCCGATGATATACGACAGTGAATTATCCTCTGCGATAGGTGTGAGATATAAATACAAAGACTGGGCATTTCAACTCTCCTGCGACAATTTCCTCACCAATCCGGAAAGCCATTACCATTCCATCGAGAACAGTATCGTCAGAACACAAGGGACTTCTTATGTAAAAAATGCCTGGAACAGAGTAATGTTGAAAATCAACTTCCGTTTCGGAAAAGGTAAACAGTACCAGGAACCTGTACGGAAAACCGTCGAGGAGGGACTATAGAAATTTTGTGGCTACAATATTGGCCTAATTTGTTATTGCCCAGGCATCCGTCTCATACAGCCCGACAAATTATCGCGACAAAAACAGAACTCTCCGACTACCAGAATCACCATCTTTGAACATATTCTAGATAGAATGCACCTCAGAAAACCGGGAACAAGTTCCCGGTTTCTCCTGGCTTTCAATATATTTGCAAGAGCGAAACCGAATCGAACACCTTATGTTTACTGCCAGAAAAGCCTCCGTCGAAGATTGTGGACTGATACGCGAGATGGCCTGCGTCGCATTTCCCGACACCTATAAAACCATCCTTTCGCCCGAACAGTTGGACTACATGATGGAGTGGATGTACTCCCCCGAAAACCTCCGGCGGCAGATGGCCGAAGGGCACGTATATTACATCGCCTACAAGGACGGCACTCCCTGCGGCTATCTCTCTGTCCAGCCCGAAGCGGAGGACCTCTACATCCTGCAAAAAATCTACATCCTGCCACGATTCCAGGGTGTGCATGCGGGGAGCTTCCTCTTCCGCAAGGCTATCGAACACATCAAACAGCTCCACCCGGCTCCCTGCCGGATGGAGCTCCACGTAAATCGCCATAACAAAGCCGTAAAATTCTACGAACGGATGGGTATGCGCAAATTGCGCGAAGGCGATTTCGAAATCGGAGGCGGATTCTACATGAACGACTATATCATGGGGCTGGAAATCTGATCGGATTCCGGCCCGAATACGAAATGATGATGCCGATGATTTTTCGATCATCGGCATCGCTTTTCCATACGGGAAACGCCGCCTCCCTACGAATTCACCTTGGCGTGGTCTGCCAGGAACTGCGCCAAACCGATGTCGGTCAGCGGGTGTTTCAGTAAACCCTTGATCGCCGCAAGCGGGCAGGTCGCCACGTCGGCCCCCGCCTCGACACACTGGACGATGTGCTGCGTATGCCGAATCGATGCCGCCAGCACCTGCGTATCATAACCGTAGTAACGATACATACGCACGATCTCGGCGACGAGAGCCACCCCGTTCTCGCAAATATCGTCCAGACGGCCTACGAACGGCGACACGTACGTCGCACCGGCCTTGGCCGCCAGCAGAGCCTGACCGACGGAAAAGACCAGCGTGCAGTTGGTGCGGATATTCTTGCCTGCGAAATACTTCACGGCACGAATACCGTCGGCCGTACACGGGAGTTTGACCACGATATTCTTGTGCAAGGCCGCCAACGCTTCCCCTTCGCGGACCATACCGTCGAAATCGGTGGCGATCACCTCGGCGCTCACATCGCCATCGACGATGGAGCAGATTTCGAGGTAATGGCGACGGCAGGCCTCCTCACCGCGAATGTTCTCCTTGGCCATCAGCGAAGGATTGGTCGTCACCCCGTCGAGCACACCCATTTCGTTAGCTTCCCGGATCTGGGCCAGGTTAGCTGTATCGATAAAAAATTTCATAGTGGGAAATATTTAAGTAACATGAAAAAGCAAACCAATGAACCGGAATGAAGAAGTAAAACCATCGTTCCGAGCCGAATTTACGCCGCATAAAAGTACGAAAAAAAACGAAACCCGAACACTCCTTGCCGGAAAATTCCGCAAAGACCCGCAGGAAACGCCTCCGCCCCGTATCATACGGCCGGTAACAGAAAACAGAAAACAGAAAACAGAAATCGGCAGCCCGATCGCAGCTATCGAATTTATTTCGTCGTTATCGATAATCCGGCGAGATAATTACTACCTTTGCAGCCGAAAAATCGAAACATCATGAATTTCATCACCCTTCTCGACTACGTCGGTACCTTTGCATTCGCCATCAGCGGCATCCGGCTCGCTTCGGCCAAACATTTCGACTGGTTCGGAGCCTATGTGGTCGGATTCGTCACGGCCGTCGGCGGCGGTACGCTGCGCGACCTGCTGCTGGGCCTGCCCCCTTTCTGGATGCAGAACGTTTCCTACCTGGTCGTATCGGGATTCGCCTTCCTGTTCGTAGTCGGGCTGCGCAAATACGTGATCCGGCTCAACAACACCTTCTTCATTTTCGATGCCGTCGGACTGGGACTTTTCACCGTCGTCGGCATTCAGAAAAGCATAGCCGTCGGCTATCCGATGTGGGTGGGTATCATCATGGGTACGCTGACCGGTGCGGCGGGCGGTATGCTGCGCGACGTGCTGCTGAACGAAGTACCCCTTATTTTCCGCAAAGACATCTACGCCATCGCCTGCATCTGCGGCGGACTGATCTACTATCTCTGTATGTATCTCGACCTGCCGGCGGCCCCCACGCAGTTCATCGCCGCCTGCTCGGTGATCCTCATTCGGATTCTGGCGGTACGGTACGGCATCTCCCTTCCGGCACTCAAGGGCGAAACCAGACCGGCACCCAAAGAGAAATAACGAATCGTTTCCGAAATACCGGTCCGGCGGTCGCTTCGACAACACGACAATTCCGCCGACCTGCAGAAAGGGATCGAATAGCAAAAAAGAATTACGGATCTTATTCCGCCGCCACAGACGACGGACGGCTGATTTCGGCCGTTTCGCCCCCGACGAAGCGAAGCAGATCCTGCGGAGCGATCCGGATCTGCAATCCCCGAACTCCCGCACTGATATAAATGACGGAGTGTTGCAAAACGGAAATATGGAAAAAGGTCGGGAACGGTTTTTTCATCCCGATCGGGGAACAGCCGCCCCGGATGTATCCGGTCGTCGGAAGCAACTCCCGGACGGGAATCAGATCGGCTT
>ENA-ORUA01002718-ORUA01002718.1-human-gut-metagenome-genome-assembly--contig:-NODE-2718-length-13260-cov-15.402802_pt1 | contig 13260 bp, 14 predicted proteins | sample MGYA00242076_ERZ509201 | MGnify/ENA primary metagenome ERZ509201 (study PRJEB26280, sample SAMEA2338863) | human gut metagenome | biome: human gut; feature: human-associated habitat; material: faeces...
CGACAGGTTCGTTATAGTTAGCAGAGACAAAACAAAAGTGAGGAACGCGCGTGATTTTACTGATGATGGTGGACACACCCGAAGAAAAACGAAAATTTGTGATCCTGTACGAAAACTATCGTTATCTGATGTTGAAAGTGGCGGCGGATATTCTGCATGATTACCAGTTGGCAGAAGATGCCGTGCAGGAAGCATTTGTACGGGTGGCAAAACATATGGAAAACGTCGGACAGCCGGAGGAGACTGCCACGAAACGTTATCTGATTACGATTACAAAACATGCAGCCATTGATCTTTACCGCAGAAGAAACCGGTTACAAAGCAGGGAAATCTATATGGATGAACTTCCAGAAGAAACCGGGCAGCTTACTTATATGGCACCGGAGGAAGAACATGGAGTGTTAGATATTTTAAAAAATCTTCCACCAAAATACAGAGATATATTTCTGTTAAAATATTCCGCACATCTGGAAAACCGGGAGATTGCCAGAATATACGGACTTCGGGAGGGGACGATCCGGCAGCGGATTGCCAGAGGAAAACGGCTAATTGAAAAAGAACTGGAAAAAATCAAGAAGGGAGATACCGAATGAAAGTAACGGACGAATGGCTTTATGAAAAAATGCCGATCGTTGATGCAGCAATGGTACGCCAACTGGAAGTGGGCACGCAAAAAGATTACGTTTTTTCAGATAAATTCAGAAAGCGTATGAAGCGGCTGATACAGAAAGAAAAGTATATGTATGCCGAAAAACAGTTGAAGAAAATTACACAGAAAATTGCGGCGGCAGCACTTGTGATGCTTGTGGGAGCACTCACCGTCACGATGAGTGTGGAGGCTTACCGGGTACGGTTTTTTCATACGATAAAAATGGTGCTGGATGGTAACATCAGTATTTACTCTTATGAATCGGACGAAGAGAAGATTTCCGATACTATTTTAAAACCGCAGTATATTCCAGACAACTATCGGCTGAACGAAGAAAAAATTACGGATACCACATCCGTTTTGGAATATGGAAATGGCAAAAAGCATTTGATTTTCCAGCAAACAATTGTGACAAATGAGAAAATGATTTTTGACACGAATTATAATTCTGTGGAACAAATCAGAATAAACGGAATGACTGTTTTTCTATATCGGTATACAGATGAGACATTTTGGGCATATGGGGAATATGGAAACAGCATATATGTGCTGGCTGGAGATACAATCCAAAAAGAAGAAATTGAAAAAATATATAAACACTGGATCTGGTAAAGGAGAGAGAAAATGATGAAAAAGAGATGGATTTTACTTATGATGTGTGCGTGCATTTCAGGACTTGGAGGATGTGGAAAACAGACAGTTACAGAAAAAGCTGAGGAGACAGAAACAGCAGACAGTATGAAGGAGGATACAACAGAACTCTGCGCTTATATAAAGGAAATCAATGGAAATACACTGGTCATCGATCCCGTGGAGTATATCAGTTCCGGGGACAGTGATCGACTGGCAAGTTACAAACACACGGATGACGATATGCCTGACGGATATTATATATACAATAAGGATGAAAAAACAGAGGATGTAACATTGACAGATCAGACGGAGTACTCCTTTTTGGATTGGACAAGAGAATTTGGGGGAACAGATGCCGATATTCGTGTAGTAACAAAAGATAAAATGATTTTTGAAAAATATATGGAAACTTATACGGATGCAAAACCGGGAATGCCGTTTTTCCTGAAAATGAAAGGAAATACGGTGATTCAGATTTTGGAAAAACCGATGGTATGATGTGACTTGACCATAAGAGGAGCAGGGTGTAAACTGATAAAGTTGATGTTTACTTTATTCGCAAAAGAAAAAAGAGAGAGACGGAAAACATAACATCCGCTTTCATCTGGAACAGGAGGAACCAATGCGAAACAATAAGACCGCGGAGCTGGTACTGACCGCTCTGTTTGCAGCAATCATTATCATTATGGCGTTTACACCGCTGGGCTACATCCCACTTGTGGTGATCAATGCGACCATCATCCACATCCCTGTTATTTTAGGATCGTTATTCTGTGGACCGAAGAAGGGCGGATTTTGGGATTTATCTTTGGTCTGACCAGCTTTATCAAGAATACGGTTATGCCGACATCCCTTTCGGCATTTGTATTTTCCCCGGTGCTGGCGGCCAGCATGGTAGGCACTAGCGGAATCGTAAAGAGTGCATTTATCTGTTTTGTACCGCGTATTCTTGTAGGAATCCTGCCATATTTTGTATATATCGGAGTAAAGAAAGCACTTTCTTCCCGGCATAAAATTCTCTGGGCAAGTGTGTTTAATATTCTGATCGGTGTGTTCCTGTTTCTTGGTGCGCGTGCGTTTCTGCTTCATGTGTTTGACAAGAAGCCATTGTCAGATATTGCATTGTATGCAGTTAGTGCACTGGTTGGATGGTTCGTTTTTATGGCACTGGAAGTGTATACGGTACTGAAATCCGGCGCAGTCTGTGCATTTGTCTATGCGGGTGTAACAGGCGCAATGGTCAATACGATACTGGTTATGGGCGGAATTTTTGTGTTATACAAAGATGCATATGCAAAAGCCCTGAGTGTCGATGCAGGAGCCGTGCTTGGAATCATCGGTGGTGTCATCAGCTTTAACGGAGTCATTGAAGCGATTGTGGCTGCAATCATTGTAGCAGCACTTGGCATGGTACTAAATAAATTAAAACCAATCCAGAAATAATATGTTTTAAAAAGGCAGCCGGAATGAAACACAGGCTGCCTTTTTTGCTGTCCTTTTGGTAAAAAGCGATAGTGTATGGAACAAGGATATGCTAAAATAGAAAAAGGTATAAATTTAAAAGGAAGTAGATGTATGCTTAATATTTATTACGGCGACATGCAGGAGTCTGTGTATAACACGGCAGCGTATTTTAAGTATGATTATGAGGACAGTTGGATTATAGATCCGTTTGTAAAAGAAATGATTCAGGATGTGGATCAATCAACGGTGCTGGATAGTGGCGTAATTGACAGTCCTGTTTTGGGAAAAATTCCACCGACAGGTTTATCCGGGGGAGTAAAGACATTAATCCTTGTAAAATTTGATAAGGATAAAATTTTTAATGCATCAACCTGTGGGGATAATTGTGCAAAATGGTTATTAAAAATAGCAGAATCCGAAGACCGTACAATTAATCTGCGGCATTTAATGAATTTTGGAAAAGATCCTTTTGTCATTCGTATTTTGAATACGGGTGAGATTGTCCATTCAATGGAAGAACTGGTGTCGATTGCAGGAGAATTTGTTTAATGAAGGGAAAACATAGAATTATTGTATCAACAAAGCGCTTAAAATATGATTTTGAAATTCGAAGAAATCTGACGGTCATCCGGGGAGACAGCGCAACTGGAAAAACCACATTGGTAGATATGATTCGGGAATACGTAAACAATCCATCCGGGACCCCTGTGGAACTGACGTGTGACAAAAAATGTTATGTGCTCGAAGGCTCACTGTGGAAAGAACAGTTATCAGCAATGCAGGATAGTATTGTATTTATTGATGAGGGAAACGAATTTATCAAGACAGTAGAATTCGCAGATACTATTCAGAAAACAGATAATTATTATGTCATTGTTTCCAGGGAATCCTTGCCTTCTTTGCCGTATAGCGTGGAGGAAATCTATGGAATTCGTACTTCAGGAAAATACGGAACATTAAAACCGTGTTATCATGAGTTTTACAGAATATATGGAGCACAGACTTTAGAGAAGGATATCAAACCAGAGGTTGTAATAACGGAAGACAGTAATTCCGGTTATCAGTTTTTTAATTCTGTATGTAGGCAACAGCAATTGAAATGTGAGACAATGAATGGAAAGTCAAATGTTTTCCATTATTTAAATATGCATAAAAATGAACGCATACTTGTAATTGCAGACGGCGCGGCATTTGGTTCTGAAATTGACAGAGTGATGCAGTTGATTGGTGGAAAAGATCAAGTGGTGCTTTATTTGCCGGAGTCATTTGAATGGCTGATATTAAAGGCAAAAGTAGTAAAAAGCAAATGGGCAGATCAGGTGCTGGAAAAGCCGTGGGAATATGTGGAAAGCAAAACATATTTTAGCTGGGAGCGGTTTTTTACGGCAGTTTTGATTGAAGAGACAAATGGTTCTTACCTTGCATATGCAAAAAGAAAATTAAATCCAGCATATCTGAACGATTCTGTCAAAGATTCCATACTGGAACAGATGACAAAAATTCAATTGTTTTAGGGAAAAAGTGTGATAAAATAGCAGAAGATGTGATTTTTTCTGCAAAGGAGTAAGAGACAATGTTAAAAGGAAAATGTGTGGTACTCGGTGTGACCGGAAGTATCGCTGCCTATAAAATCGCCTATCTGGCAAGTGCGCTCGTCAAGCAGCATGCGGATGTGCATGTGATCATGACGGAAAATGCAACCAATTTTATTAATCCTATCACGTTTGAGACGCTCACAAGCAACAAGTGTCTGGTCGATACGTTTGACCGGAATTTCCAGTTCAATGTCGAGCATGTGGCACTGGCAAAGCGTGCAGATATTTTTATGGTAGCACCGGCTTCTGCTAATGTGATCGGCAAGATGGCAAACGGAATCGCAGATGATATGCTGACAACAACGATTCTTGCGGCAAAATGCCCGAAGTATGTTTCCCCTGCCATGAATACCAATATGTTTGAAAATCCGATCGTACAGGATAACATCAAAAAGCTGGAGCATTATGGGTTTCATATCATTGATCCGGCGAGTGGTTATCTTGCCTGCGGGGATACCGGAGCCGGGAAAATGCCGGAACCGGAAACACTGTTTTCTTATATTATGAAAGATCTTGCCTGCGAAAAGGACATGGTCGGAAAGAAAGTGATGGTCACAGCAGGACCGACACAGGAGAAGATTGATCCGGTGCGTTATATTACGAATCACTCTACCGGAAAAATGGGCTATGCAATTGCGGAAAACTGTATGCGCCGTGGCGCGGAAGTGACGCTGATCACGGGACCGGTGGCAATCACTCCGCCGCCGTTTGTAAAGGTCGTTCCGGTTGTATCTGCCGCGGATATGGCAGGGGCCGTAAAGGAGACAGCAGAGCAACAGGATATTATTATCAAAGCGGCAGCTGTGGCGGATTATCGTCCGGATCACCCGGTCGATGAAAAAGTCAAGAAAAAAGACGGGGATGCCACTCTTACGATGGAACGCACGGAAGATATCCTTTCGTATCTGGGCGCGCACAAAAAACCGGGACAGTTTCTGTGTGGATTTTCCATGGAGACGGAACATATGCTGGAGAATTCCCGTGCAAAACTTGCAAAAAAGAATGCAGATATGATTGTGGCGAATAACCTGAAGGTAGCCGGAGCCGGATTTGGTACAGATACCAATGTGGTGACGCTGATTACGGCAGATGACTGCAGGGAACTGGAAATAATGAGCAAAGCGGATGTCGCATCAGCGATTGTGAGTGAAATTTTAAAGAAAATGTGTTAGTATTAAAATATGACAGACTTAGAAGCCTATTATAATAAATTTAATGAAGAGAAGCGTCTGGACAGCCGACACGGCAGGGTGGAATTTGTGACAAGCATGCATTATATCCATCAGTGTCTGGATGAAATTGTGAAAGAACGTGCAAAAGAGGGAATCCATATCCTTGATATCGGGGCGGGAACCGGACGATACAGCGTACCGCTGGCACAGGAAGGGTTCGATGTGACGGCCGTGGAACTGGTAAAGCATAATCTGGGACGCCTGAAACAGAAGGGTGCAGGAGTGCATGCATATCAGGGAAATGCAATGAATCTGAAAAAATTTTCCGATGATTCCTTTGACGTAACCCTGTTGTTTGGGCCGATGTATCACCTGCATGAGGAAAAGGACAAGCTTGCTGCGCTGCGGGAGGCGGTGAGGGTGACCAGACCCGGAGGCAGGATTCTCGTGGCGTATATTATGAATGAATTTTCCGTTATCACGTATGCGTTTAAGGAAAAACATATTCTGGAGGCGCTTCAGGAGGGAATGCTCACAGAGGATTATCACTGTACTTCAAAAGCCAATCCTCTGTATTCCATGGTTCGTCTGGAAGATATTGAAGCATTGGACCGGCAGGTAGAGGTCAGGCGCCGGCAGATCATAGCGGCAGACGGTGCAGCAAATTATATGCGTCCGTTTTTAAATGCGCTGACGGAAGAAGAGTTTGATGCGTTTCTGCAGTATCATCTGGCAACCTGTGAACGGATGGATCTTATGGGTGCAAGCGGTCACACGGTGGATATTCTTGTGAAAGAGGAGTCTGAAAACGTATGAAAAAATGGATATTGCCAATCCTAATGGCAGGATTTTTGCTGACGGGATGTTCTTCTCCTGCAGCAACGTCATCGGCTTTGCCCTCTTCTACGGAAAAAATCACGGAGACACAGATGACGGAAGAACCGGGTACGCTGGAAGAAACGGAAACCGGGACTGCAACTGAAACGCAGCAGGAACCGGTGATACAGACGGTAAAAATTACGGCGACAGGTGACTGTACGCTTGGGGCAACACAGACGCATGGGTATGCAGGTTCCTTTCATGAATACTATGATAAATACGGGCAGGATTATTTTTTTAAAAATATCAGAAGTATTTTTGAGCAGGATGATTTTACACTGATCAATCTGGAATGTGTGTTGTCAAATGCGACCGAGCGTGTGGAAAAAACGTGGAACTTAAAAGGAAAACCGGAGTATGTTGGTATTATGACAGACAGTTCTGTGGAGGGGGCAAGTCTGGGAAATAATCATACGTTTGATTATGGGCAGCAGGGACTTGATGATACCAGAGAAGTGTTAAATAAAGCAGGGATTATCTTCGGATTCAATGATCATGTGGATACCTATACCACGAAGGATGGTATCAAAATCGGAATTGTCTCCGCAAGCCAGCTGTCCGCTGATGAAACACATGCCAATTATATCCGGGATGGGATTGCAGAACTTCGGGAAGAAGGAGCGGATCTGGTAATTGCCTGTTGCCACTGGGGGATAGAGGGGGATCATTATCCGAATGATTATCAGCAGAAGCTGGCACACCAGGTGATTGACTGGGGAGCAGATCTGCTGGTCGGTACACATCCTCATGTATTGCAGGGAATGGAATTATACAACGGAAAAATGATCTGCTACAGTCTTGGAAATTTCTGCTTTGGGGGGAACAGGAATCCAAAAGACAAAGATACGGCGATCTATGAACAGACCTTTACCTTTGTGGATGGGGTACTGCAGACAGATATATTAGCCGATATGATACCATGCAGCATTTCTTCCACATCAGAAAGAAATAATTTTCAGCCTGCCATAGCAAAAGGCGACAGAAAACAGACGATTATTGATCATATGAATGAGTATTCGGAAAAGTACAGTAAAATCGGATTTGACGCAAATGGCAGGGTAATCATCAGGGAAGAGTAGGGGGATACTATAATTTTATGTGGCAAGTAAATAATAATGATAAGAGGAATCAGCACATGAATGCAAGTTTTTGGAATTATCCGTCAAAACAGAAAAGCTGGCCGATAGACGAAGAAATGGAGAGTCTCGGGGAAGTCATTCATCCACTCGATAATATCGGTGGATTTGATGTACGCCCGGGATTTTATCAGATGAATGGTGCATATCAGACAGAGGAAGGGGTAAGTTTTACCGTAAGCTCCCATGGAGCTACGAGCTGTGTCCTGCTGTTATTCCGGCCGGCGGCACAGGAACCGTATGCAAGAATCCGCATTCCGGAAAGTTATAAAATTGGAAATACGTATTCTATCCTTGTTTTTGGCTTAAAAGCAGAGGATTTTGAGTATGCCTATCAGATGGACGGTCCTGCTGATCAGGCGAGAGGGTTACTGTTTAACAGAAAACATACGCTTCTTGATCCATATGCGAAAGCTGTTACCGGTCAGAGAAACTGGGGAGAAAAACCGGAAGGCGGAAAGGATTTTGTCTATAAAGCCCGTGTGGTGCAAAGTGATTTTGACTGGGGGCGGTATCGGAATCTGAATTACAAATTTGAAGATCTGGTGATCTATGAGATGCATGTCAGGGGATTTACCAAAGATGCGTCCTCCGGTGTAAAAGGTGGGGGAACATTTGAAGGTCTGCGACAGAAAATTCCGTATTTGAAAGATCTGGGAATCAATGCGGTAGAACTCATGCCGATTTTTGAATTTGATGAAATGGAAAGTGCCCGTGTGGTGGATGGCGTGCAGTTGTACAATTACTGGGGCTATAATACGGTTTCCTTTTTTGCCCCGAATACAAGTTATGCATTTCATCAGGAGCATAATCATGAGGGTGATGAATTAAAGCGTCTGATCCGCGAACTGAAAGAAAATGGAATTGAAGTCATTCTTGATGTGGTATTCAACCATACGGCAGAGGGAAATGAAGACGGTCCATGTTTTTGCTTTAAGGGGATTGATAACAATATTTATTATATGCTTACACCGGATGGATATTATTACAATTTCAGCGGCTGTGGCAATGTCTTAAACTGCAACCATCCGGTGGTACGGCGGTTTATTACAGACTGTCTGCGGCACTGGGCAGTAGAGTACCGGGTGGATGGATTCCGGTTTGATCTGGCATCGATTCTGGGAAGAGATCAGAATGGTGCACCGATGGAGAATCCGCCGATTCTGGAAGCCCTTGCATTTGACTCTATTCTGGGGGATATGAAGCTGATCGCAGAAGCCTGGGATGCGGGTGGCTTGTATCAGGTTGGAAGTTTTCCGTCCTGGAACCGCTGGGCCGAATGGAACGGAAGATACCGTGATGATATGAGAAGCTTTTTAAAGGGCGACAGTGGCGTCGCAGGGCGTGCAATTACACGTATCACCGGATCCTCCGACATGTATGATCCGGCAAGCCGCGGATATAGTGCATCCGTCAATTTTCTGACCTGTCATGATGGGTTCACGTTGTATGATCTGTATTCATATAATGAAAAGCATAATGAGAAAAACGGATGGAACAATACGGACGGGGATAACAACGGCCTGAGCTGGAACTGCGGGGTGGAAGGTGAGACGGATGATCCGGTGGTTATGGGCCTGCGGCGCAGACTCGTGAAGAATGCATTTGCCGCGTTGTTATGCAGCCGTGGACCGGCTATGTTTTTTGCAGGGGATGAATTTTGTAATACGCAGTATGGAAATAACAACGCATACTGCCAGGATAATATTATTTCCTGGCTGGACTGGAACAGACTGGAAGAATTTCAGGAGATTCATGATTTTGCCCGTTTTATGATCCATTTCCGTGCAAAGCATCCGATTCTGCGAAGGGATACAAAGCCGGCAGTCTGCGGGTTACCTTCCGTAAGTATCCATAACGGAGAGCCGAACCGGAATTATACGGACTATAATACACATTTAATTGGAATCATGTATGCGGGAAGAAATGCCGATGATACGGATGATGATATGATCTTTTACGGAATGAATGCGTATTGGGAGCCTTTGGAGATGCGCCTGCCTTCGTTGCCGGAGTCTTATCATTGGAAACTTGTAGTAAATACTTTCTGTGAATACCAGGATGGGGCAGATTTTGAAGCCCAGACACAGGGAGATCAGACACGTGTGCGTGTTCCGGAACGTTCTACGGTAATTTTACTGGCAGAACATGATTTATAAAAAAGAGTTGAGCACCGCTCTGGAAACAGGGCGTGCTCAACTCTTTTTTTCGGTGGTATCGGGTCTGGTTGTAATTTCACTGGTTCCGATGAGGTAATCTGCAGAAACATTCAGAATCTGCACGATGGCTGCAAGATCCGCAACGGTCGGAGAACGACGACCAGTACGGTATCCGCTGATCGTGGACGGCGAAACAAACATTGCATTTGCCAGCTGGATATTGGAAATATTTTGTTTATACATAATCAGACTCAGACGGTCACCAAAATCTTTGTATTTATTTTTATCATTCGTTTTCATACAAATGATTTTATAGAAAGTTGATATAAAAAACAGAGAAAACGCGTATTGCGTTTTAATTCTTAAATAAATGGAAAAAGATTTCCAAAAAGATAAGAAATTAAATCCATCCGCCGTCTAAGGTGAGAATCTGTCCATTCAGGTAACTGCTTGCTGTGGCAAGAGAATATGCCAGTGAAGCAACTTCTTCCGGGGATCCCATCCGGCCGGCAGGAATTTCTTCGATGAGTGCAGAGCGTTCTTCCTCGGAGAAACAACGGTTCATATCCGTATCGATTACCCCACAGGCGATGGTATTTACCTGGATATTGCTAGGGGCAAGTTCTTTGCCCAAAGCGCGTGTAAGGGAATTGATCCCGCCTTTGCATGCAGAATAGGCAACTTCGCAGGAAGCTCCGACATTTCCCCATACAGAAGAAATATTGATGATATGTCCGGATTTGGCATGAACCATGGAGGGGATGACCTGTCTGCATGTGGAAAAGACGGATGTGAGGTTTGTCGCAACTATTCGGTTCCAGTCGGTAATATCCATGTCGGTTAGCAGACCGATATAAGAGATGCCGGCATTGTTGATTAACACATCAATCTGGCCGAAGGTATCCAGTGTTTTTTGCACCATGTCACAGATAAAAGTATAGTCTCCTACATCACCACGGAAGCAAAGCACCTGTATGGAGCAGGTTGTTTCAAGTTTTGTGGCAAGTGCCTGCAGCGTTTCATAAGAGTTATGGCAGCAAAGAGCCAGATGATAGCCTTCAGCGGCAAATCGACATGCCAGGGCTGCACCGATTCCACGGGATGCACCTGTAATCAAAGCAGTATGTTTCATTGTTCTTCTCCATTCTTTTTTTGTATTGTACCATAAATTAAAAAAATTCACTAGACAAACACCGGAGAATGTGTTACTATAATTGGGCAGTTGAAACGGCGCGTGGCTCAGCTTGGTAGAGCGCTGCGTTCGGGACGCAGAGGTCGCAGGTTCAAATCCTGTCGCGCCGACGATACAAGGATTCCGGTACATGGGTGAGAGAATCCTTGGCAGGGGCAACCTCAGAGGCTTTTAGAGAGCTTCTGGGGTTCTTTTTTTGCCTTCAAAAGTTTTAGAAAGGCTCTATGTCAAAAAAACTGTCGCACGAATTTTCGCGCGACAGTTTTTTTATTCTACCGTTACAGATTTTGCCAGGTTACGTGGCTGATCCGGATTTAAGCCTTTTCCAACGGATGTGTAATATGCAATCAGCTGGAAAATTACAACAGATTCAAAAATCGTAAATTCGTCGGATACATCCGGAAGATTGATGTGTACATCACAGATAGAAGGATCTGTGATTTCTTTGTCTTTGGACAAAAGAATGACATAAGCACCACGGGCTTTTACTTCTCGGATATTGGAAATAACTTTACTGTATACATGTTTCTGGGTAGCAGCGGCAATGACAGGAACCCCTTCACTGACCAGGGCAATGGTTCCGTGTTTTAATTCACCAGCAGCATAGGCTTCGGCATGGATATAAGAAATTTCCTTTAATTTTAAAGCACCTTCCATACAAAGGGTATAATCGAGTCCACGACCGATAAAGAACGCGTTGTTGGCATTGATCATGCGTTTGGTCAGCTGTTCAATATCAGGAGCCTGTGCAAGAACTTCCTCGATGTAATTTGGAATTTCCTGCAGTGTTCCAACAAATGTACGTGCCTCTTCGACAGAAATCTTTTGCTGTGTCATGGCAAGTTTGCATGCAAGCAGGTAAAAAGAAGCAACCTGAACGGTGTATGCTTTTGTACTTGCAACAGCGATTTCCGGACCGGCATGTGTATATAATACATAGCTGCTTTCACGTGCAATGCTGGAGCCTTTTACATTTACAATAGACAGTGTTTTCTTTGTATATTTATTTGCAAGGCGAAGAGCTTCCAAAGTATCAATGGTTTCTCCGGACTGGGATACGACGATCACCATGGATTTTTCATTGATTACCGGTTCTTCATAACGGAACTCCGATGCGATTGCCACGGTAACCGGAATATGCAGGCGGTTCTGGATCATGGTTTTTCCTACCATTCCCGCGTACATTGCAGTACCACAGGCAACGATCGTAATGTCGCTTACATTTTCAAAGAAGGAATCCGCAATGGCATCTTCCGAAAAATCCGGGAGCATATCTTTGATACGTGGGGTAATGGTTCTTGTGATGGCAGCCGGCTGTTCATGAATTTCTTTGATCATGAAATGCGGATAACCATCTTTCTGGGCTGCGGTAACATCCCAGTTTACTTCCATATATTCCGGTTCTACGGAATGACCGTCTAAATCTTCTAACGTAATGCCGTCCGCAGTCATAGTTAAAATATGATATTCCGGCACGATGAAATAACGCTTGTTGTATGCGATAAAAGCAGTCAGATCGGATGCAATAAAAGCACCGTCATTACAGTATGTTGCAACCATAGGGCTGACATTTCTTACCGCATAAATTTCACCTGGATGATCCTTGAACAGAACGCAGAAGGCAAAGGAACCTTCAATTTCGGCTACTGCTTTGCGCAGAGCTTCTTTTGGATCTCCTTCGTAGAGTTTATTGATCAATGCGGCGGCAACTTCGGTATCCGTCTCGGAAATCAGTTCATCCGTCAGATCGTATTTGGTGGCGAGATCATGATAGTTCTCGATGATACCATTGTGGATCAATGCAACCTGTCCGACCTTATGAGGGTGTGCATTGGCATTGGTAACGCCACCATGGGTTGCCCAGCGGGTGTGGCCGATTCCACACGTAGAATTGTTATCATCATCGCAGATGGCACGAAGATCTTTTACTTTTCCGACAGTTTTCCGAAGTGAAATTTTTCCGGTATCTTTAAAGTACGCAATTCCCGCACTGTCATATCCACGGTACTCAAGGCTTGCAAGTCCTGTCAATAAGACATCCTGGGCTTTTAATTTACCTGTAAATCCAATAATTCCACACATAATTGAAATCTCCTTTTTCTCATATAATTTTATGATTCCGATATTGTTTTCGTTCATCAGAATATTTTTCATTGTACATTATGTGGTAACACGTAAGTGTTATCACCTATGCCAATTGCTTCGCGTAAGCAAATTCTCATGCAATTGGCTCCATCGGGGTACGAATCCTTTGTTCGGATGTTACCATCCTGTTTGTGATTCGTATGCGCAGCCCCATTCCTGCGTTCAGGCATCCGCCGAATCTTCGATCACCTGAATCCTCGTTAACCCTTGTGGTGCAGCGAAAGCTGTATCACATT
>ENA-ORUA01002727-ORUA01002727.1-human-gut-metagenome-genome-assembly--contig:-NODE-2727-length-13232-cov-2.712454_pt1 | contig 13232 bp, 8 predicted proteins | sample MGYA00242076_ERZ509201 | MGnify/ENA primary metagenome ERZ509201 (study PRJEB26280, sample SAMEA2338863) | human gut metagenome | biome: human gut; feature: human-associated habitat; material: faeces...
GGTGCGTGGCCGGCTTGGATATACGTCGCCAGCCCCTCAGTCGCCTCTGCCATATAGGGGCTATGAAATGCACCCGACACCGCGACCTTCATGGCCCGGCCACCAGCCTCTTTTACCAAGACGTCGAGGGTCTGCAACGCATCGGGCGCTCCGGCAACAACCGTCTGCTGCGGGCTGTTGTAGTTGACCGGCCAGCAGTCCTCGCCCGCCTGCGCAGCCAGGTTCTCGACTTGTGCCGCATCAAGCTTGATGACGGCGCGCATGCCGCCCGGATGGCGCTCGGCAGCCGCAGCCATCAGCGCGGCGCGCTCGCACACGAGTTCAAAGCCCGCTCGCGTATCGAACGCCCCCGCAAAGGTGAGCGCGGCGACCTCGCCCAGCGAAAATCCCGCACAGGCGGCAGGTACCACCCCGCGCTCGCGCAGGGCAACGGCAACAGCCAAGTCGTGCACGAACACGCATGGCTGCGTGTTCTCGGTCTGCGAGAGTTCCTCCTTGGAGGCGCTCCGGCACTGCTCGCTGGTCCCCGGGCGCACCTCGTCGGCGATTGCGAACACCTCGGCGGCCGCCGGCGATGCTTCGATGAGGTCGACGCCCATCACGGGATGCTGGGCGCCCTGGCCGGCAAACAGAAACGCTACGCTACCCATGCGCACGCACCCTTCAGGACGCGCTCGGCACCATCGACCAAGTCGTCGACGATTTCGCACGCACTCTGGCGCTCGTTGACCATGCCGGCAATCTGTCCGCACAAATACGAACCCTCTTCGTAATTACCGTCCTTTGCGGCCTTGCGAAGAGCACCCGTGCCCATGGCCCCAAGCTCCTCGGGACTTGCACCCGCCGCCTCACTTTTAGCGTAGGCATTGGTGAAGGGGCTCTTGAGCGCACGCACCGGATGTCCCGTCGAACGGCCAGTCGCGCGCGTCGAGGTGTCTCCCGCCTTGAGCACCAGCTCTTTGTACTGCTCAGAAACAGTGCATTCGTTTGCAACGAGAAAGCGTGTACCCACCTGAACGCCGGCGGCACCGAGCATAAAGGCCGCTGCCACGCCGCGACCATCGGCGATGCCGCCAGCCGCAACCACGGGAATATCGACCGCATCGACAACCTGCGGCACCAGCGCCATCGTCGAGGTCTCGCCAATATGTCCACCCGATTCGGTGCCTTCGGCAACCACGGCGGTGGCCCCGCGACGTGCCACGAGACGCGCCAGCGCCACCGAAGCCACGACGGGGATGACCTTAATGCCCGCATCGTTCCAAGCCTTCATGTACTTGGTGGGATTGCCGGCACCCGTCACGACGACCGGCACTTGTTCATCGATCACAACCTGTGCGACCTCGTCGACAAACGGGCTCATGAGCATAACGTTGACGCCAAAGGGCTTATCCGTCTTGGCGCGCAGCTCGTGAATCTGATCGCGCAGCCAGTTGGCGTCGGCATTCATGGCCGCGATAATGCCTAAGCCGCCTGCCTCGGACACGGCAGATGCCAGCGAGGCGTCGGCAATCCAGGCCATGCCACCCTGGAACACGGGCTTTTCGATGCCGAGCAGCTCGCAGAGAGGAGTCTTGAGCATCTCTACTTCTCCAATGCCGCCTCAACCGTATCGGCGAACTCGCCGACTGTCTTGGGGTTCTCCTCGGTATCGAGCTGGATACCAAACTCGTCCTCGACGGCGACGAGGATCTCGACGGTGCCCAGGCTGTCGAGGCCAATCTCCTCGAGCGTGGACTCGGGCTTCATTTCGACGTCGTCAAGGCCAGCGGTCTCGCGGATAACGTCGCAAACGCGCTCGAAGGTCTTCTGATCTGCCATGGTAGTTCTCCTTTGTTTGTGCCCTAGGGGCGTTTTTATTTCCTATGTGCGACTACTTCCAACGAAGCAGATAGCCACCTATATCCAGGCCGGCGCCAAATCCAACGAGGGCGATAGTGTCGCCCGCATTCAGTGCGTCGGTGCGTGCCAGCCGGTCAAGCGCAAAGGGAATGCAAGCGCTCGAAATATTGCCGGTCTCGCGCAGCGTTCGAACCACACGCTCGTCTGGCACGCCGAGGCGCTTGACCGCCTGACTCAGGATTCGTTCGTTAGCCTGATGGAATACAAAATGATCGATATCTTCGACCGAAATGCCCGCATCGCTCGCAAGCTTATGGACCGTGTCGCAGATGGCGTTGACGCCAAACTTGAAGACGCGACGGCCGTTCATGGAAAGCACGCTTTCGCTATCCGCGGAGGCCTTAAACGGCGAGGTTCCGACCAGACCGGGAACGCGCAACGTCTCGACGTCGGGCGCCGTCGAAAGCTCAACGGCAAGAGGGTTGTCTCCCCCAGCCTCCATCACAGCGGCGCCAGCCCCATCGCCAAAGAGCACGCAGGTGGCGCGGTCGGTCCAATCAAGCGCGCGCGTCATCTGCTCGGCAGCAACGACAAGCACATGCTTGGCTCGTCCTCGGGCGATATAGCCCTCGGCGACATCGAGCGCAAATACGAAGCCGGCGCAGGCCGCCGAGACATCGAAGGCAGGGCACGTCGCGCCTAGTCGCTCAGCAACGGCACACGCCTCAGCGGGAACAAGGTGGTCGCCCGTCGTCGTCGAGCAGACAATCAGATCCAGCTGGCTCGCGTCGATTCCGGACACCTGGAGGGCCCGCTCGCTCGCCGCTACGGCAAGATCGTCAAGTGACTCGGTGGTGCAGACGTGGCGGCTCTTGATACCGGTGCGGGTAAAAATCCACTCATCCGAGGTATCGAGGAACTCGGACAGCTCGTCATTGGAAACACTGCGCTTAGGAAGCGCCGAGCCTGTTCCAAGAATCGTGAAACCCATCACTAACCTCCTTTGAGTTGTTGACGTGTTTACATCGACCAAGAGAGGATAGCGCATTTCAGTCGTTGTTGACGTGTTAACATTAAATTGTCCAAATGTGACAAAGGCTTCACATTGTGTCTGTCTCTCGAAACCATTGCGTTATTCACTTATTCATTAAGGAGGTAGCAGCCGTTATGGATGCCAAATTAACGATAGTCGACGTAACCGGATCGACCAACGATGACCTGCTCGAAGCAGGAAAACAGGGTGCGCCGCACGGCACAGGACTTGCCGCCCGGGCTCAGACAGCAGGACGCGGCCGGCGCGGCCACACGTGGGATTCAACCGCTGGCAACCTATTGCTTTCGATTGTCCTGCGTCCATGCGTTAATCCTGCAAAGTACTCTGGTCTTGCCGCCGTCAGCGGCCTAGCGGTGCTCGAGGCGCTCGAGGCGCAAGGGCTTGCTAACGAGATCGGCCTCAAATGGCCCAACGATCTGGTCGCGCGAGGACGCAAGCTCGGCGGCATTCTGGTCGAGGCCGCACGCGATAACGAAGGCAACCCCTTTGCGGTCTGTGGCATCGGCGTCAACGTGAACTATGTGCCCGCGGAGGTTCCCGATGGCGGCCTGCCGGCAATCGGCCTGTCAGACCTCAACGAGAACGTTCCCGCCGTCGATGTATTACTCAAGGAGGTCTATCACACCGTCGTTAACGCTGCGGACGCATGGGCAGATCTGCTCAACGCCATGGAAGAAAACGCTGGACCGCTCGCGCCCGTCCACGACGAATATGTCGCACACCTCAATTGGATTGGGGAGCACGTTATCGCCCGCTCCCCCGCAGGAGACGAACTGGCGCGAGGCATCTTTAAAACCGTCGATGCCTTTGGTCGCGCGTGTATCGAAACGGAAAACAGCTTGCAAGCCTTTCATTTTGAGGAGGCATCGCTGCGCCCCTTGAGCGAATAGGATGCCGCAGCCACCTACTCGACAGCATTACCCAGCAGTCCAAACCATCATGCAAAACAAAAGAGCCCCGCTACCAAGATGGCAGCGGGGCTCTGTAAGCTATGAGCAATATCGCTTAGAGCTTGATGTCGATGTCGACGCCAGCGGGGAGGTCGAGACGCATGAGCGAATCAACGGTGCCCGAGGTGGGGTCGAGGATGTCGATGAGGCGCTTGTGGGTGCGCATCTCGAACTGCTCACGGGAGTCCTTGTTCACGTGCGGCGAGCGGATAACCGTGTATAGGTTGCGCTCGGTGGGCAGGGGGACAGGACCGGAAACGCGAGCGCCGGTCTTCTGAGCGGTCTCAACGATGAGCTTCGCGGACTGATCGACGACCTCGTGATCATAGCCCTTGAGGCGAATGCGGATCTTCTGGGTAGCCAACTTAAACCTCCAAAGAGTGCGAGAGATGTTCTCGCGGATTACGTAACAGGGAGCTCGAACTTAGGCGTTCTTGCTCATGACCTCGTCCACGATGGACTTGGGCGCGGGCTCATAAGAGTCGAACTGCATCGTGTAGGATGCACGGCCCTGGGTCTGGGAGCGAAGGTCGGTAGCGTAACCGAACATCTCGCCCAGCGGCACCTTGGCACGGATGAGCTTGCTGTTCTTGCGATCCTCCATGCCCTCGATCTTGCCGCGGCGACCGGAGAGGTTGCCCATAACGTCGCCCATGTACTGCTCGGGGGTCTCGACCTCGACAGCCATGATCGGCTCGAGCAGCTGCGGATCGGACTTCTTGAGGGCGTCCTTGATAGCCATGGAACCGGCGATCTTGAAGGCGGCCTCGGAGGAGTCGACCTCGTGGTAAGAACCGTCGAACAGGGTGACCTTAACGTCGAGGACCGGGAAGCCGGCGATAACACCGGTGTTCAGGGCCTCCTGGATGCCCTTGTCGATGGACGGGATGTACTCCTTGGGCACGACGCCGCCGACGATAGCGTTGACGAACTCGTAGCCGAAGCCCTCCTCCATCTTCTCGAGCTTGATGACGGCGTGGCCATACTGACCGCGACCACCGGACTGACGGACGAACTTGCCCTCAGCCTTCTCGACGTCGTGACCAGCGGTCTCGCGGTAGGCAACCTGGGGCTTACCAACGTTAGCGTCAACCTTGAACTCGCGGAGCAGACGGTCGACGATGATCTCGAGGTGCAGCTCGCCCATGCCGGCGATGATGGTCTGACCGGTCTCGTGGTTGGTGGACACCTGGAAGGTCGGGTCCTCCTCGGCGAGCTTGGTCAGAGCCAGGGACATCTTGTCCTGCTCGGCCTTGGTCTTGGGCTCGATGGCAACGTCGATAACGGGCTTAGCGAACTCGATCTTCTCGAGGACGATCTCCTTGCCCTCTTCGCACAGGGTGTCACCGGTGGTGGAGTTCTTGAAGCCGACGCAAGCGACGATGTCGCCGGCGGCAGCGTCGTCACGGTCGATACGCTCGGCGGCGTTCATCTCGAGGATGCGGCCGAGGCGCTCACGCTGACCGTTGGAAGCGTTGATCACGTAGGAGCCGGACTCGGCACGACCGGAGTAAACGCGGACGTAGGTGAGCTTACCGACGAACGGGTCGGTCATGATCTTAAAGACCAGGCCAGAGAAGGGCTCGTCGAAGGAAGGATGACGCTCGATCTCCTCGCCGGTGTCCGGATCGGTACCGGTGACGGCCTCAACGTCGAGCGGGCTGGGCAGGTAGTCGACGACAGCGTCGAGCAGCTCCTGGACGCCCTTGTTCTTGTAGGCGGAGCCCACGAAGACGAGGTTGAGCTCGTTGGCCAGAACGCCCTTGCGCAGAGCAGCCTTGAGCTCCTCGACGGTGAAGTCCTCCTCCATGAGGATCTTCTCCATGAGCTCGTCGTCAAAGCTGGCAGCAGCGTCGAGGAGCTCCTCGCGCTTGGTGGCAGCGATGTCAGCGAACTCAGCCGGGATCTCGTCCATCGGCTCGGGGTAGGTCATGCCCTTGTCGTCGGCCTTGAAGTCCCAAGCAGTCATGGTGACCAGGTCGATGACGCCCCAGAAGTTGTCCTCGGCGCCCATCGGGACCTGAGCGGCCACGGCGTTGGCGTCGAGACGATCCTTCATGGTCTCGATAGCGTTGAAGAAGTCAGCGCCCACGCGGTCATACTTGTTGATGAAGGCGATGCGGGGGACGTTGAAGGTAGAAGCCTGACGCCAAACGGTCTCAGACTGGGGCTGAACGCCGGCAACGGCGTCGAAGACGGCGACAGCGCCATCGAGGACGCGCAGGCAGCGCTCGACCTCGGCGGTGAAGTCAACGTGGCCCGGGGTGTCGATGATCTGGATGCGGTAGTCGGTACCGTCCTTCTTCCAGAAGCACGTGGTAGCAGCGGAGGTAATGGTTACGCCGCGCTCCTGCTCCTGAACCATCCAGTCCATGGTGGCAGCACCGTCGTGGACCTCACCGATCTTGTGGGTCTTACCGGTGTAGTAAAGAATACGCTCGGTCGTGGTGGTCTTACCGGCATCGATGTGAGCCATGATGCCGATGTTACGGGTATCGGAAAGCTTGTACTTAGGCTTAGCCATGTTAGTTCCTTACCTTAACTTACCAACGATAGTGAGAGAACGCGCGGTTGGCCTCGGCCATCTTGAAGACGTCCTCACGCTTCTTGACGGAAGCGCCCAGGCCGTTGGAAGCGTCGAGGATCTCGTTGGCGAGACGCTCGCGCATGGTGTGCTCCTTGCGCTTGCGGGAGAAGTCGACGATCCAGCGGATCGCCAGCGTGGTGGCACGACGGGAGTTGACCTCCATCGGGACCTGATAGGTAGCGCCACCGACACGCTTGGGCTTGACCTCGAGCGTGGGCTTGACGTTGTCCATAGCCTTCTTGAAGGTAGCGAGAGCGTCGCCACCCTCGGACTTCTCGGCAACGATCTCGAAAGCGGTGTAAACGATGCGCTCAGCGGTGGCCTTCTTGCCGTCAAGAAGGACCTTGTTGATGAGCTGAGTCACCAGGCGGTTGTTGTAAACGGCGTCAGGCTGAACCTCACGACGATTAGCTGCTGCACGACGCGGCATGTGAAATCTCCTTAAGTGTCTACCGTGCGGCGCTTAGGCGGCACACGGCGAAAGTATCAAAACGTTATCTGGCTTATTTGGCCTTGGGGCGCTTAGCACCGTACTTGGAACGGGCCTGCATACGGTTCTGGACCGGAGCAGCGTCGTAGGCGCCACGGATGACGTGATAACGGACACCAGGGAGGTCACGGACACGACCGCCGCGGACGAGCACGATGGAGTGCTCCTGCAGGTTGTGGCCCTCACCCGGGATGTAAGCAGTAACTTCGATGCCGTTGACAAGGCGAACACGGGCAACCTTACGAAGAGCCGAGTTCGGCTTCTTGGGGCTCGTGGTGAAGACGCGGGTGCACACGCCGCGCTTCTGGGAGTTGTGCTGCAGGGCAGCGTTCTTGGACTTCTTGGGCACGGAACGACGGCCCTGGCGAACCAGCTGGTTAATAGTAGGCAAAGCGTACTCCTTCTCGAATGATTCCAGCTTTCTGTAAAGTGCAACGGCTTGAATCGAGGGGTCAGCATCCCCCTACGAAACACGCAGTTCGATAGGATACGTGCCGTTAGCTGTGTCGTCAACAGACCACGCCGCCGGGCGTATCCCAAAATTGGCACATTTCCGCAAAGCCTACACAAAAGGAATCCCCTTCTGTGCGCGGGGGCGGATTCCCGGTCCGGGCGGCCCGCTGTTTAAGTTTGCTGCTCTACAGTCCTGCGCAAGACGGAAAGCACATTAAGTGCTTTCCTTTGCGTGCGGAACTCGCGACAAACTTAAACAGCGGGCGGCCCGTTCCGGGAATCCGACGTGCTCGTCGGGGCAACGTTCCTCATCAAAAAAGACCCGCTTCCCTGTTGGGAAACGGGTCTTTGGAAGGGCGGCTAACGTACTAGGAAATTACTCCTCGTCGTTGTCCTTGGCCTCTTCGGCGTCGTCGGTGTCCACGAGCTGGTTGAGCAGCTCGTCGAGGGAAGCCATGTCCTCGTTGATGGCACCGTTGGCGGGAGCCTTCTTGTCGTCGATCGGGGCGCCCAGGAGCTCCTCGTCAGCGTCGGCGTGATGCGTCGGCGCGGCGGAGGTGCCCAGCAGGATGTCGTCCGGACCGTCGGGGCTAAAGACCATCTGCAGCAGCTGCGAGAGGTCTTCCTCGTCGGCAACGTCGTCGTTGTTCTCGAGGATGTAGAGCAGGTCGTGGGCCTCGAGGCCATCACGGAGCTCCTCGATCGCCTTGGCACCGATGCCATCGATGCGCAGCAGATCCTCCTCGGACTTGCCGACCAGGTCGCCGACCGTCTCGATGCCGACCTCGCTGAACTTGTTGGTCCAGCGCTGCGACACGCCCAGGTCATCGAACAGGTACAGGCGAGCCTTCTCGGCGGAGATGGTGTGGCCGTTGCGGGTGAACGAACCGTCAGCACCACCGAACTCGTCGTAGCCGGCCCAGTCGAGCTGCTGCGGGAGCTGCTCGTCCAGGTCCTTGAGCTCCACAGGAGCCCACTCGGGCAGCGACTTGGCGTTGGGCGAAGCCGGGCCGTCGATGTCGACATAGCCATCGGCCGTGCGATACGTCAGCTTGGCGTTGGCGTACGGCTTGAGGCCAGTACCAGCCGGGATCTTCTTACCGACGATGACGTTGGACTTAAGGTCGAGCAGGTGGTCGACCTTGCCCTCGATGGCAGCCTCGGTAAGGACGCCGGCGGTGCGGATGAACGAAGCGCTCGACAGCCAGGAGTCGATGTTGGACGCGACCTTGAGCGTACCCAGGATGACGGGCTCGGCCACGGGAGCCTGACCGCCCAGACGGGCAACGCGCTCGACCTCGTCGGCGAACTCATAGCGGTCGACGTACTGACCAAGCAGGTACTTGGAGTCGCCGGGGTTGGTGATCTGAACGCGACGCAGCATCTGACGTGCGAGCACCTCGATGTGCTTGTCGTTCAGGTCGACGCCCTGGCTGGTGTAGACGTCCTTAACGCTCTCGACGAAGGTGTGCATCGTCGACTCGATGTCGGTCAGCTTGCGCAGGTTGCGGAAGTTGACGAAGCCCTTGGTGATCTGGTCGCCGGCGCGAACCTCGCAGCCGTCCTCGATCTCGGGCATAAAGCGCACCGAAGCGGGGACGCGACGCTCGTCGAGGACACGGGTGTGATCCTCGGAGTCGGTGAGCGTCAGCACGTACTCGGACTTCTCGGGCTTAATCGAGAGGTGGCCGGAGTACGGAGCCAGCTCGGCCTCGCGACCCAGAATCTTCTCGTTGACGTTACCGACGATATCGAACATACGGCTGACCGTAGGCAGACCCTGCGTAATATCGTCGACGCCAGCGACGCCGCCGGAGTGAATGGTACGCATCGTAAGCTGCGTACCGGGCTCGCCGATGGACTGGGCGGCAATAATGCCGACCGCGGTACCGATGGCGACCGGACGACGGGTGGAAAGATCCCAGCCGTAGCACTTCTGGCACACGCCGTACTTGGAGCGGCAGGTGAGCAGCGCGCGAAGCTTGACCTTCTTGAGGCCGGCATCGACCATCTTCTGGATGTCGGCGACCTTCTCGATGTAGCCGTCCTGCTCAAAGAGCACGGTGCCATCGGGAGCCACGACGTCCTCAATGAAGCAACGGCCGACGAGGTCGGTGTTGAGGTCGGTGGTGCCGGGGATGATGAGGTTGTAGGTAACGCCCTCGTGCGTACCGCAGTCCTCCTCGCGGACAATGACGTCCTGGGCCACGTCGACCAGACGACGGGTCAGGTAACCGGAGTCCGAGGTGTGGGATGCGGTATCGACCAGGCCCTTACGGGCGCCGTAGGTCGAAATGAAGTACTCGAGCGGCAGCAGGCCCTCGCGGAAGTTCGCCTTAATGGGAAGGTCGATCGTCTCGCCGGACATGTCTGCCATCAGGCCACGCATGCCGCCGAGCTGACGCAGCTGGGTCTTAGAACCACGGGCGCCGGAATCGGCCATCATGTACAGCGGGTTCTCCTCGTCGAACATGTCGAGCATGAGCGCTGCGACCTTGTCGGTACAAGCGGTCCACTCGTTAACGACTTCGATGTGGCGCTCCGTCTCGTTGATGAAGCCCTCCTCGAAGTACTCGTTGATCTGGTCGACATTGGCCTGGGCGCGATCGAGCAGCTCCTGCTTCTCGGCAGGGATGAGAGCGTCCCACACCGAGATGGTGAGGCCGGCGCGGGTAGCGTAGTGGAAGCCGGAGTACTTGATGGCGTCGAGGATCGGGCCGACCTTGGCCTCGGGGTAACGATCGCAGCAGTCGGCAACCAGCTTGGCCACATCGCCCTTGACCATCTTGTAGTTCATGAACTCATAGTCTTCGGGCAGGCACTGGCGGTTGAAGATGATGCGGCCGATAGAGGTCTCGAAGCGCGCGGTCTTGTTGCCGGTGACGTCGAAGTCGACGAACTCGTTCTTGCCGTTCTTGACGCGGAAGATACGGGTGCCGTCCTCGTTGATGACGTTGGCATCGGCAGCGGACACGCGAACCTGGATCTTGGCCTGCATGTCGACCTCGGAACGGCAGTCATAGGCGTGCAGCGCGTCGTCGAAGCTGGCGAACACGTGGTTCTCGCCCGGCAGACCCTCGCGGACCTGGGTGAGGTAGTACACACCGATGATCATGTCCTGCGAAGGGATGTTAACCGGCTTGCCGGATGCCGGCGAGCGCAGGTTGTTCGCAGAGAGCATGAGCACGCGGGCCTCGGCCTGAGCCTGGCTGGACAGCGGCACGTGGACAGACATCTGGTCGCCGTCGAAGTCGGCGTTGAAGGGCGAGCAGACCAGCGGATGCAGGTGGATAGCCTTGCCCTCGACCAGCACCGGCTCAAAGGCCTGGATGGACAGACGGTGCAGGGTCGGTGCACGGTTGAGCAGCACGACGCGGCCGTCGATGACCTCTTCGAGGATATCCCACACAAAGGTGGCACCGCGGTCGATAGCGCGCTTGGCGCCCTTGATGTTCTCGACCTTGCCAAGCTCGACCAGGCGCTTCATGACGAAGGGCTTGAAGAGCTCCAGCGCCATGGTCTTGGGCAGACCGCACTGGTGCAGCAGCAGCTTGGGGTCGGTAACGATTACCGAACGGCCGGAGTAGTCGACACGCTTGCCCAGCAGGTTCTGACGGAAACGACCCTGCTTGCCCTTGAGGGCCTCGGCGAGCGACTTGAGCGGGCGACCGCCACGGCCAGAGACCGGGCGACCACGACGGCCGTTGTCGAACAGGGCGTCCACGGACTCCTGGAGCATGCGCTTCTCGTTGTTCACGATGATCGCAGGGGCGTCCAGGTCGAGCAGGCGCTTGAGTCGGTTGTTACGGTTGATCACGCGACGATACAAGTCGTTGAGGTCGGACGCGGCGAAGCGACCGCCGTCGAGCTGGACCATCGGGCGCAGATCGGGCGGAATGACCGGGATGACGTCCAGGATCATGTTCGCGGGGCTGTTGCCGCCCTTCAGGAAGGCGTCAACGACCTCGAGGCGCTTGACGGCCTTCTCGCGCTTCTGCTTCTGGGAGTCCTCGTCGGCGATGATGGCCTTGAGCTTCTCGGCCTCGGAGGGGAGGTCGATGGCAGCGAGCAGGTCGCGAACGGCCTCGGCACCCATACCACCCTTGAAGTACATGGAGTAGTAACGGGTCATCTCACGGAACAGCGGCTCATCGGAGATGAGATCGCGCTCGCTGAGCTTCATGAAGGCGTTGAAGGCGTCGGTGCGGAGCTGCTTCTCGTCCTTGCACTCTTCCTCGATGTCGACGATGCCAGAGGCGATCTCCTCGGGGGTCAGCGGCTCCTCGTCGGAGAACTCGTCAAAGTTCTCGGGGTTGCCCTGCTCCTTGAGGGACTCAATCTGGCGGGCGCACTCGGCATCGATCTCTTCCAAATCGGCAGCGAGCTCCTCGCGCAGGTCGTCAGCGTCGGCCTCGCGAGCCTCGTAGTCGACCTCGGTGATGATGTAGCTGGCAAAGTACAGAACCTTCTCGAGGTCCTTGGACTTGATGTCGAGCATACGGCTCATCGGGAAGCTCGTGGGGCTCTTGAAGTACCAGATGTGGGACACGGGAGCGGCGAGCTCGATGTGGCCCATGCGGTCGCGACGCACCTTGGCCGAGGTGACCTCGACGCCGCAGCGCTCGCAGACGATGCCCTTAAAGCGGATGCCCTTGTACTTGCCGCAGGAGCACTCCCAGTCCTTGGCGGGACCGAAGATCTTCTCGCAGAACAGGCCGTCCTTCTCGGGCTTGAGGGTACGGTAATTGATGGTCTCCGGCTTCTTGACCTCACCGTGCGACCAGGAACGGATCTGGTCGGCGGAGGCAAGGGAGATCTTTACCGAGTCAAAATCAGTAGCTTCGAAATCTGCCACAGTCAACTACTCCTTATCAGTGGTCGTGGCGGCGACAGCCTCGGGTGCCTCGGCGGTCTCGGCATCCTGGGCCTCGACGTCGGCGTCAACGCCGGCGAGCGCGGCCAGGTCGTCGAGAGCAGAGGTCTCCTCGGCGGTCACAGGGGCGGAGGCGTCCTCGTCGGCATCGTGCATGGGCTCGATGTCCAGTGCGAGGGAGCGAATCTCCTTGACGAGAACCTTGAAAGACTCGGGGATACCCGGGACAGGAACGTTCTCGCCCTTGACGATGGACTCGTAGGTCTTGACGCGGCCCACGGTATCGTCGGACTTGACGGTCAGGATCTCCTGCAGGACGTTGGAAGCACCGTAAGCGTACAGTGCCCAAACTTCCATCTCGCCGAAGCGCTGGCCGCCGAACTGGGCCTTGCCGCCCAAGGGCTGCTGGGTAACCAGAGAATAGGGGCCGGTGGAACGGGCATGGATCTTATCGTCAACCAGATGGTGCAGCTTCAGGTAGTGCATGTGTCCGATTGTTACAGGGCTGTCAAAATACTCTCCTGTTCTACCATCTCTGAGTCTCACCTTACCATCTCTTGAAATAGGAACTCCCTTCCACTCTTTTCTGTGGTCAAGATGTTCACCAAGGTACTGCATAACGCCCTCGTTTACATCATCCTTATGCTTCTCCTTGAAATCTTCCCACTCCATATTTACATAATCGTTGGCAAGATCAAGTGTGTCCATGATTGCACGCTCGTCTGCACCCTCAAAAATAGGTGTCGATACATTAAATCCAAGAGCCTTGGCAGCAAGACTTAAGTGAATCTCAAGCACCTGTCCGATATTCATTCGTGAAGGCACGCCGAGTGGGTTCAGCACGATATCAAGCGGTCTGCCGTTTGGAAGGAATGGCATATCCTCTACAGGAAGAATTCTTGAAACGACACCCTTGTTACCATGACGACCGGCCATCTTATCACCTACAGAAATCTTTCTCTTCTGTGCGATGTAGATACGAA
>ENA-ORUA01002735-ORUA01002735.1-human-gut-metagenome-genome-assembly--contig:-NODE-2735-length-13213-cov-8.038608_pt1 | contig 13213 bp, 11 predicted proteins | sample MGYA00242076_ERZ509201 | MGnify/ENA primary metagenome ERZ509201 (study PRJEB26280, sample SAMEA2338863) | human gut metagenome | biome: human gut; feature: human-associated habitat; material: faeces...
AGCCGCCGCCCCACATCCAGTGGCCGCAGATGGGGTAGACCACCAGCGAAATGGCAGCGGAATAAACGCAGTAAGCCTTGAAGTTGGTGCGCTCGGCCATGGAGCCGGACACGATGGTGGCTGCCGTGGCACAGAACACGGTCTGGAACACGATGTACACCCACAGCGGGATATCAAGCCCCAGGTGGCTGTAATCGCCCTGAATGAACGGATCGAACCCGCCGATCAACGCGCTTGTGCCGCCGAACATCAGGCCGAAGCCGATGACCCAGTAGCACGGTGTGCCGATGCAGAAGTCCATCATGTTTTTCATCAGGATGTTGCCGGTGTTTTTGGCGCGGGTAAAGCCCGCCTCACACAGCGCAAAACCGGCCTGCATAAAGTAGACCAGGAATGCCGCAACCAGCACCCAACAGGTGTTTATGGAACTGAACATTATAATACCTCCCCGGTTTGTAATGCGCTCCCCGCACCGAATGTGCGCGGGAGCCTTGTTCAGGAGGCCCTCTATTCCTCCCGAGCAATATCCAGCGAAAACACAAAAGGCGCTGGCGGAATCACTTCCGTCAGCGCCTTTGCTTTCGATGGCACGAGTATAGCCCCTTTGTGCAAAACTGTCAAGAGCCAGGGTGCGATTTTTACGTTTTACACAACACAGAACCGGGGAAAAAGAGGAAACCTTTATAAGTCGTTCTTTTTCTCGGCCTCACCGGCGGGCGTTTCTTCCCTTTTGCGGCCGGAGCGGTGCCCGCCCTCCATCTCCCAGTGGAGCATCAGGCTCATCATGGCCCGCAGGGCAAAGGTGGCCGCCAGCGGCACCACCGATTCCAGATTCTGCAGCAGGAAGGTCTTGGCGATCTCCGCCGACATCAGAAACTCCAGCGCCGTGGTCAGGCCGCTGGACATCTCGTGGAGGAAATCGTGCTGGCCATGGAAAAAGGTGACCCGCACATAGTGGTAGGTGGCCTTGACAAGGCTGGTGACGATGATGAACAGGCCGATGATCTCAGCCAGCCCGGAGATCAGCGGCACCGCCGTCTCCAGAAACCCCTCCATGCCGTGGGTGACGATCTGATTGAAATGGTATAACCATGCCATATTAGACTTCCTCCTGTTTTTTCGGATACCTCTAAAATACATGAGCGGCGGTGCGCTGTCAAGCGGCCATCAGCCCAGCTTTTTCTTCTGCTGGTGGGCCAGGATGGGCATGAGCAGGGGCGTGGGAACGAGCTTCTGGGCCGTGGTGGCAAGGCGCATCAGGGTGCTGGGCACGATGATGATCTTGCGGCGGAGCATCCCGCGCATGGCTTCCTCCACGCAGAGCTCCGGGGTGATGCCCTTGAGGGCGAACACCACGTCGGCGCGGTCGTTGAACTCGGTGTCCACGGGGCCGGGGCAGAGGGCACAGACATAGACCGGGCTGTGCTGCTCCCGCAGCTCCTCAGCTACGCCGCGGGTCAGGCTGACAACGTATGCCTTGGAGGCGTAGTAGCCCGCCATATAGGGCCCGCCCGGCAGCAGGCCCGCCGAGGATGCCACGTTCAGGATGGTGCCGAAGCCCTGGGCTTCCATCTTGCGCAGGGTGAACTTGAACAGCCGGTGCATGGCCAGCACGTTCACCCGCAGCATGGAAAGCTCCTTGCCCGCGTCCGTCTCGGAAAAGGCACCGCAGGCACCAAAGCCCGCGTTGTTGATGAACAGGTCGATGCGTTCGTCTGCCAGTGCTTCGCACAGGGCGGTGACCTGCGCATCCTGCGCAAGGTCGGCGGGTACGATGCGGCAGAGGGTGCCGTGTTTCGCCCGGAGCTCAGCGGCAAGGGTCTCCAGCCGGTCGCGGCGGCGGGCGGTCAGAATGAGCCGGAAGCCCAGCCGGGCATAGCGGCGGGCAAACTCCCGCCCGATGCCGGAGGACGCGCCGGTGATCCAGACAGTTTTGGTTGACATAAGCATTCTCCTTTTCTGCGGAAACTCCATTGCCTCTATTCTATCACGGCAGCGGGTGAGAATCCATGCAAAAATTCAAGGAAAAGCTGTCCCTTGTTGCCCGGGAAAATTTGGAGTATAATAGATTCAAAGAACAGCGCACTGACGCAGGAGGAAAGAAAAATGAACAAACCGGTATTGGTGGTCATGGCTGCCGGCATGGGCCGTTACGGCGGCATGAAGCAGATCGACCCGGTGGGCCCCAAGGGCCAGCCCATTGTGGAGTACTCCCTGTATGATGCCCACCGCGCAGGCTTTGAGACCGTGATCTTTGTCATCAAGCACGAGATCGAGGATGCCTTCAAAGCCGCCATCGGTGACCGCGTCTCTCAGGGCATGAACGTGAAATACGCTTTCCAGCAGCTGGATGAGCTGCCCGCAGGCTTCACCATCCCCGAGGGCCGTGTCAAGCCCTGGGGCACATGCCACGCCGTGCTGGCCGCAAAAGACCTCATTGATGGTCCCTTCGCCGTCATCAACGCGGACGATTACTACGGCCCAGAGGCCTTCAAGGTCATCTATGAGTATCTGTCCACCCATCAGGACGGCGCAGTTTACGATTACTGCATGGTGAGCTACCTGCTCAAAAATACCGTCTCCGAGAACGGCACTGTCTCCCGTGGTGTCTGCGTGGTGAACCCGGACGGCACCCTGCACAGCGTGACCGAGCGCACCGGCATCGAGACCTATGAGGGCGGCATCCGCTGCACCTCCCTCACCGGTGAGGGCACGGATGACCTGCCGGTGGAAGCACCGGTCAGCATGAACCTGTGGGGCTTCGGCAAGAGCTTCCTGGACGAGGCCGACCGCCGCTTTGCAGGCTGGCTGCGTGAGAATCTGCCCAAGAACCCCCTCAAATGCGAGTATTTCCTGCCCACTGTGGCCAGCGAGCTCATCGATGAGGGCAAGGCAACGGTCACCGTGCTCAAGAGCACCGATAAGTGGTACGGCGTGACCTACCGCGAGGATAAGCCCACCGTGGTGGCCGCCATCGCCCAGAAAACCCAGGAGGGCCTGTACCCCGAGGATCTGTGGGCGTGAGCAAAACAAAATTTGTTTGACTTTTTGAGTGATACAGCATATAATAAAGCCGTAAAAGAGATTGGTTGCAGTTCATAAAACTCACCAAGCAGACCCCTTGACATTGCGACTGTCAAAGAGGCTTCCTGCTTGCTAAGGGTTAGTGCTTACCGGCCTTGAACTGTTCCACTTGCAGATGTAGTAGCTGACTACACCCGCTGCGACACATTACAACGCAGAAGCGCCCCATCCGGTGAAGGATGAGGCGCTTCTACGTATATTTGGGAATATTCGGGGATGGCGTTAGTTGTTCTTGAGCTCCTGTGCTTTCTGCCATGCATTCAGCACATCGATCTTGCTTACGGTGTTGTCGGGATAGAATTTCATCTCTTCCGGAGCCGTGCCCTCATCGTTCAGGTCAGGGATAAGCTCGTTTTCCATGGCCCAGCGGGCGGCATGCTGCAGGTCCATATCCCGCTCTTCCTGACCGACATCGGGGTAGAGCAGTTCGGATTCGGGCATGGGCTTGCCTGCATCCTCCCACAGCATCATGGCAAGGGCGCTGCGGTTGCTGGGGAAGTAGGGCAGAGCCATCAGCTTGCCTGCAAATTCAGCGCCCAGAGAATAGGCCTGATAGCCCAGCACTGCACCGCCGACAACAACAGTAGTGCCGATCACGATGGGGCCAACGATATCGGGCTCGTCATCTTCAATGGATGCATCCTGTGTCATGGCTTTCAGGGTCACGTCCTTTGCAGGCATCACAAAGGCAAAGTTTTCCTTATCCTGATAAGCGTTCGGATCATCCAGACCAGTGATATCCCAGTGGCCAAATTTCAGACCGCTATCTGCAAAAGCATCCTTATCAAATGCAACACTCACCGTTGCACCCTCGGGGACATTAAAGGAACCGTCCTCGTTGGCATTCTTTTTAACGATCTCGGTGATATCCTCGGGGTCAGCACCATTCTTGCCGGGCACTGTTACGCTGGTGATAACGCCGTCCTTCAAGGTCAGCGGGTGGCAGACCGAAGCATTGGGGTCGGACTCCCAACCGGCATGGAGGGTGATGTCCTCCATAATTTCGGTATCGTTCACCTTAAAGGGCTGGTCATCTGCGGTGTACCAGCCGGTGAACTTGTAACCCGCACGGGTGGGATCATGGATGGCAGTCAGATCGTTTGCCTTGGTATCAGTGATTTTTTCGGTCTTATAAACCGGCACCTCAGCGTCGTCGTTCAGTTCGCCGCCCTTGGCATCAAAGGTCACCTTGCAGAGGTAAAGAAAATTGCGTTTTCTCAGTTTATCATTGGCATCAATGTTAGAATTGTCATCATTGTCTGCAAGCAGAGCATCTGCGGCGGCCTTGTAGTTTTTGTAGTAGATGGCACCATTGGGGTTCCCAGCTGGACAACCTTTCAGACTGTCTTGGAAAGAAGTCAATCCAGCAGGGAGCATAATGTATTCCAGATGGGTGCAATAGTCAAAGGTACCAGGTCTAATGGTTGTTACATTTTCCGGGATGGTGACGTTCGTCAGATTAATGGAAGTGCAAGAATTAAAGGCATGATAGCCGATCGTCTTAATATTCTCACCTAACGAAATCGTTTCAAGAGAAGTGCACCCTAAAAAGGCCCGGTGTCCTATCGATGTGGCAGCGTCCTTGATGGTAAGAGATTGCAAGTCATGGCATTGTCCAAAGGCATCATTGCCGATGGAAGTGACGCTCTGTGGAATGGTGACACTCTCCAGCTCAATGCAATAATAAAAGGCATCATCGCCGATCGTCTCAATATTCGTCTTAATATTCTCACCGAACGAAAGCGTTTTAAGATGAATGCATTGGAGAAAGGCTTTCTTGCCGATGGAAGTGACGCTTGGTGGAATGGTGACGCTCGTCAGACCACGGCAATCATAAAAGGCCTCATCGCCGATCGTCGTAATTTTTTTACCTAATGAAAGCGTTGTTGTAAGAGGGCATTCCGTAAAGGCCCGGTTTCCTATTGATGTGGCAGCGTCATTGATGGTAACAGAGTCCAAGTTGTGGCAACCTGCAAAGGCAGAATCGCCGATGGAAGTGACGCTTTGTGGAATGGTGACCTTCTTCAGAGCAGAGCAACCTCTAAAGGCATCATCGCCGATAGCAGTTACAGGGAATCTGCCAAAATCTGTGGGTATGGTGATGTCGTAGGAGCCATCAACAAGGGCACGAAATTTTGTGATGGTTGCAGTACCGTCTTCTGTATTTATCGTATAGTCATACTCGTAATCGCCATAGCTGGCTGTACCAGTTGGCGCTGACGTGTCTTCTGCAAATGCCGTGACTGCCGACAGGGGCAGCATGGTGATCATCATGCAGACCGCAACCAATAAGCTGATCAAACGCTTGGGTTTCATAATTCTTTACTCCTTTCAATGATTTCCCCAAAACTCTCTCTATTTCAGCCAAAACAAAAGAGCGCCGCACCGGCCAAACGGCTGGTACGACGCTCTGAACCCTTGTAGGCCCGCTGTGCGCTCGCTCTCCTGAAGGGAAGCCGACGCATCTTCACAAGGAGGTGCAAGGTTTCGTATTACCTTACCCGGAGAGAATAACGTGCAGCTGGCTGCCATATTACAGGCCCTTTCGCTTTGCGTCGCAGTCTTTCGACTAGCTTGTCGATTCTTCAGTTTTTAGCGGGAATAGCATATTGCACAGGATAAGATACTCTTTTTTTTTTTTTGTCAATATGACGAAAATAGATTTGGAAAAGTACACAAAAAGGAACGTACAATGTGGAAAACAGAATGAAAACAAAATCGTGCAGCAGCACAAGATCTGCCTGACTTTATGGAGAATGCAGTGCAGGAAAAATGCCCCTGACCGAAAGAAGCCGGTCAGGGGCATTTGGGGTTGCTGCAGCGGTCAGGGTCAGTGTTTGCGCTCGTACTTCAGGCGCTCCCGCAGCTCGTCCAGAGAGCGGTGCTTTTCGCCGTGGCGCAGCTTGGGGTAAGCGCGGAGCATACGGCCCTTGCCGAAATACTTGGAGCTCCGGGTGCGGGCGCGCATTTCCTCGCTGCGGGCCTGCAGCTCTTCGGCCAGCTGTTCCAGACGGAGCAGCTCTGCCGTGCGCTCTGCGGTGCCCTTGGCGGCCAACTTGACGGCAGTGGCGGCCTCAGAGGCATTGAGCCGGGCCTCCTGGGAGGACTTGCGGGCAGCCTCCATGGCCTCGTCGGCCTTGGCGCGCAGGGCGGCAGCGGCATCCCGGGGGCTCAGTTTGGCGGCATTGTCCCGGGCCTCGGCAGCCGCCAGCTTGAGCTGCAGGCGGCTCTCGTCCATCTTCTGGTCCACATCCATGGCGGTGGTGCCCAGCAGCTCGGTCATGGCATCGGACACGGCGTGCATACTGTCGGCCACCTTTTCCAGAGCATCCAGCTCACGGGCCAGGTCAGAGGCCGCAAAGGCGGTCACCACCACGTCGGCGGCGTAGCAGGCGTACAGGATGCACATGAGGACAAAGCCCACCATCTGGGGGACCATCTCCACAAAGCCCGCGATCACGGGGTGAACGGCCTTCATCACCACAACGGTGCCCACGCCCCACAAAAGGGAGAACTCCAGGCAGATATATCCGCCGATGTTGAAGGGGAAGTCGCTGTAATCCCACCACCGGGTGTGGTAGAGCTTGTAGAGCGCCCAGCCGCCCACCAGCTCCAGCACGCTGGGCAGGATCACGCCGCCGAGATAGAGCAGCAGCAGATTGTCTGCCAGCGGCGAAAGGGTGAACAGCACGATGATCATGCCAAAGCCGTAGATGGGGCAGACCGGGCCGTTCAGAAAGCCGCGGTTCACCAGCTGGCCGGTGGAAACGGCGGCATAGATGACCTCCAGGCACCAGCCCAGGCAGGAGTAGATCAGGAAAAACGCCAGGATCTGATACAGCGAAAAGCCGCAGACCATGGTGTTGACAAAAAAGGACATCTTACTCCTCCTTTGCGGCGGCAGCGGCTTCCTCCGCAGCCTTCCTCTTTTTCAGGACCTTGGGTTCGATCCAGGTCACGGCGGCATCGCCGGGCAGCTTTTTGGCGATCAGGGCCTTGATCTTGATGCCCATCTCGGTGAACATCCCCTCGTGCTCGGTGCGGATGTTCCACTCCGGCTCGTTTTCGTGCAGGTCAAAGGTCTTCCAGGTGATCTCGTAGCCGGAAGCGGGGAAATACTCCAGGCTGTCGCGGAACAGGTCGTCGTCATCGGTCTTGAAGTAGATCTCGCCGCCGTCCTTCAGGAATTCGCGGTACTGGATGAGCTGGCGGGGATAGGTGAGCCGATGCTTGTTGGAGGAAGCGTTCTTACTCCACGGGTTGCAGAAGTTGATATAGATGCGGCTGACGGTATCCTCGGCGGTGAGCACGCCCTTGATGCGCTCGATGTCGGTGCTCATGATCTTCACGTTGTCGATGGGGTGGCCTGCCTCGGTGTAAGCGGCCTCGATCTTGCGCTTGGCAAGGATCAGTACCTTGTCGGTGATGTCGATGCCCAGATAGTTGTTCTCCGGGTGGGCGCAGGCCAGCTGGGAGAGAAAGCCGCCCTTGCCGCAGCCCAGCTCCAGCACAAAGGGCTGCTCCGGGCGGGCATACTGTGCGTGCCACTTGCCGCCCCAGATCAGGGGCTCGTGGACGTGGAAATCGGCGGCCATCAGCTCATCGTGGGCGTAGGGTTTGAAACGCATTCTCATAGTTTGTCATTCTCCTTGATGTTGTGTGACTCCTTCAGCCGCCTTCGGCGGCAGCTCCCTCAGCGAGGGAGCCACTGGCGAAGAGGGAAAGTTTTCCGTACAGCCAAAGCCTCCCTCATTGAGGGAGGTGGCATCGCGCAGCGATGACGGAAGGAGTTATTTCGTCTTTCTCAAAAATTCTTCCACCTGTTCCGGTGCAGCGGCGCAGCTTCCCTGACAGATGCCGGGTTTGCCGCCGCCGCGGCCATTGAGGGCGGCGTTCAGGGCTTTGGTCAGGGCACGGACATCGCCGCCCGCCTGCGCAAGGCAGTAGCCGGTGCCCTTTTCGTTGGGGGTCAGGGCGGCGCACAGGCCGGTGGTGGCGGCTAGCCAGCCGGTGCAGGCCGTCCGGGTCCAGCCCCGGCACGATGCGGATGGCATCCGCACCGGGCGTTACCTGCGCGGCCAGCGCGTCAAAGAGCTGGCTGCACAGCCCGAAGTGGGTGAATTTCAGGGCGGTGTACTCGTCATACACCCGGTGCACGGCGTTGGCCGTCTCGCTGGCCTTGGCGCTGAGCAGGGCACCGATCTCTGCCTGCCGCGCCCGCATGGCCTGCGCGGCTTCCAGCGCGCGCCCGCCGCAGACGATGCTCAGGCGCACGCCGCCCTTATAGTTTTCAGCGGCCAGGATCTTGATCTGGCCCACCGCGCCGGTAAAGGCGGTGTGGGTGCCGCAGCAGGCACAGACATCCGCCCCGGGGATGGTCACGATCCGCACCTGCCCCTCGATCTCCTTTTTGGAGCGGTAGGTCAGGGCGGCCAGCTCTTCCCGGGTGGGGTAGGTGATGTTCACCGGTACATTTTCCCAGATGATGCGGTTGGCGGCAGTTTCGGCCGCTTTCAGCCCCTCGGCGGAGATGGGGATGTTCGTGTCCATCCGCACGGCATCGGAGCCGATGTGGAAGCCCACGTTCTCGGCCCCGAACATGCTGTGCAGGATGCCGGAGAGGATGTGCTCGCCGGTGTGCTGCTGCATCTTGTCAAAGCGCCATGCCCAGTCGATGGCCTGTGCCGCTTCGGCCCCGGGCACCGCCCCGGCGGGCAGGGAAGTGACCATGTGCCAGATGACACCCGCCTGCTCGTGGACATCGGTGACGGTCAGCACCGTGCCGTCAGCAAGGGTCAGGGTGCCCCGGTCGGCAGGCTGGCCGCCGCCCTCGGGGTAGAACACCGTGCCGTCCAGCGCGATGCGCCCGCCGCCGGTCCGGCTGTCCGGCTCTGCGGCTAAAATATGCCCCACCGCTTCCCGGCGGTAGGCATCGTGTTCATAGTATTTTTCGGTTGGCTGCATAAGCACCTCCTAATATAAAAACAAGTATACCACGTTTTTTGCCTGTGGAAAATAGTCTGCGGTTATGTTATGATAGAAAACAGACAAGCCCCAGCAAAAAGTTTGAGACGAGGAAGGATTTACAATGCGTGAAAGTGGTATTCTGATGCCGGTGTCCAGCCTGCCCGGCCCCTACGGGATCGGCTGCTTTGGCAAAAAGGCAGAAAAATTTGTGGATTTCCTTGCGGCGGCAGGCCAGAAGATCTGGCAGATCCTGCCCCTGAGCCCCACGGGCTATGGGGACAGCCCCTACCAGAGCTGCTCTGCCTTTGCGGGCAACCCCTATTTCATTGATCTGGATGCTCTGAAAGCCGAGGGGCTGCTGACAGCCGCCCAGCTCAAGGCCGAGCCTTGGGGCAAGGACCCGCTGAACGTGGATTACGGCACCCTGTACACCAGCCGCTACAAGATCCTGCGTGCCGCCTATGCCGCCTGGCGCAGGCAGTGCGCGGGCCAGCACGGCTGTGCCCATTACTATCCGGATGCGTACTATGCCTTCACGCTGGAAAACGAGGGCTGGCTGGAGGATTATGCCCTCTACATGGCCCTCAAGACCGCCAACGGCATGAAGAGCTGGACCCAGTGGCCCCGGGAGTACCGCAAGCGGGAGCCGCAGGCGCTGGAAGCTTTTAAGGCAGAGAACGAGGAAGAGATCGGCTTCTGGAAGTTTCTGCAGTACGAGTTCAGCATCCAGTGGAAGAAGCTGAAAGCCTACGCCAACGCCAACAACGTGCAGATCCTGGGCGATATCCCCATCTATGTCTCGGCAGATTCCGTGGATGCCTGGGTGGGCGGCCCGCTGTTTGAGCTGGATGCAGACGGCGGCTTTGCCCGGGTGGCAGGCTGCCCGCCGGATTACTTCTCGGCAGACGGCCAGCTCTGGGGCAACCCGCTGTACAACTGGCCCTACCATAAGCAGACCGGCTATGCCTGGTGGATCCAGCGTGTCCGCCATGCGCTGGGCATCTATGACCTGCTCCGCATCGACCACTTCCGCGGTTTCGACACCTACTGGGCCATCCCGGCAGACAGCACTACCGCCAAGACCGGCAAGTGGGAGACCGGCCCCCGGATGGAGCTGTTCAACGCGCTGGAAGGTGCGCTGGGCAAGCTGCCCATCATCGCCGAGGATCTGGGTGAGCTGTTCCCCAGTGTGCGGGAGCTGCTGGCAGACAGCACCTTCCCGGGCATGAAGGTGCTGCAGTTCGCGTTCGGCGGCGGGGACAGCGAGTACCTGCCCCACAACCACGTCAAGAACAGCGTGGTCTACCCCGGCACCCATGACAACACGACGGTGACCGCCTGGTGGGACGAGAGCGCATCGGCCAAGGAGAAGGCTGTGGCCGCCGCCTACCTGCATCTGACCGGCTATCAGCCCACCGCAAAGGAGGTGGCCGCTGTCAAAACAGAGGCGGCCCGCACCGCGCTGCTCCGGGCTGCGCTGGGCTCTGTGGCCGACCGTGCCATCATCCCCATGGCCGACTGGCTGGGCCTGGGCGAGGAAGCCCACCTGAACAGCCCCGGCAAGCTGGGCGGAAACTGGAGCTGGCGCGCCGCCGATGGGTTCGACACTGCCGCGCTGGCCAAGCGCATTCTGGCGGAGTGCGCCGTGTACTGCCGTACATAACCGGGCCGGAAACCCGGAGTGTGTTTAGCAGTTTGACGAAAATGTAAAAAATTACGTTAAAGTTTGTGCGTTTTGCTGGAAACGCCTGGCACAAGATGGTATAATTCCGGTAATGGGGCTGCGCTTTCAGCGGCCGTGTGGCAAAGCTGTGCCGGAAGGGAGAGAGTCCGGCACCGGATAATGGGGAAAAACGCATGAAAAAAGAATGGACGGAACAGGATCTGCGCGCCTTTGCAGAAAGCGCACAGACCGCCTTTGAGGACGTGACCCTGACGGAAGCCGATGAGGAGGCCGCGGACACCTGGCAGGACGATGGCCTGCAGGTGGATTATGTCCTGCGCAATGGGCAGGTGGACTGCGTGCTGCGCCGCCTGATCGAGGCGGACGGCAAGCTCTGGCAGCTGCAGATGACGGCTCCGCTGGCGGGCAGCGACCTGCCGGAGGATCGGATGACCGCGCGGGAGCGGGAGCTCTGCCGGGACGATATGAATCACGATTTCCTGACCGGCGTGTTCAACCGCCGCTATTTTGAAACGGAGTTCTGCACCCGGCTGGATGAGTGGACGGATGCTCACCGCTGTGCTTCGCTGGCGCTGGTGGCGCTGGACGATGAGGACGGGATGCGCACCCGGCAGGGCGATGCCGTGATGAACCAGCTGGTCTGTTTTGTGGCCAACCAGTGGAAAAAGTACTACGACCGCCCTGCAGAGCGGGTGGTCTGCCGCCTGACGGACACGCTGTTCGCCATCGGCTGTGCGGATAAGAACTGCGCAGAGCTGGCCGAGGAGCTGAACGGCATTTATGCCGAGATGCCCCGCGCGTGCGTGGCATCGGTGGGCCTGATGCGCCGGGTGCCCTTTACCCAGTCCATCGGCTGCGCCTGCACCGGCGAGGTGCGGGGCAAAAACTGGGACGCGCTGTATCAGCTGTGCGAGCAGCGCCTGAAGGCGGCCCAGACCGCCGGCGGCGACCAAATCTGCAGCAAATAAACCGAATGCATAAAATCCCCCTTTGCGGTACAAGCTAGTGCCACAAAGGGGGATTTTTGTATGGAAAATCAGAAAAATGATAACCTGAATCTGCTGGAAGCGGTGGTGCAGAACACGGAGATGGGCAAGAACACGCTGGAACAGATCGTGCCCATGACCGAGGACCCTGCCTTCCGGGCCGAGCTTCTGCGGGAGCGGAACCTCTACCGGGAACTGAATCAGGAGGCCCACACCGCCATCGAGGCCTGCGGCGGCACGGCTCAGGGCCAGAGCATCATGGCAAAGCTCAACACCAAAATGGGCATCGGCATGAAAACGCTCACCGACAGATCCACCCGCAATCTGGCCGAAATGCTCAGCGAGGGAAGCAGTCAGGGCGTGATGGACTGCATCAAGAGCCAGAAGGATTATCCCGATGCGGCTCCCGGTTCCAAGCGCTTGATGCAGAAGCTGCAGGATCTGGAGGAAGAGAACCGGCTGAAACTGGAGCAGTTTCTGTAAAGGCCGCTCCGTCTGCTCAGAGTGCTTCCACCATGGCCGCCACGATCCGGGTGGCGGTAGCTACGTACTCGGCGATGCTGAACTTCTTCACCACCAGCACCTCGTGGCCGTCCTCGTCGGCGTTGTCGCTCATGGCGCGCAGGATGACGCAGGGCACATCGTTCTTGGCGGCGATCTGGCTCACAGCAGCACCCTCCATCTCAACGCAGTCGGGGGCGCATTTGGCCTCAATGGCGGCCTTGGTCTCGCTGTCACCCACGAACAGGTCGCCGGTGGCGATCTTGCCGGTCAGGGCCCTGACCCCTGCCTCGGCGCAGGCTTTTTCAGCGGCGGCGATGAGGGCCGGGTCACCGGCGTACTCCTTCAGGTAGGGCGGGTTCTGGCAGATCATGTCCAGCTGGGCATCGTGGTAGAGCACCGTTTTGCCAATGACCACATCACCAATGCCGATCTTGCTGGTCATGTTGCCTGCAATGCCGGAGAAGATGATCTTCTCAGCACCGTATCGGGTGATGAGCACCTGAGTGGTGGCGGCGGCATTGGCCTTGCCCATGCCTGCACAGCAGACCACGACCTGCTTGCCTGCCAGCGTGCCCCTGTGGTACTCCACGCCGCCGTAGGGCTCCACGGTGACGTTTTCCAGTTTTGCACACAGCTGATCGACTTCATCGGGCATTGCGCCCATAATTCCGATAATCATATAGATGTCCTTTCTCCTGGGCAAAAGTGTCTCCCGCGCGCCGCGCGGGAGACACTTTTATCATACATCAGACGTTGAACAGGAACTCGATCACGTCGCCGTCCTTCACGACGTACTCCTTGCCCTCGGTGCGCTGCAGGCCCTTGGCCTTGACAGCGGCATAATCGAAGTTGTTGGCTTCCAGGTCGCCATAGCCGATGACGCTGGCGCGGATGAAGCCGCGCTCGAAATCGCTGTGGATCTTACCGGCGGCCTGAGGAGCCTTGGTGCCCTTGCGGATGGTCCAGGCGCGGCACTCCTTTTTGCCGT
>ENA-ORUA01002737-ORUA01002737.1-human-gut-metagenome-genome-assembly--contig:-NODE-2737-length-13203-cov-3.182157_pt1 | contig 13203 bp, 10 predicted proteins | sample MGYA00242076_ERZ509201 | MGnify/ENA primary metagenome ERZ509201 (study PRJEB26280, sample SAMEA2338863) | human gut metagenome | biome: human gut; feature: human-associated habitat; material: faeces...
AGCTGTGCGTGGCTGTATGGTGATTAAACCTTACGGATACGCTATTTGGGAGAAAATACAGCGTCAACTCGACGATATGTTTAAGGAAACAGGGCATGTGAATGCTTATTTCCCATTGTTGATTCCGAAATCTTTCCTCAGCCGTGAGGCAGAACATGTGGAAGGTTTTGCAAAGGAATGTGCAGTCGTTACTCATCATCGCCTGAAAAATGCTCCTGACGGTAGCGGAGTTATTGTGGACCCGGAAGCTAAGTTGGAAGAAGAACTGATCATCCGTCCTACTTCAGAAACCATCATTTGGAATACTTATAAAAATTGGATTAATTCCTATCGTGACCTGCCTATCTTGTGTAACCAATGGGCCAACGTAATGCGTTGGGAAATGCGTACTCGTCTTTTCCTGCGTACTGCTGAATTTTTGTGGCAGGAAGGGCATACTGCACATGCTACCCGTGAGGAAGCTGAAGAAGAAGCTGTACGTATGCTGAATGTATATGCCGAATTTGCCGAAAAATACATGGCAGTTCCCGTAGTGAAAGGTGTAAAATCGGCTAATGAGCGCTTTGCCGGTGCACTGGATACTTATACCATTGAGGCTATGATGCAGGATGGGAAAGCCTTGCAAAGTGGTACGTCGCACTTCCTTGGACAGAATTTCGCCAAGGCATTTGACGTGCAATTCGTGAATAAGGAAAACAAAATGGAATATGTTTGGGCTACTTCATGGGGGGTATCTACTCGTCTGATGGGTGCACTGATCATGACTCACTCTGATGATAACGGACTTGTACTGCCTCCGCATCTGGCTCCAATACAGGTGGTTATCGTGCCTATCTATAAGAACGCAGAGATGCTGCAGAAGATTAACGAGAAAGTGGCAGGCATTGTTGCTAAACTGAAGTCTATGGGTATTTCTGTTAAGTATGACAATGCTGATAATAAACGTCCGGGTTTCAAATTTGCTGATTATGAACTGAAAGGTGTGCCAGTACGTCTTGTTATGGGTGGTCGTGATTTGGAGAACAATACAATGGAAGTTATGCGTCGCGATACATTGGAGAAAGAAACTCTTTCTTGCGACGGCATCGAAGAATATGTAAAGAACCTGTTAGAAGAAATCCAGACTAATGTCTATCAGAAAGCCCTTAACTACCGTAACTCTCATATCACGAAAGTGGATAGTTATGATGAATTCAAGGAGAAGATTGAAGAAGGTGGATTTATTCTTGCTCACTGGGATGGTACTGTTGAAACAGAGGAGAAGATTAAAGAAGAAACAAAAGCAACTATCCGTTGTATTCCTTTCGAAACGTTCTTGGATGATGACAAAGAACCGGGTACCTGTATGGTGACAGGCAAACCTTCTGCTTGTCGTGCTTTATTCGCTCGTTCTTATTAAATATAGGATATCTAAAGATCTAAGGTAAAGGGCTGCACTTCGCACAAAGAAGATGCAGCCCTTGCCATTTTTACATCATTGTCATATCCTATACATGTTTCCGTAACACTGAATCTCCATCTTTGCATCGTAATAAAAAAGAAAGGAAATTCTCTTGAGGTCATGTCCGCGTGAGCAGACATGACTTTGTGGTTATAGAGAAGGTTAAAAGAGTTGTGTCTTCAGTCCGAACGATAAGCTGAGATAATCTTTGGGCTTCAGATACTTGTTGGTGAATGCACTTACTACATACAGATCACAGGTACTTATTTCATAATAAAAAGTAACGGCTCTTGCTCCCAGACGCCAACGTGGGGGAATATTATAAGTCAGACGTTGTCCCAGGAATACATGAATGCGTATCTTGGATGAGAAGCCGTAATAACCTTTTGGATAACGTTCGGGTTCATGTGTCCAAAATTCATTGCCGAATACTGTATTGAAATACATGCCGCATGCAAGTGGCTCGACAGCAAATTCTTTTCCAAGAGCTATACTCCATGGCATATAGTTCTGTTTCAGAGTCATGGTGATTTTGGTACGTTTGGAGTCGTACTTAGGCAGAATACCGAAAAAGATATCCGTTTCCCACTGATTCCGTTTTCCATAATCCCATCCTGTACCCAGAGATAGCAATCCCATGTTACCGGCAAATTGCAGCTTTGTATGTGTTGGTATCAGGCTTTCCCAGTGTTTACGATAGCGATGGACACGCTTATCATAACGGCTGGAATGTTTATTACTGATATCGGCACTGTCTATTTTTACTTTTTCTTTCTCCAGCCACACGGTATCATGTTTTGTGATGATAACGGTATCTCTGAATACCCGGCGTGGCTCTATGGTTATTGTATTGGCTTCTTGCGCATAGCCGGTTGATGAGCATACAAGAAGGAAGCACGTCAGTGCTTTAATAATAGACCACTTCACGCTCATATCCATCAGGGGTTACAGTAAATATATAATAGCTGCGGTGCTTCATGCAGTCGCTCATGTAGTACATCACGCCATCCTCAAAAAGATCCTCTTCGAATAAACGATGTTCATGGGCAGCTGTACAGAACAACAATCCAGGAAATTGCTTAATGGAATATTGAAAAGCTTGGGCTACATTGTTGTTGAATTCAAAGCAGAACGGGCGTATATGCATGGAGAAGATAGTGCGGTCGTACTCGTCGCGGCGATCATCTAACTGGGCATTAATGAATTCAAAGTCAGGGATGGGGCGGGAGTAGTCGAATTCGATAGCATTGGTGTTCAGACAAACGAACTTGATGCGACCGGCTATGAAAGAAAAATTGGGGTCACCGAATACAATACGAAAAGTTTCTTCGCCTGTACCGAGGCAGTCATGATTACCGATCAGACCGACATAGGGAACTTTTAGCTTATTCATGATATCACGTTGCCACAGGAACTCGTCTGTAACACCGAAGTCGCTGTAATCTCCGCCATGGATGACAAAATCTATATCATCCCTTTTATTAAGGTGATTGACAAAGTCCAGGGTCTCATCATACTAACGCTGGGAGTCACCCATAGTGACAAAACGAATAGTTGCCTTATCCTTGCAATTGGCCTCTATCTTTTCTATATTACGATTATTTATATCTGTCTGACCACTGATGCGGACATCATAAGGATGGTAATCTATCATATCGCAACCGCCCATAAACAGGCCGGTAAGCGGAATGAACAGGAGTTTAGATAGTTTCATGTGTATGATATTAATATTATATAATCTCTTTGATTGAAAACTGATTGCAAAGATAGAGTTTTCTTTTAGATAAATGATTGCCTTATTTTCCTTTTTTCTGTTCCTTCGTGCTGTACTAATTTCCATAATTGTCCATTTTTTAGACGGAGGTGTCTAATTATTAGACACTATTTGTATACGTTTAAAAAGATAAATTGTTGATAATGAATGAATATTAAGTTTTGGCATACTTTCTGCATTTATATAAACAGAATATTATATAAGACTTTAATAATAAACATCATGATTGAAATTAATGACATCAGCAAAGTATTCCGTACAACGGAAGTAGAAACAGTAGCATTGAACCATGTGAATCTTGAGGTGAAAGAGGGAGAATTTGTAGCCATCATGGGACCGTCAGGTTGTGGTAAATCAACCCTGTTGAATATCTTGGGATTGCTGGATAATCCGACGGAAGGTTCATATAAACTTCTGGGACAGGAAGTCGGAGACCTAAAAGAAAAAGAACGTACCCGTGTGCGGAAAGGTAAACTAGGTTTCGTATTCCAAAGCTTTAACTTGATAGACGAACTGAATGTTTATGAAAATGTGGAATTGCCTTTGACGTATCTCGGCATTAAGGCTTCCGAACGTCGTCGGATGGTGGAGGATATATTGAAACGAATGAATATCAGCCATCGTGCCAAGCATTTCCCGCAACAATTGTCCGGTGGTCAGCAGCAACGTGTAGCTATTGCCCGTGCTGTGGTAACTAATCCTAAATTAATACTTGCCGATGAACCGACCGGTAATCTGGATTCTAAGAATGGTGCAGAAGTCATGAATCTGTTGACGGAATTGAATCGGGAGGGAACGACGATTATTATGGTAACACACTCTCAGCATGACGCTTCGTTTGCACATCGTACGATACATTTGTTTGATGGTAGCGTGGTGGCCAGTATTGCGGCACAAGGAGTATAAGTTTATAAAGAGATTGAACTATGAAACAACTATATTATGTCATACGTACCCTGTTGCGTGGGCGCGGTTCGAATATAATCAAAGTCATTTCCCTTGGATTGGGATTGACGATGAGTATTCTGCTGTTTTCACGTGTGGCTTTTGAACAAAGCTATGATACTTGCTACAAGGACTATGATGATCTTTATCAGATATACTCCATATTTTCGGCTGAGGGTGAACAATTTGAACCGCAAAAACAAAACTGTGGTCCTGGGGCAGGTCCCATTCTGGAGAATTTCCCCAAAGAGGTAGAGGCGGCTGCCAGCATTGCGTATTTTGTTTCTTCACCACTTTACAATGGCAGTGTACGCATCGATGCCCGGAAAATATTAGCCGATTCACTTTTTTTCAAGACTATGGGTATTGAGGTACTGAGTGGCAATCCGGAAAAAGATCTGATGCAGAACGATGTCATATTTTTGAGTGACGATTTGGCTCAGAAAATATATGGTGGTGAGAATCCTATTGGAAAAGTCATTAGTTATAATAAGGAGTTGCAACTGACGGTAAAGGGTACTTATGTCGATTTGCCCGAGAACGCTACTATGCGTCCGGAAGCTGTTATTTCCATGCCTACGGCTTGGAGCCGTGACTGGGGTAACTATTCCTGGCGCGGAGGCGACAGCTATTACGAATATATCCGTTTCCGTCCGGGAGCTGACAAGGAAGTGGTGAATACCCGTCTGGATGCCATGATACAGAAGTATCGGCCGGAAGAAGATAAGAAAGCATACGGTTACACTGCTTTTGTGAAACCTATCCGTGATGTGTATCGTGACGAAGATCAGGTGAAACGCATGGACAGCATTATGAGTATCTTAGCTCTGGCTATTCTTTTTATCGCGTCACTGAACTATGTGCTCATTTCTATTTCTTCGCTCACGTATCGTGCCAAAGCGGTGGGTGTGCATAAGTGCAGCGGTGCAAGTGGAGGTACGGTGTTCTCAATGTTTCTTTTGGAAACGGGAATTATTATTGCGCTGGCCTTGGTGTTGATGGGGTTGATATTACTCAATTTTCAGGAGTTCATAGAAGATACTACCGCAGCCAAGTTGAGTGTACTTTTTGCACCGGACCGTATCTGGGTGCCGCTTGTTGTGGTGCTGGTTCTGTTCATTGTAGGTGGAATTCTGCCAGGCAGGCTGTTTGCCCGGATACCTGTGTCTCAGGTGTTCCGCCGCTATACGGAAGGTAAAAAGGGGTGGAAGCGTCCGTTGCTATTCGTTCAGTTTGCGGGTGTGGCTTTCATTTGCGGATTGATGTATGTGGTGATGGCGCAGTACAATTATGTGAAAGATAAAGATATGGGCTACAATCCACAGCGTGTTGCTATCGGAAATGTTTATTTCGGTGGTGAAGAAGCGAGTGGTCCTGCCTTGCAATTCTTCCGCGGACTGCCTTATGTGGAGGAGGTATCTTCTGCTGTCAGTACCCCAGTATGGAGCTATAGCGGTTCAATGATTGAAGGTGAGGGTGGACAATCGCTCTTCTCGACCCGATTCAGTTATGCACTTGAAGACTACTTTAAGATGATGGGGATGACGATGAAGGAAGGGCGTCCGGCGCGTGCATCGGACGAAATAGTCGTGAATGAGGCTTTTGCGGAACGGATGCGTTGGGGAGACAAAGCGCTGAATCATCCGTTGCGTGCCGAAGGTCGAAATTTGAAAGTAGTAGGTGTGCTGAAGAATTTCCATATAGGCTCTTTCTATCAGCCACAGGATGTCATTATGTTTGGTTATACCCGTACCTTTGGTAATACTGTTCATGTACGTCTCAAGGAACCCTTTGCCGAGAATTTACGTCGTCTGAACAAGGACGTCTCTGAGGCTTATCCTGACAAGACGGTTGACTTCTATAGTATGGAAGATCAGATTTTGAACAAGTATAATCCGGTTCGTGTCTTCAGTAACGCCACGATATTGGCGGCATTGACTATGTTCTTTGTCATGCTGATGGGCCTGATTGGTTATACTACAGACGAAGTGCGTCGTCGTTCCAAGGAAATCGCTATTCGTAAGGTGAATGGGGCGGAATCTTTGGGAATATTGGAGTTGCTTTCGAAAGATGTCCTTTATGTAGCGGCTCCGGCTGTTATTATCGGCATTATATCTGCAGCATATATCAATGGAATGTGGATGGATCAGTTTGCCGAACAAGTGCCGCTTTCCTGGCCGGTATATATATTGATAGCATTAGTTATCCTGTTACTTATCCTCGCTTGCGTCATCTGGAAGTCATGGCGGATAGCGAACGAAAATCCGGTAAACAGTATTAAGAGCGAATAAACGTATGAAGCAGATTTACTATGTAATTCAAACACTGCTCCGCGGTCGCGGCAGCAATATCATCAAGATTCTTTCTCTGGGCTTAGCGTTGACGATGAGCATCCTGCTTTTTGTCCGTGTTGCCTTCGAGCAGAGCTATGATACTTGCTACCGTGATCCGGACCGCATCTACCAGCTCTTCTCCATCTTTACCATCAATGGTGAGCGGGGCGAGCCGGGTGAACTTAACCTGCCTCCTGTGGCAGGGGTCTTGGAGAACTTTTCCCAAGAAGTGGAAGCGGCTGTCAGTGTTTGCAAATACATGGTTTTTGGACCGCTTTATAATGGTAGTGTGCGCTTTAAAGACTACACTGTAATGGCTGATTCACTCTTTTTTCAGACATTGGGTATCGACGTACTCAGAGGCGATCCGTTGCATGAACTTCAGCAAAAGGATGTAGTCTTTCTGAGTGACCGCCTGGCACAAAAAATGTTCGGTGACGAGGATCCTATCGGTAAAGTGATAAGCTATGATAAGCAGTTACAACTAACGGTGAAAGGAGTCTACGCTGCCTTGCCTGAGAATTCAACCATGAATCCCGAAGCTGTCATTTCTATCGTCAGTGCTTGGAGTCGCGATTGGGCGGAGAATTCTTGGGAGGGAGGTGATTCTTTCTTTCAGTATATACGCTTTCGTCCGGGCGTGAAAGTAGATGTGGAGAAATTCAATGCCCGACTGGAGGCGGTTATTCAAAATTATCTTCCTCAGGATGGAAAGGATAACTCCAGTTATACATCCATTGTGAAGCCGCTGCGCGATGTGTATCGTGGCGATGACGCAGTACGGCGTATGAATGCCATTACGTTGATCCTCGGTCTGGCCATTCTTTTCATTGCTGCACTGAATTACGTGCTTATTTCTATTTCTTCGCTCTCATACCGTGCTAAAGCAGTGGGAGTACATAAATGTAACGGTGCATCGGGAGGTACTGTATTCTCCATGTTTTTGTTGGAGACAGGTATTATCATCTTGTTGTCATTGATATTGGTGGCGTTTCTGTTGTTGAATTTCCGTGAGATGATAGAAGAAATGCTGGAAGTCCGGCTGACGTCACTTTTTGCACTTGGCCGTATCTGGGTACCGTTGTCGGTGATAGGAATACTGTTTCTTATAGGCGGAGTGTTACCGGGGCGAATGTTCTCACGGATACCCGTGTCGCAGGTTTTCCGCCATTACACGGAAGGAAAGAAGGGGTGGAAGCGTCCGTTGCTTTTTATTCAGTTTTTGGGTGTAGCCTTCATTTGTGGGCTGATGTGCGTCATTATGGCTCAGTATCATTATGTCTTGAGTAAAGAAACAGGTTACGATGCCCGTCGTATAGCTACGTCCGATATCAACTTCGAGAGTGACTCAGAGCGTGATGCTGCCCGCCAGTTCTTTCGCGGACTGCCTTATGTGGAGGATGTGGAATCTGCCAGTTATCCGCCATGTATCGGAATGAGCGGCATGAGGATCTTGAACGAAAGCGGACAGTCACTTTTCTCTTCGCGCTATTGTGTGGAAACAGAAAACTATCCGAAGATGATGGGCATGGCAATGAAAGAGGGGCGCATGGCACGCGAGCGCAATGAGGCGGTAGTGAATGAAACATTTGCCAAGACTATGCGCTGGGGTGATGATGTAGTGGGGCGTATTGTGCACCAAGGGAATACAAACTTGGGGGATCTCCGTGTTGTGGGAGTACTTAAAGATTTTCATACTGCATCGTTTTATGTATCGCAACAATCGCTTATTGTTCGTTGCGGACGGTTTGGAGGCTGTATTCATGTTCGCCTCAAAGAACCTTTTGCGGAGAACCTACGGCGACTGAACACTGAGGCAGCTACTGCCTTTCCCACAAGAACGGTTGATTTCTACTCTCTGGAGTTTGAAATGCAGGACGCTTATGGCGTTGTGCGTGTCTTCCGGGATGCCACCATACTGGCAGCAGTTGTGATGTTCTTCGTCATGCTGATGGGATTGATAGGTTATACCACGGATGAGGTACGTCGCCGTTCCAAGGAAATAGCTATCCGTAAGGTGAATGGTGCCGAATCGTCTACAATATTGGAAATGCTTTCGCGCGATGTACTTTGGGTGGCGACACCAGCTGTCATCATGGGTACGATAGGATCATGGTATGTAAATGGAATCTGGATGGATCTGTTTGCCATACAAGTGCCGCTGGGATGGCCGGTGTATGTACTGGTGGGTATTGCTAATCTGCTGATTATTACAGTGTGCGTCATTTGGAAAGCCTGGCGCATTGCCAATGAAAATCCAGTACAGAGCATCAAGAGCGAATAGAGGTAATTTAATGCTTTAACCTTGCCTACAGCTATCTGTAAAGCTGAATAAAAAGGGTGTAGCCTTTCAGATCGGATGGCTACACCCTTTGATAAGGATGGTGTAGCCCTTTGGTGCTTAGGGCTACACCCTTTTTAGTTGAAGGTTATACCTTCTGTTTGAGTGGTACAAATTACTTACGCGATACTCTCTTTGTTTTTCTTTCGAATATACGTCCATAACACTACAAGTGCTGTTAGGAAAGCGAAAAAGTCAGCCACCGGCATGCTGGTCCAGATACCATCCAATCCTATAAAGCGGGGGAAGAAGATCAGACCGGGAAGTAAATATAAGAGTTGCCGGGTAAGTGAAAGGAAAATACTGATTTTAGCCTTTCCGATACTTTGGAAGAAGTTACCGATAACAATCTGCGCACCCACCAACGGGAACATCAGCACGCAAATGCGAACACCGCGTGAAGCAATGTCAATCAGTTCCTGATCGTTTGTGAAGATAGCGGACACAGCATGCGGGAAAAGCTCGCAAATAAGGAAACCACTGCTCGTGATGCACACACCGGTCAGGATACTCAGTTTCAAGGTTTGCTTCACACGGTCATGCTTCTGTGCCCCGAAATTATATCCCACAATGGGCTGCATACCCATGGTTAATCCTAATACAATCATTATATAGAGAGTGAGCAGGCGATTGATGATGCCGTAAGCTCCGATGGCCATATCACCTCCGTGGCGTTGCAGAGAGTTGTTGATGATAATCACAATGACACAGGCGCACACATTCATCAAGAAAGGTGACATTCCGATCGAGAAAATACTGCTGATGATGCGCTTCTTTAGTTTCCAGAAGTCCGGGCGGAAGCGCACAAAGCTGTCTTTATCAAGGAAATGTTTCACTACCCACACCATACCGATAAACTGCGAAATAACGGTTGCCGTGGCAGCTCCGCGAATACCCCAGTCAAAATGGAAGATAAAGATAGGAGCAAGGATGATGTTACAAACCACGGTTACCATGGAAGTCAACATTGCCTTTTTAGGATATCCCGTGGCACGCATGATATTGTTCAGTCCGATCATCGTGTAAGTAATAGGTGTTCCTGCAAGAATAATTTGCATGAAATCCCGGGCATAGGGCAGTGTATCCTGGCTGGCACCGAAGAACCTTAATATTTCATCCAAAAACAAAAAGGCGAGTCCGCCGAAAACAACAGCATTGATCAGACAAAACATCAGCGTATTTCCCAATACCTCGGTAGCTCCATCCAAATCTTTCTGCCCCAAACGGATGGATGAGATTGTAGATCCACCTGCCGACACCAATGTACAGAATGCTACCACAAGATTCATCAGCGGAAAAGTAATGGCCAATCCGGCAATACCCATTGCACCCACACCGTGACCGATGAAAATGCTGTCGATGATGTTGTACAGTGAAGTAATCGTCATACCGATGATGGCGGGTATAGAATATTGTAGCAGCAGTTTACCTATACGTTCGGTACCTAATATGTGAGGGTTATTATCCATAACTATTAATCTAAAGAAAGTAATGAATCCGCGTTCGTCCGCTCTGGTCCGTGCCGTCCGCGTATCTGTATTTGCAGCAAAGTTACTCATTTATTTGCTCTGTTCAAGGATTATTCAGACCTTTGTATCGTAATTGATAAGGTATTAACATTATAAGGTAAAAGGAAGTTTATATGACTGAAACAAAAAACATCGCCGTTCTTTTCGACTTCGACGGTGTCGTTGTCGACACAGAGACGCAGTATAGCATCTTCTGGCACAAAATGGGAGTAGATTACTTGGGTATGGAAGACCTTGAAAGCCGCGTAAAGGGACAAACTTTGGTGTATATCTATAACACCTTCTTTCCCGGTATGATTAAAGAACAGGAAGAAATTACCGCCGGCCTCGACCGCTTTGAGCAGGAAATGACATTCGAATTTATTCCCGGTGTAGAATCTTTTATTGCCGATCTCCGTCGCAATGGTGTAAAGATGGCTGTGGTCACCAGTTCCAATGATAAAAAGATGGAAGCTGTATATCGTGCCAAACCCGAAATCAAAACTATGTTCGACCGTATTCTTACGGCTGAAATGTTCACAGCTTCCAAACCTGCACCGGATTGCTTCTTGCTTGGCATGAAAGTATTTGGCACCACACCGGAAACAACTTACGTTTTCGAAGACTCTTTCAACGGACTGAAAGCGGGTATGGCTTCCGGAGCTACAGTAATAGGTTTGGCCACTACCAATTCACGCGAAGAAATAGTTCCGGTGTGTCATTATGTTTTAGATGATTTCCAAGGGTTTACTTACGATAAACTAACAGAATTGCATAAGTAAAGGGAAAAAGTTATACCTTTGCGGCGATAAATAAAAGTATGAACTACATTTACGATATATGATTTGCAACGTGTATCTGTACACAGTCAAAATTGTACATTGTAAATGATAAAATTGTAAATGAAACTATGGCTGGTTATATTTCAGATGACACTCGAAAAGTGACTACTCATCGCCTTGTAGAGATGAAGCAGAGAGGCGAAAAGATATCTATGTTGACGTCTTATGACTATACTATGGCACAGATTGTAGACGGTGCAGGCATGGATGTAATCCTGGTAGGCGATTCTGCCAGTAATGTGATGGCAGGTAATGTGACTACGCTTCCGATTACCCTCGACCAGATGATATATCATGCAAAATCCGTAGTTCGTGGTGTGAAACGTGCTATGGTGGTAGTAGATATGCCTTTTGGATCTTACCAAGGTAATGAGATGGAAGGTCTTGCTTCGGCTATCCGTATTATGAAAGAGAGTCATGCAGACGCTCTGAAACTGGAGGGTGGTGAAGAAATTATAGGTACGGTGAAACGTATCCTCAGTGCCGGTATTCCTATTATGGGACATCTCGGACTGATGCCGCAATCTATCAATAAATACGGTACTTATACGGTTCGTGCGAAAGATGATACGGAAGCTGAAAAACTGATCAGTGACGCTCACATGCTGGAAGAAGCCGGTTGTTTTGCTATCGTACTGGAGAAAATCCCTGCCGCTTTAGCCGAACGTGTGGCAAGTGAACTGACCATTCCTATTATCGGTATCGGTGCCGGTGGTGGAGTAGATGGCCAGGTGTTGGTGATTCAGGATATGCTGGGAATGAACAATGGTTTCCGTCCTCGTTTCCTGCGTCGTTATGCTGATCTGCATACTGTGATGACTGATGCTATCAGCCGTTATGTATCTGATGTCAAGAACTTAGATTTCCCGAATGAGAAAGAGCAATACTGATAATCTTTGGTCACTGGGCTTTATGAGGATATGCTTTGCCAATTTCCTGCTTTTTGCATCCATCTACATGCTTTTCCCGGTGCTTCCCTCGGTGATGATGTCCCGATTGGGTATTTCCACAGGGCAGGCTGGCAGCATGTTTCTGGTATTTGCAGCGGCGATGTTCCTGGTGGGGCCGTTCCATGCATATCTGGGAGATGAGTATAAGCGGAAACGTGTACTTGTCTATTCCATATTTGTGATTTTGGGAACGACTTTAGGCTATATCTTTGTCGATACTTTTCCGAGGTTGCTGATGCTTGCTGCTGTGCAGGGTGGAGCATTCGGATTGGCTGCGACGGCAGGCATTACGGTGGCCATCGATATCACTACTGCTTCGCGCCGTAGTGCCGGAAATCTGGGCTTTGCACTGGCAGCCCGCTTGGGTATGCTGGTAGGAGTGGTAGCGGGAATATGGATGTTCCAGCTCAAAGGTTTCAGTATGACGGCATATTTTTCTATATTATGCAGTATATTCAGTATCCTATTTGCATTGCGGGTATATGTAGCTTTCCGTGCACCGATAGGAGTGGGGTATTGCAATCTTGACCGTTTCTTGTTGTTGCGGGGTTGGCTTCCCGCCCTCAATTTGGTACTGATTGCTTTTATTCCCGGGATTGCATTATTGTTAATCAAACAAGGGGATTATGCTGCACTGTTTTTTCTCGTTGTTCTAGTAGTGCTTACGATACCTTTTACGAAGATATTTGTTAAGCTCTCGCAACATTGTCAACGGGGAACAGCGAATACAACTTGCCATTTGGCCATGGAAACCGGTATTCTGATTGGTCTTGCAGTTTGTTGTTTTCTATCGAATCATGGAGAAATGTATTCTGAATTTGCAGATGGGACCGGTATTGCAGATATTTATCTATATACTGATTTTCAGTTGATTTATAAGGTAATCGGTATTGGAATCCTGGTAGCTTTGGCTTTTTTCTTTTTGCTGACGTATCCTTATTATAAGAGGAAAAAAGTAAGATGAAACTTGTAAATCCGCCAATCTATCGGATTCATCCTAACTCCTTTCCCCTCCCTCTTAACTTAAATACGGGAAAAAAATAATAACCCCGATAATTGCCGCCGCAAC
>ENA-ORUA01002739-ORUA01002739.1-human-gut-metagenome-genome-assembly--contig:-NODE-2739-length-13199-cov-2.368837_pt1 | contig 13199 bp, 9 predicted proteins | sample MGYA00242076_ERZ509201 | MGnify/ENA primary metagenome ERZ509201 (study PRJEB26280, sample SAMEA2338863) | human gut metagenome | biome: human gut; feature: human-associated habitat; material: faeces...
CCTTTTTTGATGCTTCGATAAATTCGTTTTGTGATCTCATCCACTTTTCTTTCCACTTTTTTCCGAAAGACCAGACGGTAAAACCTCTGATACAGGCTATCCACCAGATATGCTGCACAGGTAATGCAGACAATGGAAGCTGCAAGATAGGCAAGAGAGGGCAGCAGGCTTCCGAAGCGGGGAAGTGAGATGGTTTTCCAGAGAAATTCGCGGATAAAATCGCTGTCATGCAGTAAATATACACCAAAGGAAAGGGGGGCGAGGGCAAGAATGATTTTTTTCGGGCGATCGCTCCGGATTTTTACATTTTGAAACAGGAGAAAGAAGCAGATGGATGCAAAAAAAACAAACGGAGACTGATATCCGCCGAGTGTGTTGATCAGTCCCTCCAGCCCCAGACGTGTCTCAACTCCGGATCCGAAAATCCGTGTCAGGACAGAGAGCAGGGAAAAGACAACATAAAGGAGCAGACAGGGGGCAGAGGACATCCGCACCTGATAGATGGAAAGGTATGCTGCCGTAAAATAAAGAACGAAAAACCATACATAGCGGTAGCCGTTTTCCACCCGCGACATGTCAGACCAGAAGCAGACGGTCGGCCATAGACTGAATAGGAGAAAGAGCACGATCAGCATAAAACGGTGCTGCGCCCTCGTGAGGGAAGCAATTATTTTATTTAACAGCGGGATCGCAAGATACAATATGAAATAGCAGGAGCAAAACCAGTATACACAGGAGGTGGTCGGAAAAACAGCACGCAGCAGAGTGCCGGCAGATGGAGAGGCAGAACCGGCAAACAGACCGATCACAAAGGTCAGCAGAGAATAAAACAGCACCTGTATTTCGATTCGAAACAGGCGGGATGCTTTCGTTTTGGACTGCCACATAAAATAGCCGGTCAGCATGACAAAGCAATTGGTAGAGACACGTCCGAGCATGAACAGGAGCCAGTAAATAAAATAGGGAAACGTTCCGGGGGCAGCGGTTGTTCCCAGACCGCCGTGACCGATCCCGTGCATGAGGACGATCATCATCATGGAAAGAATCCGCAGCAGTTCAAAGCCTGCATGGCGGGAGGAATGATCTGATTGCTGAGTCATCGTGAAACCCTCCTTTTGGGTTTAATTCATGACAATAGAATGCTCGCAGAGCGTGCATTCTATTGTTGCGTTACAGCAAAATCTTCGCCTGCTCCAGTGCCTTTGTCACAATCTGGTCGGGGCGCAGCCATGTATCGTAGTAAGCGCGGTTTCGCTGTCCCATTTGCAAAATTTGCTCGGGATGCGCAAGCAGCGTCCTGATCTGTTCGATGCAGCCGTCTGCAGAGGTGTAGGTCAGGTAGTTTTCGCCTGCCTGAAACGGCCCCGGAACCTCATAACAAAGCGGCTCGGACACGATCGCTCTTCCTGCGGCGAGGTATTCTGCAATTTTCCATCCGGAAGACTGGTGCAGACCGGTGGAGGCGATGCAGATCTCGGAATGCTTCATGCGATGCAGATAGATCCGTTTCCAGGTGGAGTGTTCGGAAAGAATCAGGTCAGGACACTGCGTTTGCGCAAACGGGCTGTCCTGAATGCCTCCGATAAACTGCTCCGGAAATGCGGCGCGCAGCTTTCGTACGAGCAGCATCCGCATTTCGTTGATTTCGCCCCACTGGCGGACGAGCTCCGAATCCGTTTGAACAACTGGTTCTGCCGGGTCCCAGAGGCGAGTGATAAAAAGAATCCGGGGGCGGGCAGAAACGTGCGTCATCTTTGCTTCATAGTCGGAGACGTAGCAGGTCACCCCTTTGATGCGTTTTTTCAAAAATCCGATTTTCGAAGTGGTACCAATCAGAGGGGAGCCGGGACAGAACACGTGATAGTTGAAGCCCAGCGGATGAATTTTTTCTGAAAATGCTCCGAAAACCTCACTGTTTTTAACAGATGAAAAAGACCGTTTAAAAATGATATCTGCGGAATGATACAACGGGAAAACTGTTTCCGGGCGGTTATACCAGTAGCCGTCCATCAGGTCAAACAGAATCCGGATCCCATTGACCTGGGCCTCCAGAAACGCTTCCTGATAAACAGGAGAGTCTTTGCGGCAGTCAAGGATGTCGAGGGTGAGCTTATTTTCCCGGGAAAGCATCTGGAAGCCGGTCAGGATCTGGCTGAGATGGTCTGCGCCAGACAGCAGACGGACAGTAACCTTCATAGATCAGATATCCTTTCGTAGTGGATTGTTTTACATAAAGTAATACTTGTTTTATAGTTTTACTGTAATCGTTTTCCATAAGGGTGTCAATGATTTTCACTTTTTAACGCACTGCAGTATCCGGTTGTTCTTCTTAGGTATGCATGGTATAATTACGCCGATCGGTCAGGCATAAAACAATTATTTACAGGATAAAAAGGAAGAGGATATGCAGAAAAAATGGATTGCAGGAGGCTTGCTTGTGCTGGGGCTGTTGGGAATGTGTGGCTGCAGCAGTCAGGCCTTCGTATCGGAGCAGCAGGCGGAGACAGTACTTACGAAAGAAGAGACTGGCTGGGAATTTCAGGACGGTACGTATCAGATGGAGGTGGAGCTTTTGGGGGGAAGCGGCAGGGCATCTGTCACTTCTCCGGCAAAGGTGGAGATAAAGGACGGAAAAGCAGTGGCAACGCTGGAATGGAGCAGCCCCAATTATGACTACATGGTGGTGGACGGGGAAAAATATCTTCCGGTCAATACAGAGGGAAATTCTGTGTTTCAAATTCCGGTGGAGGCATTCGACCAGGATATTGCCGTCATTGCAGATACAGTGGCGATGAGCACACCCCATGAAATCGAATACACGCTGAACTTTCATGCCGGGGAAAACGGTCAGAATGCAGCAAAAGCAGATACGAGCGAACAGGAAGATGCCGATGGTGCAGAAAAAGGGCAGCAGACAGCTGCAGTCGGAGGAAACCCTGCGAAGACAGCAGCCGCCTCTCTGACCTACGATCACAGCATGGAGCTTTCCTATGCGGAAAATTTTGCAGTGGATTATTACGAGGGCGGTTATAAGCTTCTGACCACACAGCTAAATGGAGACCGGATTTTGATCGTTCCAAAACATCAGCAAGTTCCGGAAGACGCAGAAGCATTGGTCAGCCCATCTGCAGAGGGAAAGCCCGGAAAGCTGATCGTGCTGCAGGAGCCTGTGAAAAACCTGTATCTGGTGGCCTCCAGCGTAATGGATATGTTTGCACAGTTAGACAGCATGGACGCGATTTCCATGTGCGGCTTAAAGGAAGAGGACTGGTATATTCCGGCGGCAAAGCAGGCGATGAAGGAGGGCACTCTCCTTTATGCCGGAAAGTACAGTCAGCCGGATTATGAATTGCTCCTATCCCAAAACTGCAGCATGGCCATCGAAAATTCGATGATCTACCACACCCCGGAGGTGATGGAAAAGCTCGACGAATTCGGTATTCCGACGCTGGTGGAGTATTCCAGCTATGAGGAACATCCACTGGGACGCGTGGAATGGGTACGTTTTTTCGGTGCGCTGCTGGATCAGGAAGAAAAAGCAGATCAACTGTTTGAAAAACAAAAAGAAGCATTAAAGCGCGTAGAAACAGAAGAAAGCACAGGAAAAACTGTCGCCTTTTTCTATATCACTTCAAACGGACTGGTGCAGGTACGCCAGAGCACGGATTATATCCCCAAAATGATCGAGCTTGCCGGTGGAAAGTATGTCTTTGAAAATTTGGGAGATCCGGACTCCCGCCGTTCAACGGTCAATCTGCAGCTGGAGGATTTTTATGATGGGGCGCAGGATGCAGACTTTTTAGTGTATAACACGACCATCGACAGGCAGGTACAGACCCTGGAGGATTTGTTGAAAAAGTGCAGTCTGTTAAAGGATTTTAAGGCAGTAAAAAATCATCAGGTCTGGTGTACGACAGAGGATATGTATCAGCAGTCCATGTCGGCCGGAAATCTGATCGAGGATTTTCACAGGATGCTGACGGGCGATGACAAAGAGACCAGGTATTTGTACCGGTTAAAGTAGTAAGGAAAGACAACAGAAGGGATAGCATAGCATGGAAAAAAACTCCGCAGGCAGTGCAGTACGGAAAAAAAGAAGGATTCTGGCAGCGTTTTTGCTGCTGGCAGCAGCAATGGCGGCAGGCATATTACTCAATATCTGTATCGGAAGCGTCTCGGTTTCCCTGTCCGAAATCCTAAAGATCCTGTCCGGTCAGCCAATGGGGGAAAAGCAGCAGACGATCATATTGCAGCTGCGTCTGCCCCGCACGATCCTTGCAGCAGTATTAGGAGGTGCACTGGCGCTGTCCGGTTACCTTTTGCAGACCTTTTTCCATAATCCCATCGCCGGACCCTTTGTACTTGGAATCTCCTCCGGGGCAAAGATGGTGGTGGCACTTGTCATGGTTTTTTTCCTGGGCAGGGGCAGGATGGTGAATTCGGCAGGGATGATCACTGCGGCATTTGCAGGGGCGATGCTTTCCATGGGCTTTGTCCTGTTGATGTCGAGGCGGATCAGGCGGATGTCCATGCTGGTGGTCAGCGGCGTGATGATCGGATATATCTGCTCGGCGGTGACGGAGCTGGTCGTGACGTTTGCGCAGGATGCGGACATTGTAAATCTTCATAATTGGTCCCTGGGCAGCTTTTCCGGAACGACCTGGAGCAGCGTCAGGGCGGCCTGCATCTGTGTGACGGTCATTTTTGTGCTGGTGTTTCTGATGTCGAAGCCACTGTCCGCCTATCAGCTTGGCGAATCGTATGCGTTAAATCTCGGTGTGAATGTGAGATTTTTACGAATTGGAATGGTCGTATTTTCAAGTATTCTGTCCGCGTGCGTTGTGGCCTTCGCCGGACCGATCTCCTTTGTCGGGATCGCAGTCCCGCAGCTGGTCAAAAAAATGCTGGGAACCGCAGAACCGATCTGGATGATCCCGGCCAGCTTTCTGGGGGGCAGTGTTTTTTGCCTGTTCTGTGATCTGCTGGCGCGGACGCTGTTTGCACCGACAGAGCTGAGTATCAGCACGGTGACGGCAGTGTTTGGTGCACCGGTGGTTCTCTGGGTGATGGCTTACGGGAAAAAGGAGAGAGTGGACTGATGGCATATTATTTTCAGGCGAAACAGCTTTGCGTCGGATATCAGAACCAGCCGCTGATACAGAATATTGAGATCGAATTGAAAAAAGGGGAAATCCTGACGCTGATCGGTCCAAACGGTGCCGGAAAATCCACCATTTTAAAAAGTATTGCGCGTCAGCTGGAGCTTTTGGGCGGCAGTGTCCTTTTGGAGGATAAAAATTTGCAGAGCCTTTCGGGACGTGAGCTGGCAAAAAAGATGGCGGTTGTCTTTACAAAGCGGCCGCATACAGAGCTGATGACCTGTGAGGATGTGGTGGCAACCGGGCGTTACCCTTATACCGGGCGGTTCGGAGTTTTGTCCGCAAAGGATCATGAAGCCGTGCAGGAAGCAATGGAAGCTGTGCATGTGCTGGAATTCAAGGATCGGGATTTTGCGAGGATCAGCGACGGACAGAGACAGCGTATCCTGCTTGCCCGGGCGATTTGTCAGCAGCCGGAAATCCTGCTGTTGGATGAGCCGACCTCTTATCTGGATATAAAATATAAACTGGAATTTCTTTCCGTGCTGCAGGAGCTTCAGAAAAAAAAGGGACTGACAGTGATCCTGTCGCTGCATGAGCTGGAGCTTGCCGCGCGGGTATCTGACCGGATCCTGTGTGTGGATGGAGCCTTTGTGGAGCAGGTCGGAACGCCGGAGGAAATTTTTAGGCCGGGACATCTTTCGAAGCTGTTTCAGATCACTCAGGGGAGCTTTGAGGAAGAAAGCCAGGAAATGGAGCTGGCGGCAGTAAAAGGAACTCCGGAGGTATTTGTCATCGCCGGGAATGGCAGCGGAAGAAATACGTTTCGGAGGCTGCAGCGGGAGGGGATTCCCTTTGCGGCAGGACTGCTTTGGGAAAACGACCTGGATTATCCGGCGGCAAAGGCACTTTCCTCTCAGCTTTTCTCAGTACCGGCCTTTGAACCGGTTCCGGAGGAGCTTTTGGAGCAGGCGATGCGCTGCATGGACGGATGCCGGAAGGTGATCTGCTGTCGGGAGTCCTTCGGAACCCTGGAGGATGCTCAAAAGAGGCTGTTGGCATATGCCAAAGCCAGGGGCTTGTCTGAACGGGATGCACAAAATTGTATTTAAAATATATGGATTTTTGTAGAAAATTCTGATAGAATAATATTGATAGTATCGTTAAATTGCAGTCAAATGACGGTAAGTCGTGTATGTTTTGGATAAGGAATCTGACTGCAGGAAAAAAGGAGGACTTACGTATGGGATTGATAAAAGCGGCAATGGGCGCAGCTGGCGGTGTAATGGCGGATCAGTGGAAGGAGTATTTTTACTGTGAAGCTCTTCCGGTTGATGTTCTGGCGGTAAGAGGGCGCAAGAAGGTATCCGGCAGATCAAGCAACAAGGGCGGCGACAATGTGATTTCCAATGGTTCCCTGATCGCAGTTGCAGACGGTCAGTGTATGTTGATCGTAGACCAGGGTAAGATCGTGGATGTGTGCGCAGAACCGGGTGAATATACATATGATATGTCTACAGAACCGTCTGTTTTTGCAGGAAGCTTAGGTTCCAGTATCGGTGCGGTGTTCAAAAATATCGGCAAGCGTTTTACCTTCGGCGGCGAGACACCAAAGGAGCAGAGGGTTTATTATTTCAATACAAAGGAAATTACCGGCAATAAATACGGGACTCCGTCTCCGGTTCCGTTCCGGGTGGTAGATGAACGGGCAGGCATCGATCTGGATATCGGTATCCGCTGCTTTGGCGCCTACAGCTACAGAATCACGAATCCGCTGCTGTTCTACACCAATGTCTGCGGTAATGTATCAGAGGATTATACCCGTGATAAGATTGATGATCAGTTAAAGTCAGAGCTGTTGACAGCACTGCAGCCCGCCTTTGCAAGGGTTGGGGAAACCGGTGTCCGTTATTCCGGTCTGACTGCCCATACAAAGGAGATCTCGAAAGCATTAAATGATGAGCTTTCTGCAGAATGGAAGGATGTCCGCGGTCTGGAGATCGTTTCCTTTGGCGTATCTTCCGTCAAGGCAAGTGAAGAAGACGAGCAGATGATCAAAGAGATGCAGCGTGAAGCTGCATATATGGATCCGACCCGTGCAGCCGGCGCCCTGTCCCGTGCCCAGGCTCAGGCGATGACAGCAGCTGCTTCCAATACGTCAGCCGGTCCTGCAATGGCATTTATGGGAATGGGCATGGCACAGCAGGCAGGCGGCATCAATGCGCAGAGCCTGTATGCGATGGGGCAGCAGCAACAGATGGCGGCACAGCAGGCAGCAGCGAATGCGGCAGCACGGCAGGCAGCGGCAGCACCGAAGATGGAAGCTCCTGCAGGGGGCTGGAAATGCAGCTGCGGCGCAGTAAACACCGGCAAATTCTGTGCAGAATGCGGTCAGCCCAAGCCTGTTGACGATACCTGGACCTGCAGCTGCGGTGCAGTCAACAAAGGCAGATTCTGTTCCGAATGCGGAAAGCCCAAACCGGCTGCAGTAAAACAGTATAAATGCAACAAGTGCGGCTGGGTTCCGGAGGATCCCACCAATCCGCCGAAATTCTGCCCGGAGTGCGGAGACCCCTTTGATGCAGGAGATGTACAGAACTGATCCAAAGAGATACAGGGATGATTACGATTCTGAGAGGGGATGAGCTGTTATGGCGGAACAAATTACCAATTATCAGTGTCCGGCCTGTACCGGACCGCTGCATTATTCGGAAAGCCTTGGCAAGCTGAAATGTGATTACTGCGGTACGGAGTATGAAGTCGCAGAAATCGAAGCGATGTATGCCAAGAAGGAAGAAAAATCTGTCGAAGCCCAGAAAAAGGCAGAAAAAGAGACGGAACAGAAAAAGCAACAGCAGGCAAAGGCGGCCGAAGAGGGCTGGGATACTTCGGATATCAGTGATAACTGGGGCAAGGATGCAGCAGGCATGAAGAGCTACAACTGTCCTTCCTGCGGCGCGGAGCTGATCTGCGACGAGACGACTGCTGCAACCTCCTGTCCCTACTGCGGGAATCCGACTGTTGTGCCCGGACAGTTTTCCGGTGTATTGAAGCCGGATTATGTGATCCCGTTTAAGGTCAGCAAAAAAGAAGCGATCGAAAAACTGAAAATGCACTATAAGGGAAGACCTTATTTGCCGAAATCCTTTAAGGACGACAACCACATCGAAGAGATCCAGGGCGTTTATGTTCCGTTCTGGATGTTCGACGGCAAAGCCTCCGGAGAAGCATCCTATAAGGCTACGACATCGAAGGTATACGAAAAGGGTGACGAAGAGATTACGGAAACCCGTCATTATGAGGTATCCCGTGCCGGCTCCATCGGCTTTGAGAAAATTCCGGTGGATGCAGTTGTCTGTCTGGACGGCAGACCGGTTGTAAAAGAAGAGAAGAAGATTGTTCTGCTTTTTTATAAGCCAAGATGCGTCATCCAAAATGCCGGATGATCATATGGATTCCATCGAGCCCTATGATTACAGCGGGTTAAAGGAGTTTTCCACTGCATATCTGCCGGGCTTTCTTGCAGACAAATATGATGTGAGTGTCAAGGACAGCCAGAAGCGTGCGGATACGCGCTGTGCCAGCACACTGGAGGATGCCCTTCGGGGAACGGTAACCGGATATGACTCCTGTACTCTTGAGCACAAGCAGATCGATTTAAAGCGCGGCAAGGTACATTATGCACTGCTTCCGGTCTGGATGCTGCATACGAAATGGAACGGACAGGATTTTTTGTTTGCGATGAACGGTCAGACCGGCAAGATGGTCGGCGACCTTCCGACGAGCAAAGGAAAGTTCTGGGGATTGTTTGCAGCCATTGCAGCACCGATGACGGTTGTGTTGACGATCATTTTGATGCTGTCGTAAGGGGGAGAAAGAGATGAAGAAAAAACCGAACGGATTTGTTTCTGTGCTGCTGGCCCTTTGTCTTCTTCTGGCTCCGATGACAGTTTTTGCAGAGAGCAATGCACAGTTAAATTATGTAACGGATGATGCCGGGATCCTGACAGACAGTCAGTGGGAAGATCTGGAGCAGCGTGCACAGCAGGTTTCCGAAGAATATCAGTGCGGCGTCTATATGATAACGGTTGATGATTATACGGATTACAGCACGGAGAGCGTATATACCGCAGATTATACCATCTATCATGACTATGAGATGGGCATGGGAGAGGACCGGGACGGCATTATGATCCTGCTGAGCATGGAGGATCGGGATTATGCGATGTTTGTATACGGTCCGAAGGCTTCTGAGGTGTTCAACGCGTATGGTCAGGAACAGCTGGAAACCTATTTCCTGGATAATTTCCGGGATGACGACTGGTATGGAGGCTTTGGTGACTATATCGATGCCTGCAGCAATTACTTACAGCTTGCAGAGCAGGGAACACCTGTCAGTGCGCCCGAGGGATATGATTCCGGTGACTATGAGGATTATGAAGCAACTCCCGGAGAAAATTTCGGGGTGAGCTTTTTAATGGCACTTGGAATTTCCTGTGTGATTTCTATCATTATCTGTCTGCTGCTGCTGTTGAAGATGCACACGGTGCATCAGAAAACAGAAGCGAACGATTATGTCTCCGAAAAGCTAAAGCTGAGCCGGAAAGAGGATCGTTACACTCACACGACCCAGACAAGACGCAAAATTGAGAGAGAAAGCTCTTCCTCCTCAAGTACCCAAAGCGAAAGCGGTGGAGGAGGCTCGGGACGAAGCGGAAAGTTCTAAGCAGAGCAAATCAGAATAAAAAAAGCGACCGGCGGGAGAATTTCTTCCTGCTGGTCGCTTTGCGTTAATGCTCCTTCATCGGGTGCACTGTCCAAGAAACGCGCAGATCTCATCGATCAGCGCAGCGTTGTCATACTTGTGGTAGTTATCATAAAACGCATAGAAGCTTCCCTTGATGAGCATGGAGAGGCGAATGTTGAACTGCATATTGTCTGTATATTCCGGTTTCAGGCGGTAAATATATTCCCGGATCGACGAATCGACGAGGTCTGGGAGAATATGCGCCTGCGAACCGGAGAACAGAAGCTGGATCAGATTGATCTGAGAAAAGAAGCCCGTTGTGATTTCCCTTGTGAACACATCGGGCTTTTCCAGTACATTTTCCGGTCTGGAAATACTGTTTAAAATATTGGTGAGCACCTCTTTCCCGATCTGCTCGGAAAGGTCGTAAATATCCTGATAATGGAGATAAAAGGTGGCTTTGCTGATTTCTGCGAGGGCGGCAAGTTCCCGGATCGTGATTTTTTCGATCGGCTTTTGGGCACGCAGCATCAGAAATGCATTCTTGATGGCGCGTTTGGTTTTGATTTCCCGTTGATCCAAAAGAATTCCCTCCTTTCTGGACAATTTGCCCGAAACGTCCAGTATTGTAACAAGGGGCAGGATTGTCGATTGTGCCGGAAACGCTCCGGCTGGTATGATAATATCATCAGTATACGGCGCAAATAGACACTGGTCAAGAAACTCGACGTCACGCTTTTGGGGATGGCGCGAGGAAGCTGTAACTGCAGATCAGAAAAGCAGGCTGCAAAAAATGATCTTTGCGGACGGAGAGAGAAGAAAGGGAGAAGAACATGGATTTTTACGGATTTTATACCGGACAGGAATTTGAAGCTTATAAATATCTGGGTGCCCATTACACGAAGGAGCGCACGACGTTTCGGACGTTTGCCCCCTCTGCAGCGGGCGTGGAGCTTGTATTAAACGGACAGGGACACGGAATGCAGCGGGTGCATGACGGCAACTTTTATGAAATTACACTGGACCAGGTAAAAGAAGGGGACCTGTATGAATTCCGTATCTGGCACAGGGATGGTTCCTGCCAGGAGCACTGTGATCCCTACGGGTTTGGAATGGAGCTTCGCCCGGCACATAAATCAGTGGTACGGGATCTTAACCGTTATGCATTTACCGATGAAAAATGGTTAAAGGATCGGGAGGATATCAGCACGAAGCCCCTCAATATTTATGAGGTACATGCTGGCTCCTTTAAAAAGCCGGGTACAGGACAGACCGACTGGTATACCTATGAGGAGCTGGGAGAGGTTCTGATCCCGTATCTGAAGGAAAGCGGCTATAACTGTGTGGAATTTCTTCCGCTGAGCGAGCATCCCTGCGATGAAAGCTGGGGATATCAGAATACGGGATTTTTTGCTCCGACTGCCCGGTATGGTACGGCAGAGGGATTACAGAAGCTGGTGGATCAGATACATCAGAATGGAATTTATGTGCTGCTGGATTTTGTACCGGTACACTTTGCCACAGACGATTACGGTTTGAAACGTTACGATGGCGGAGAGCTGTACGAATATCCGAGCAGGGATGTTGGAGTGAGTGAATGGGGAAGCTGTAATTTTATGCATTCCCGTGGGGAGGTGCGCTGCTTTTTACAGTCTGCGGCGTATTACTGGATGAAGGAGTTTCATTTTGACGGTATCCGGATGGATGCCATCAGCCGGATCATTTACTGGCAGGGGGATGAACGGCGCGGCGTAAACGGTAATGCAGTTGACTTTATCCGTTTTATGAATAAAGGGTTGAAAGAGCGCGTTCCGAACTGTATCCTGGCGGCGGAGGATTCTACGAATTTCCCCGGCGTAACGGCGCCCGCTGATCAGGGCGGACTTGGATTCGATTTAAAATGGAACATGGGCTGGATGCACGACACGCTGGAATATTTTCAGCTCGATCCGTCGGCGCGCACGGAAGCGTACCACAAGCTGACCTTTTCAATGATGTATGCGTATAACGAGCATTATCTGCTGCCGCTTTCCCACGATGAGGTAGTGCATGGAAAGGCGACGATTCTGCAGAAGATGAACGGCGATTACGAACGGAAATTCCCACAGGCACGCGCCATGTACGCTTATATGATGCTGCATCCGGGTAAAAAGCTGAATTTCATGGGTAATGAAATCGGGCAGTTCCGGGAATGGGATGAAAAGCGGGAGCAGGACTGGAACCTGCTGGATTTCCCGATTCACGAAGCGTTCTATCATTATATGAAGGAACTGAATCACCTTTATCTCGATCATCCGGCGCTCTGGGAAAAGGACTTTAACCGCGACGGTTTTATCTGGCTGGACTGCCATCAGGAGGGGCGGTGCATCTATACCTTTGAGCGGAGAAGCAAGGATCAGAGACTTCTGGCGGTGTTTAATTTCTCTGACCAGAAGCAGGAACACTACCAGGTGGCAGTACCGGGAGCGAAGATGATAAAACCGCTGCTTTCCACGGACTGGAAGATCTATAGAGGCGGAAAGGCAGTCTCTAAGAGAAGAAGGAAAGTGGCAAAGGGAGTGGCAGAGTTTACGCTGGCGCCATTTTCCGGAGAAATTTATGTGATTGAAGAATAGGATGATACCAGGGTCAAAAGGTCAGAAGTTCGACGCAAGCTTGCTTGCAGGAGAATTTTTGACCTTGGGACCCGCCAAAAACATGAGTAAGTAGCCATTTTTCAAAGAAAAATGAGCGAATTACGAATGTTTTTGAAGATTGCGGGAGCATATAGTGCGGAGCAATCTGGTATCAGAGGGGTCAAAATACCTTTTGACCCCAACATCTTTGATATTAATTTCTACTGTAATCATAGATAACGATAAATCACATTGCAAGGGGGATACGCGATGCGGAAAAGATATGCAAAGCTGCTTGGGCTTGCCTGCCTGATCGGTGCCATGGGGCTGCTTCCTTCTTCCCAGAGCCGTGCGGCTGGATGGCTGAAGGACGGAAACTACTGGTACTACATGACCGACGACGGTCAGAAGCATACCGGATGGGTACATATCGGAGAGAAATATTATTATATGGATGAATCGACCGGCAAAATGGTGACTGGATGGCGTCAGGATTCATCCACTTCCGCCTGGTATTATTTCAACCAGAGCGGCGAGATGATGACCAAATGGCAGAAAATCAACAACTACTGGTACTATTTTAACCAGTACGGTGTGATGCAGAAGGGCTGGCTCCAGCTTGATACGGTCTGGTATTATCTGGGCGATGATGGACGGATGTTTACCAACTGGCAGAAGATGGATAACGGCACCTGGTACTATTTCGGCACGGACGGGGCGATGCGGACTGGCTGGCAG
>ENA-ORUA01002742-ORUA01002742.1-human-gut-metagenome-genome-assembly--contig:-NODE-2742-length-13188-cov-3.124267_pt1 | contig 13188 bp, 10 predicted proteins | sample MGYA00242076_ERZ509201 | MGnify/ENA primary metagenome ERZ509201 (study PRJEB26280, sample SAMEA2338863) | human gut metagenome | biome: human gut; feature: human-associated habitat; material: faeces...
ATCTACCGGTGAGTGCCTTGGTATTGCAAGAACTTTTGAAGAAGCCTTGTATAAGGCATTCTTAGGTTCGGGAGTCAATCTTCCAAAGCATAAGAAAATGATTATCACCGTAAATGATGCGGATAAGAAAGATGCGATTTCTATCGGAAAGAGATTTGAGAAGCTCGGTTATGAAATCTATGCAACCAGAAGTACTGCAAAGGTATTAAATGAAAATGGTGTCCATGCGATTAAGGTAAAGAAGCTTTCACAGGAAGCCCCTACCGTTATCGATTTAATTCTGGAGCATAAGATTGATATCGTTGTCGATACTCCGACACAGGGAAGAGATAAGACAAGAGATGGATTCTTAATCAGACGTTATGCGATTGAAACAGGTGTCAACTGCTTTACCTCACTGGATACAGTAAATGCACTGCTTACCAGTCTGGAAAGCGCAAAGATGGAAAATCTGGAAATGATTGATATTGCAAAGATTGAAAAAAGAGGAAATCAGTAAATAGATGAAATGCGAAGAGGGTAGTCACAGACTGCCCTTTTTCGTACCATAATATTAGTAATTGTTTGATTTGCATATACAATAGAGATAAATTATGAGTTTCGCAATTAACTAAATTATCTCTTTTAGCAGAAAACCGCAGACAATATCAGTATCCCCAGACATACTGCCTCGCAGATACCAGCGGTCAGATACATCAAACGGTTTACTCTCCGGATATCCTCCGGGGAAACTTCCCGGCAGGCATCCCCGATATACGGCTTTTTGACTAATTTGCCAAAGTAGCTTGCATCTCCTGCCAACCGGATACCCAGTGCCCCCGCACACACAGATTCCGTCTGTGCGGAATTGGGACTGGCATGGTTGTAACGGTCTCTTTTATGAATCCGGTATGCTCTCTTTGCATCAAAATCTTTTCCGCCCAATAATGCCGCAAGAATCATCAGCCAGGCACTGATTCTCGCCGGTATGTAATTGACAGCATCATCCAGTTTTGCCGCAGTCCTGCCAAAGTACAGGTATTTTTCATTTTTATATCCAAGCATGGAATCCATGGTATTGATACCCTTGTACAAAAACATCAGCGGCACCCCGCCGATAGCCATATAAAGCATGGGGGCGATCACGCCGTCGGATGCATTTTCCGCAACGGTTTCCACAGCAGCCTTTGTCACGCCAGTTTCCGTAAGCTCTCTGGTATCACGGCCTACGATCATGGACACCGCATAGCGTGCCTCGTCCAGAGTTCCGTTTTTCAGCCGGTCATAAACCTTCATACTCTCATCCTTCAGGGAACGGGTGGCAAGAAGCTGATAGCACCAGAAAACCTCCAGCACAAATCCGGCCACCGGCAGATACCGGTAAAGATAATAAAGCACCAGAAGCGGCACCCCGCCGCTGAACAGACAGACAAGCACTACGATCAGAAAGCCTCCTGTCAGCTCACCGCCGTGATTTTTCGGAAAAATCTTCCGGATCACCTTTTCCAGCACTGCGATCAGATTGCCGATGACACAGATCGGATGATAAAGCCATCTGGGATCTCCGATCAGAAGATCCAGCACAAATCCTATGACCAGTGCAGGAAGACTATATTTCAGCATCTTTTTTCTGCCTCCGTTCTTTCTTATATTCCAGTGCGTTCTTCAGAAAGCGTGCCGGAACCCTGGGATTTCCGTAATAATAAAGATGCGGAAATCCTGCCATCAGCCTGCCCCGGTCATGGATACAATCCCATCCTCTTTTAGATGCCGGCTTTGCCGCATGAAAATCCTCTCCGCAATCTGTGGAATCAAAGTAATGGAATTCATGAGCCGGGATCTCACCAAGTCCGGTATCCTTTTTTTCCGTAAGGGTGATATAGCCGAACCGGTTCAGCTTCGGTGTCCGGTAAGCCCTTCCAGGGATCACCCCGCAGACTCTGCGCTGCTTTCCTTCCATATCCTCCATCTCCTGATGAAGATACATGAATCCGCCACATTCTGCCAGACAAGGCATTCCATCCAGGATAACTTCCCGGATCCGGGTGCACATTTCCTGATTTTCTTCCAGCGCCTCCCCGTTTAATTCCGGGTAACCGCCGCTTAAAAGAAGCCCGTCCAGATCCTCCGGAAGCTCTCTGTCATGAATGGGTGAAAAACGTACCAGCTCCGCTCCCATCTGCTCCAGAAGATTTAAATTATCCGCATAGAAAAAGCAGAAGGCTTCATCATCCGCCACACCAATCCGCACCTTTTCCTCTGTACGGTATCCGAAGGCAGTATCCTTCTGTATCAGCATTTCCGTCTCCGGTGCCGCAAGCTCCGGTGCTTCCCCTGCAAGCTCCAGGATCCCATCGATATCCAAGGTTTTCTCCAGTACCTCGGAAAGCTTCTGCAGACGGCTTTTCAGCTCCGGGATCTCCTCCGGAAGCACCAGCCCCAGATGACGGCTTTCGATCACACAGTCCTCCACCTTCGGAACATATCCCAGCACCTTTACGGAAAGCTCCTCTTCCAGAAGCTTCTTCATCCTGGGATACAGCATGGGAGACATCTGGTTAAAGATCACGCCGCAGATATGACTGTCCTTTTTGTATTCCAGAAAGCCCTTTACATAGGCAGCCAGGGAAACACTCATGCCACGGCTGTTTACGATCAGGATCACCGGTGTATCTGTGGTGGAGGCCAGATCATAGGCGCTGGCTCTGGAGGTGATCCCTCCTACACCGTCATAATACCCCATGACTCCCTCCATCACTGCGATCTCACAGTCCGATGCGTTCTTTGCCAGAAGATACCGGGTTCTGTCTCCATCTGTAAAAAACGTATCCAGGTTTCGGGATCTTGTACCGATCACACGGCTGTGGAACATAGGATCTATGTAATCCGGGCCGCATTTAAAAGAAGCCACCTTAAGGCCACGGTTCACCAGCGCTTGAAGCAGCCCGCAGGTGATCAGGGTTTTTCCGCTTCCGCTGGCACCTGCCGCAAGAAGTATTCTCGGGATCTTCACCTAAATCTCCTCCCCTCTTCCGCTGCAGGAAATGATATAGATCGGATTCTCACCCATCATCATATGATACCTTCCGATAGATTTGGATCTTGCCGCAGACAGCTGTACGATATCCACATCCGTCAGGCTGAAATCTCGTATGGCATTCATGGCTTCCGTCACCGTCTCCAGGGTGATGCAGTTGATCACGATCCGTACTTTTGGATTTTTGTCCAGAAGAAGCCGGATGATCTCATTCATATTTCCGGAAGACCCACCGATAAAGGCATGTGTCGGAACAGGCAGTTCCACCATCGCTTCCGGTGCAGTACCAGGCACGATCTCTAAATTATCTGTGGCAAATTTCCGCCTGTTCTCCTTCAGAAGAGCAAGGGCATCTTCCTTTTTCTCAATGGCATAGACCTGCCCCTTCCAGGCACGCAGCGCCATCTCAACAGAAACCGAGCCCGTACCCGCTCCCACATCATAGCAGACAGAATCCTCCTGAAGACGAAGCTTGGACAGAGAAACCGTACGCACCTCTTCCTTTGTCATAGGCGCCTTCCCACGGAGAAATTCCTCATCACAGATCCCGTGAACTGCGGGCAAAGGTACTGCCTTTTCATTGCACGCAGTTACCACGCTTAACGCATCTCCCCGGTATTCTGTAAGCTCTGCCGCACTGGCATGAAAGATCTTTTCATTTTCGTAGGAAAGATTTTCGCCCACATAGAGGGTCACATCACCCATTCCATACGCAACCAGACGGGAAGCCAGACGAGCTACCCCATCCTCTGTTCCCAGAATGGAAAAAACCTTGGGGTTATGCCGGATCAGGGCAATCAGATTGCAGTCTCTTCCATGAGCGCTGACGATCCTGGCATCATCCCAGGAAAGACCGATCTTCGCCATAAAATAAACAACGGAAGAAATCCCGCAGATCACCTGGACATCGCCATCCAGAAGATCGATCAGCTTCCTTGCACCGCTGTAGAAGCCCACATCGCCGGAAAGGGCAATGGCTACGGTACGGTACTGTGGATGTGTCTTGATATACTCCACGATCTTATCACTGCGGTACTCATGGAGAACCATCTGCCCCGGCCTCTGTACGGCATCTGTCATACGCTTTGCACCGATCAGAAGCTCCGCCTCATCAAAGGCCTTCTTTCCTTCCAAAGTCAGGGTTTTTTCCGCACCCATGCCGATGCCTACAAGAGAAACCCTCTGTGACAGGGTAAGGCCGAACAGCTTTGCCAGAAATACCCTTGCTTCCGGCAGGGACAGCCCCTCCTCCTGCAAAGGTCTTCCGATGATCACAGGTGTGACGCCGCAGCGCTGACAGGCCTCCATCTTTTCCGGGAATCCACCTGCCAGACCGGTATCCTTGGTGACCAGATAGCTGCACTGAAACTGTCGAAGCATGGCTTCGTTGATCTCTGTGGAAAATGGCCCCTGCATACCGATGAGATGCTTTCCCTCGATCCCCAGCTCCGCGCAGGAGCTGATCACGGAAGGGATGGACAGCACCCGGGCAAAAAGCCTCTCCTGGTAATCCGGGATCACTGTAAATTTAGACAGCTCCTTGCTTCCTGTGGTAAGAAAAATGTTCCCCTCTGTACCGGAAAGAAGCTCTGCCGCCTTCTCCGTGCTTTCCACATAGATGGCTTCCCTGTTCTTCTCCCCCTCCGGACGAAGGACACGCTGATAGCGGATGCTTCCGTTCTCACAGGCAGTCCGGATATTTTTTGTCACTTCTGCAGCATAGGGATGAGTGGCGTCCAGAACGATCTCCGGCGCTTCCATCCGGAAAAGCTCCTCCATATCTTCGGTTTTCAGCCTTCCGGCGCTGACATGGAGAAATTCATTTTCCTTCAGAAGAGAGCCGCCATATTCCGTGGCTGCACAGGCATAGACCGGAACATGATTTTCCGCAAGGAACTCACAGAGTGCATAGCCCTCGGTGGTCCCTGCAAAAACAATGGCTTTATACATTCTTATATCCCCTTGGTGTTACCATCTTGCCGTTTACATTCTTAGTCTGTGAATTTCCCACAAAAACGGTAGTAAACATATCCACTTCTGTATCACGGAGTTCCTTCAGTGTCATAACCTGTGCAGTCTCGCCGTCACGTGCGATCTGGGCAACCGTGCCGCAGACAGTATCCGGGGACTTGTATTTCATCATCAGATCACAGGCCTTCTGAAGATAATCCTTACGTTTTCTGCTGGACGGATTGTAAAGGCATACCACAAAATCCGCCTGTGCTGCTGCCAGAAGCCTTGCCTCGATCTTCTCCCACGGAGTCAGAAGATCACTTAAGCTGATCAGGCAGAAGTCATGGATCAGCGGTGCACCCAGCACTGCGGCGCCGCCTGTGGCTGCTGTCACACCCGGGATAATGGTCAGCTCCACATCCGGATAGTTTTCTCCCACCTCATACATCAGACCTGCCATACCATAGACACCGGCGTCACCACTGCAGATCATGGAAACGGTTTTTCCTTTTTTTGCCTCGTCAAAAGCAAGTACACAGCGGTCTACCTCTTTTTTCATCGGTGTGGTCATGAACTCTTTGCCTGCAAAATACTCCTTTACAAGATCCACATACACCGTATAACCGATGATCACATCACTTTCATTTAATGCACGGATCGCTCTTCCAGTCATCTGGTCATACGCACCCGGGCCAATTCCTACAACATAAATCTTACTCAAAACGTATCCTCCGATTTCCGGCTGCAAGGGCGGTGGTCACACCGTCCCGGCCTGTTTTTTTTCTGATCAGTGTACCCTGTCCGCAACCCAGAACCGCACTTCTCTCACAGACATTCTCTACACCTGTTATCTTTTTTACAAATTGTGACGGGGTAAATTCCCCCTGCACTGCCTTCAGTTCTTCCTCTGTAAAGGTCAGAAACGGAAGCTGCCAGGCTCCTGCCAGGGAAAGAAGTCCCACCTCTTCCTTCTTCAGATCGATACTGGCAATAGCGCTCAGCGCTTCTCTGTAAACATCCGATTCTCTCAGACATTCCTCTGCCGCCTTCCGGATGGAGGCTGCATCCTTTCCCCTGCGGCAGCCCATTCCCAGAACTGCAGAGGGCGGCACCACATGGACTGTATTTTTAAAGGGCAGGCAGCCTCTGTGGATCGTCACCGCAATACCTGTTTCCGGTGCCTCACCGGCTTTCTCACCATTCCCCGGATCCGCTGCAGTTGAGGGCCTTCCGTCTTTTCCGCAAAGCACCAAACCCTCCGGCAGCTCCCCGTCCCATGGAAACTCACTGTAAAAGCCAACGCTCTCTCCTGCAAGAAGGGCCGCAGAAGCCTCCTTTGCAGCCTTCATATGAAAAATAGCACAGCCATTCTTTTTTGCAAAAACATCCACTGCAAAACGGCTGTGAAGATCTGTGGCTGTTGTCACAACCGGCACCGCCTTAAGATATCCGGCACAGCGAAAAGCCAGCTCATTGGCTCCGCCCAGATGTCCGGAAAGAAGAGCAATGACAAATTTTCCGCATTCATCGATCACCAGCACAGCCGGATCCGTCTTTTTTCCGGCAATGTAAGGTGCGATACTGCGCACTGCGATCCCGCAGGCACCAACAAAGATCACACCCTCTTTTCCTGTCCGGAACTGTTCCCCTGCCCACTGGGAGGTGGAAACAGAGATCGGATCCGGAAGGTAACGGCTCTTTTTTGCAAGGGTGACACTCTCACCCTCTTTTTCCAGAGCCCTCTGAAGCCTTTCCCCTGTCTCCAGCCCTGTCATACTGAAGCAAATGATGGAAATGTTCATATTTTATTTCGTAGCCTCACGGAACTCTGTGGTAAAGCCCGGATCATACAGCTTGGATCTGTCATAGCTTGCAGCATTGACCGCATCGCCTACCAGCATAAGCGCTGTTTTTGTGATCTTGTTCTCTTTTGCTGTCTGCGCCAGAGTACCCACTGTACAGATAAACTTCTTCTCATCGGGCCAGGTTGCCTTGTAGACGATGGCAGCCGGTGTATCCTCACGGTATCCGCCCTCCACCAGTCTGCGGCTCAGCTCCTCCAGCATACCTGTACTGAGGAAAATAACCATAGTGGCATTATGAGCGGCAAAGGACTGAATGCTCTCTTTTGCCGGCACCGGTGTCCTTCCTTCCATTCTTGTGATGATCACACTCTGGGAAATATCCGGAAGTGTATACTCCAGGTTCAGTGCAGATGCAGCTCCGCAGAAGGCACTGACACCCGGGCAGGAATCATAGGGGATTCCCTTTTCATCCAGGATATCCATCTGCTCACGGATCGCACCATAGATACATGGATCGCCGGTGTGGAGACGAACGGTCATCTTACCCTCAGCCTCTGCTCGCTCCATAACAGAGATCACTTCCTCAAGGGTCATCTTTGCACTGTTATGGATGGTGCACACATCCTTGGAATACTCCAGAAGCTGGGGATTTACAAGAGATCCCGCATAGATGATCACATCTGCCTCTTCCAGATACTGTTTACCTCTTACTGTGATAAGATCCGGTGCTCCCGGACCTGCTCCTACAAAATGTACCATAATCTATTCCTCTCTTCTGTCTTTGTTTTCTTTGATAATGATCAGGGAATAATATCCTGCATCCTCAGGGATCTCCTCCACGGTCCGGTAGATCTTTTCGTCCGGCATTCCGCAGTTTTCGATCATCATGGCCTCTGCCCCCTGGGAAAGAAGCTCCGCCTTCACATCCTTCATTTTCTTTCCGGCCTTCATAAGGACCTTGGTACCGGAAAGCTTCAGCGCATCCTCGATCTGATAGGAAGCCGGGATCACGTGAAGAGGCTCTGCCTTCTCCACAAGTCCGGTGTTCAGACGGGCGGAAACTGCACAGAAGGATGTGATGCCACAGACGATCTCCGTCTCATAGCCCTGAGCCACAAGTCTGTGATGGATATAGAGATATGTGGAATACACGGTAGGATCTCCCAGTGTGAGAAATACCACATCTTTCCCCTGGTCCAGGACAGCCTTGACTTTATCTGCTCCTGCATCGTGATAGCTCTTCAGCACCTCAGGATCCTTGGACATTGGAAAAGGAACTGCAAGAAGCTCCTTCTTTCCAAGCTCCGGATAAGCCCCCTCCACGATCTTAAACGCTACCGTATCCTCCGGAACCTGTCCCGGAAGTGCGATCACCTCTGCCTCCTTTACAAGACGAAGTGCTTTTAAGGTAAGAAGCTCCGGATCTCCCGGTCCTACACCTACACCATATAATTTACCTGCCATATTTCTTTCCTCCTAACTATATTTTCCAGACAGGATAAAACCTGTCTGTTATTTATATCAAATTTTGTCCTGAAATTTAAAAAATTCCATCCGGACTGGGGTTTCCTGTCATGAAATATCATTCACCCCGACTGCCTGCTCCTGTATCTTATGGATCAGCTCCTCTGCATCCCGGGTCTGCCCCAGCAGTCCGTATACATTGGAAAACACCACAGCACCCAGAAGGATCTGCTCATAGGATCTGTGGTCCAGATAAAACTGGATCTTCTCCATGACCACAGCCATAGTCTCTTTTAGGATACCATAGCTGTCAAGAACAGCCAGCGCCTCATCGGTAGTCCCCGCCTCCAGAATCTCTCTGGCACATTCCAGAGAGCCCCCTGCACGGATGGCACTTGCACAGAGAACCTCCATCCTTCCGTCAGCACAGTGGGAATGGGTATTCATGATCCCGGCGGCAACCTTTACAAACTTACCGATATGAGCCACAAAAAGAATGCCCTTTACGCCCATATCAATAGCCATGTCAATGGTCTCTCCTACATAATTGCTGCACTTGATATTGTTCTCAAAGGGAATGGACATATGCTCCCTGAGATAATCCGCACCGTAATTCCCCGGTGTCACCAGGATATAGTTTTCTCCCTGGCAGAAATGCTGCTTCATCTCCACATGAATGCTTTCGATCAGAGCCTTCTCACTCATGGGCTCCACGATCCCGCTGGTTCCAAGTATGGAGATCCCGCCAAGAATGCCAAGACGGGGATTAAAGGTTTTCTTCGCGATCTCCTCCCCCTGAGGGACGGATACGGTAAGCTTCAGACCGCCCTCGTAGTCATATTCCTGGGCCGCCTCTTCGGCTTCCCGCAGGATCATGGCTCTGGGAACCGGATTGATGGCCGCTTCCCCCACGTTCTGGGAAAGTCCCGGTTTGGTGACACGACCTACCCCGATCCCTCCGTCCAGGATGATCTGAGGCCGGGATTTCTCTACTTTCTGCTGCTGCCCGGTCTGTTCTGCCGCTGAGATAGAAAACTTCTCCGCTTTTACATAGACCAGGATCCCGTTGGTGGTATCCGGATCATCCCCTGCATCCTTCTGTACCGCGCAGGAGACATAAGTTTCGCCCCGGGTAATATCGTGAAGCTGTAACGTGAGGGTGATCCCCTTTGGGGTATCAAGCTCTACCTCGGAAAGAGTCTCTCCCGAAAGCAGCATCCGTACTGCACCCCTGGCTGCCCCGGCTGCACAGGAGCCTGTTGTGTAGCCATAACGGAGGCGCTTGTTGTTTTTTATGACATACTGGTCTTCCAGTCCATTCTTCATATATACGATACCCTCCTTTTCAGATTACCTTGTGCTCCAGCCATTTGCGGCTGTGGAAACGCCAAGTAAAAATGATCCCACGAACAGTCCAGTCTGCAAACATTCCGATCCAGACACCCATAGGCCCGAAGCCCAAGACACGGATCAGGAAAACACAGAGACAGAACCTGCATGCCCACATGGTACAGCAGGAGGTGATCATGGAAAACTTCACATCACCGGCTGCACGAAGACCATACCCCGGCACGAACGCCATTGTCCATACCACAGGCTTTATGATGGTGATCCATGTGATCATGTGGATGCACATTTCCGCACTGGTACTCTCCATTCCGCCAAGGATCGTCACCGGTCTGACCAAAATATACACGATCAGACAGCTTACGATAATAACTGCCTCTGCAATGACGCAGAGTTTTTTTATGTAATAGACCGCCTCATCCTTGCGGCCGGCACCAAGACACTGGCCTACGATGGTCATCAGGCCCACACCTACTCCGATGGCCGCGATACCATTCAGATTCTCAAGGATATTGGTCATTGCCTGCGCTGCGATGGCTGCTGTTCCCAGTGTGGAAACCGTAGACTGGATGGCAAGCTTTCCAAGCTGAAACATACTGTTCTCAATTCCCGAAGGGATCCCAAGTCCCAGGATACGTCCGATCATGCTCCAGTCCGGACGGATCTTTAGGTAATCCCTCACAACGACAGGCTGACGATCCTTACGCAGCTGCCAGAGAACAACCACTGCACAAAAAATACGGGAAACCAGTGTGGAGATCGCCGCTCCTGCAACACCAAGGTGGAAAACCCAGATCAGAACCGCATTTCCGCCAATGTTCATGATATTGGAGATCATGGAGATGGTCATAGGCCCCTTGGTATTCTCCTGGGCACGAAAGATCGAAGCCGCAGAATCATAAGCCGCAATAAAGGGGAATGACAGTGCCGTGAAAAAGAAATAGGTTTCCGATGCACGCATAACATCCGCATCCACCGCACCAAAGATCAGCCTCAAAAGCGGCTTCTGAAAGATTAGACAGACTGCAGATACCACTACGGAGATCGCTGTGATGATAAAAAGCACCTGCCTGGCAGACATATTCGCCTTCTCGTAATTCCTCTGTCCGATATACTGGGCGCAGACAATGGCGCCTCCCGCTGCCAGCGCCGAAAAAGCCTGGATTAGAAGCACATTGATGGAATCCACCAGCGATACCGCAGAAAGAGCCGCAGATCCCACATTGCTGACCATCATGGTATCTGCGGTTCCCATTATCGAATTCAAAATCTGTTCCAGCACTACCGGCACCAGAAGATTACGGATCATCCGGTTGGTAAACATATGCTGCTGTTCCATCGTTACATCCTCCGCCTCACTTATTTATGACCTGACAAAGCAGAAAAAAACGTCTGTATTTTATCAATCACACTTTCTCTGACATTATACCCTTTTCCCGCTCTTTTTCCAATATATTTTCTGTGTTTTTTGTACAAACTGCAAAATGCCGCAGGCGTGAAACCTGCGGCAGTCTTTGTATTTTGTGTTTTTTATGTAGCATCCAGACTTCTTAGAATTCGGATAAATCTTTATATGTATCACCGAAAAAGCGTTTGCATTTGTCAGCAACAATATCCGGATGAATATTTTTCAGCATCCGCTGACCATGAAGTTTCTTGGAATAATAAAGCTTTCTTGAATTCCGGATCTGATCCACATAATTTTTATTTGCTCTGGGAAGCTGTCCGATTTTTTCTTTTACACCACTCTGAACTGCATCAATGATTTCATCACTGATTTTGATATATTTACCATCAAAATAGCCATACTCTTCAATGTTATCTTTATATTCCTTTAGAATCTCATTATCTATATATTCTTTCAGATGATATACAAAAAACTGTCTGGCATCATTTTCTACATCATCTACGATACCTCTATCGCAATACAAATATTTATATCCGTTCTCCCAGTCGGCAATAAACCAGCTCTCCGCCTCCGGTGAAGCATACAACACAAAAACAGGCAATTTCTTCCCCAGTTTATCTTGAATCTTCTCTATGATCTTCCGGTTATATTCTCCAACCTCTTTCTGCGAATATCCGGCAAATCTACCATCAAGATCATCTTCCACCAAAATTGCTCTGCATTGAGAATACTCATCTCTGTGTTTTTCTATAAGCTCATAAACCTTTTCCAGCAATGCCTCACCTGTCCGTCCACTCATTTTATCGTCTATTTTCTTTGGCATTCCCTTTTTCTTTATGGTCTTATTAGGAAGGCACTGTCTATATTCATATCTATCATTAATTTTTTTCAAAAAAAACTGCATAGCTCCCGCTTCTGTATATCCACATGTCAGAAAACACACTATTACATCTACCATGGCCATCCTCCAAGTGCCGGATCATTCGTCCTGTATAGATCTCCCAGTTCCCAGTCACCAAGGTCCTCCGCTATATCAGCATATGTTATTTTTTTTATTTTTTCTTTATCACGAAATACAAATACTGCAACATTTCCATGTATGAATTCTTCTGTAAATACATCCAAAAAATCCGGTGAATGCGTACTTATAAAACACTGCTTAAAAGTACCCGCCGTCTGAATCCAGTTTCCAACCACCTTCTGCCAGGCAGGATGTAAATTCGTTTCCGGTTCATCAATCGCAAGCAATGCTCGTTCTCTGTTCATCGGCATATTGATCAGCATATTAAGAATGAGTCCCTTTAATGTTCCTTCCGAAACATCGGACAGATCATACTGTTCACCACTGCTATAGAGCATTCTGAAAATCAACTTATCATATGCTGTTGCCGCATCGATCATTTTCAAATTCGGAATAAGTTCTTTCATTCGGTCTTCAAACAAACTTCTCCATAACATATCCTCTGAAGTATAACGATTAAACACATTTGTAAAATTACCGGCATCATAATTCAGAAAATCATCCAGATTTTTGATGGTTACAGGCTCACGCATCTTGCGGGTATTAAACTGAGCACTTGTATATACGCTGAATCCATCAAAGTATTTCTGCAGATCATATAACAGCTGAGCAATATTAACTCTTACCAGCTCACTTCCATAAATACTCTTATTATTCAACAGAATATCTTTAAACTGCATGATGATCGTCTCTTTACTATCTACATCAAATGCCAGTCTTCGATTCTTTTGGCCTTTTCTGATAGCCGTAGAAAAACGCCCTTTTCCGATTTTATCATCATGACACCTGAAATAATTGAACTCATCTGTATATTTAGAAGTTCTTTCCGCTGCATTCAATTCTTCCAAAACAATGTTGCATTTCTCAATGGAATCACCCACATTAAAAGAAAACTGATATCTGACCGGCTGGCCATTTAAATTAATCTCCCAGGAAAAGTTAATTGCTTCTGAATCTGAAACCTGCTTATTCCGCATATGATCCCAGCCATTTCTGGAAATTGTATTTAAAAAAGCTGATTTCAAATTATCCTCTTTTCCAGTTCTTAACATTTCAGAAAAAAAAGTTAATGCCTTTATGAAGTTACTCTTTCCCGAATTATTAGGTCCGATCAGAATATTTATTTTCTCAAACTCAAGATCCTCTGCCTGAATATTTCTAAAATTATGGCAGG
>ENA-ORUA01002745-ORUA01002745.1-human-gut-metagenome-genome-assembly--contig:-NODE-2745-length-13176-cov-3.912735_pt1 | contig 13176 bp, 10 predicted proteins | sample MGYA00242076_ERZ509201 | MGnify/ENA primary metagenome ERZ509201 (study PRJEB26280, sample SAMEA2338863) | human gut metagenome | biome: human gut; feature: human-associated habitat; material: faeces...
AAGTCGGGGACTTCTTGCTGAGCATAGTTAAAAAAAGAGAACGTTCATGCCGCAGCACGAAACATTCTCTTTTCATGGTTGATTTTTCTGTTGTCTGCCAACCTCCAGCACCTATGTCTGGATAATAACAGGTTTTTCCGTTGCCTGCCAACCTCCGATACCTGCGTTTGGAAAACGTGTCAGATTTTAGGTGTCAACCCACCGACGATACATTATAATTGGTACTTTGCTCAATTCAAATTGATTATACCATATGCGTAAAAGAATATCAAACATTTGTTCTTCTTTACCCACATTGACAATCGCACATTAGATTGCTCGAAAATAATGTGTGACTGTCAGATCCCACGGGGTATTAGCAGAACGCAGAGGAAGAAAGTCCAAACGTTCTATATGAGCGGCTTTCATAGGAAGATACTATTCCAGCACAAATTTCAAACGCCCGGTCTAACATATACCAAAAGCAAAGAACGGCATAGCCGTTAAGCCATACCGTTCCTTGTTTCCATCTTTCTTAAATTACCACCGTATTACTGGCGTTTTTTTCTGCGGACGGTTTCTTCCAGCACACCGAAAGATCCTGCCGCCAGAGCCATTAAGATGCCGATCGGGGTCGTATCTCCTGTTGCTACGCTTCCGGCTTTTGTGATGGTGCTACCTTTTTCATTGTCTTTTGCAATGCTTCCAGTGCTTGCGGTCAGAGTAGCGCCGCCGCTCTGCTGTTCTTTCTTCACAGTTTCTGCCTTCTTGGCTTCTTCCGCCTTTTTGGCTTCTTCTGCTTTCTTGACTTCTTCCGCTTTCTTCTCCTCTTCTGCTTTCTTCTCTTCCTCTGCCTTTTTCTCTGCATCTACAAACTTCTGATAGTTTGCTTTTGCAATTACAAGGTCTGCAAGAGTCTCGGCATGTTTTGCAGCGGCTTCCTCATAAGCAACTTTCTTCACAGCCGTATTCTCTTTTGCTTTCGCAAGATCAGCTTTTGCTGTCTCGTAAGCGGCTTTTGCAGAATTGATCTTGGTTACGTAATCGTTCAGATAGGTGAAGCCCTCTTCTGTGATCGGGGTCTTCATGGCATCTGCCAGTGTGATATTCTTGGCAATTGCAAGAACACCGCAGGCATCGGTGTATGCCTTATCTTTCTCTTTTACGGCCTGCTTTTTCGCAGCTACATCTTTCTTAGCGGCTTCTACAGCAGATTTCGCAGCGGAAACATTTTCTTTTGCCTTTTTCAGAGCGTTCTGCGCATTCTGGTATGCACTAAGGGATGCTTTGGCAGCTTCGTATGCTTTCTGGAGCGGTGCTACAGCCGCGGATTTAGCGGCAACTTTCTGTGCGGTTGTATCTTTCTCAGCCTGCAGTTTTTCAACCGATTCTTTTGCTTTCGCAAGAGCATCCTCTTTCTGTTTCAGCTCTGCTTTGGCATCCGCAAGGGCGGTCTGTTTCTCTTTCAGAGCAGCTGCTTTCTGATCAGCAACAGCCTGTTTTGCTTCCATATCCTTTTTCAGATCGGCAATGCTTTTGTTCAGCTGTGCCAGATAATCATTCTTTTCTTTTGCGGTCTGCTGATCTGCTGCCAGTTTCTTTACAGCATTGTCATATGTAGCCTGTGCGGCATCGACTGCTGTCTGTCCGTCTGCAATGGCTTTCTGGATATCTGCCAGGGCTTTGTCTGCATCTGTCTTGGACAGGTTCTTGATTACCTGTGTTCCGGACGCGGTTACGATCTTATATCCAACAGCTTTCTTTACAGAGCTGTAAGAATGACCCGTTACTGCAGAATGGTCACCAACCGCTTCGATAGCATCCGGTCCATAGCCGAAATCTTCTCCGCATTCATTGCATACCTGATGGTATTCGTAGTTGGTTTCTACTTTGGCATTCTTATCGCCAGTCATTGCGATCACAGATTCTGTCAGCTTGTCAAGAAGCTGATCTCTTTCTGCCTTTGCAGCAGTAAGTGCGTTTTCTTTCTGGTCGGATACCTGTTTGCAGGATGCGATATTTTCTTTTGCAGCATCCACTGCAGATGCGCTCTCAGCAACTGCATTCTGAGCTGTTTCATATGCCGTTGTCTTGGAATCGAGATCTGCTTTTGCTTTATTCAGCTCCTGTACGGCATTGTTGTATGCTTCGGTAGCCTGTTTCAGAGCATCTTCGTTGACGGATTTCTCGTTCTGATACTGTTTCAGAAGTGCATCCCATTTTGCCACTTCATCCTGTGCTGCATTGTAAGCCGCCAGTTTCGCATCGTAATCAGCCTGGGCTTTATCCAGATCGGTCTGGGCTTTAGTAAGTTTGTCAATGTAGGCCTGCAGGAGAGCGCGGAACTCAGCTACTGTGTAGCAGTAACCCTCGTCTTCATCGTTTACAGAGCCAAACACCTGACTCTCACAAGAACTGTATAAATCCGGATTCGTTCTGTTATAGCAGAGTCCAAAACCTGTAACTGTGTTATTGGCGCTGACGAGAGCAAGATAATGCAGTCTTTCGCTTAAAATAGTGCTGTCTTTTTCACTGTCATACCATGCCATATAGGCGATTTCCGGATCATCCATTCCCCATGCAAGGTTTTCACCATAACCGAACTGGAAAGTATGATCTTCTGTATGTAAAGAAGCATTTGCCTGATACTGCGCCGCAGCCATTGCTCTTGCAGAAATTTTAAACTCTTCCAGATTATTTGCTCTTCTGAGTTCATTGGATTTTTCAATAAAATCCAGAGCGTACAGCATGTTTTTCAGACTGGTTGCATCATCTTCCGCACCCATGTTGGTTTTGTCTGGATAATCTCCCTGTGAAAACAGATCAGATGCTGCTGTCTCACCGATACTGTCGAAGAATCCTTTTGATCCCAGTGCTTCCTGCTTCTTCGCTTCTTCTGCAGCCGCTTTTGCCGCATCTAAAGCTGCTTTTGCTGCATCCAGCTCATTTTTGGCTTTTTCTGCATTAGACTCAGCATTTGCTTTGCTGTTCTGTGCATCTGAAATGTTGCTTTCGGATTTGGACACTGCATCTTTCTTCGCATCCATTTCAGCTTTGGCGGTATTCTGTGCATTTTCTTTCTGGTCTGCATTGGACTGTGCCGCATCCATCTCAGCTTTGGCAGTTTCAGCGGCAGATACTTTTTTCTGGTAATCTGCGGTAAGCTCGTCCAGCTTGCTGTTCGCTGCGATCAGCGCATCAAAGGCATCAGAATATTCTTTCTGCGCGGCATCAACCTTTTTCTGCTGTTCTGCAAGTGCGGCGGCATCTGCGTTCACTTTTGCTTCTGCCAGACCCTTTTTCGCATCTTCCAGCGCATTATTCTTGGCATCCAGATCTTTTTTCGCATTGTCTGTAACGGTCTGCTGTGCCTTTACAGCGGCATCTGCTTCTTCCGCATCCTTTTTCGCCTGTGCATATTTGGAATCTTTATCTGCGGCATTGGAAGCGGTATCATACAGGTCTTTTGCGGTTTCTGCATCTTTCTTTGCAGCATCCGCGTCTTTTTCTGCATCTTTTACATCGGATTCTGCCTGATCAACCTTGTCCTGTGCATCCGCCTTGTCCTTCTCAGCAGAAGATTCATTTTTCTTTGCTTCATCCAGCTCTTCCTGCTTTTTGGCATCCTCTGCTTTGGCATCTTCCAGATCTTTATTTGCTTTATCCAGATCATTCTTTTTCTGATCCACACTTTCCTGTGTTTCATCGGTCGTGGTCTGGTCTGCTTTCTGCTGTGCATCCTGCTCTGCCTTTTCCTGCTCTTCTAAAGCGGCCTGTGCATCCTTTTCTGCCTGCTCTGCTTTTTTCTGGTCCTCAGCGGCTTTATCTGCATCTGCTTTAGCCTGGTCAGCAGCATCCTGTGCATCTTTCTGCGCCTGATCGAAAGCATCCTGTGCATCTTTTTCAGCCTGGTCGATATCTTTCTGCGTCTGATCGGCCTCTGCCTGCTTTTTATCTTCGTCCTCTTTAGCGGCATCATAATCTGCTTTGGCCTGATCGGAATCCTGTTTTGCTTCGTTTTCCTTTTCCTGCGCCTGATCCAGCTGATCCTTGGCTTCTTCTTTGGTTTCCGGGTCTGCCGGAGCTTCGGTTTCTTCTGGAGCCTGTACGGTGTTTTCAGTATTTTCATCTAATGTTTCAGCATGAACAGTGGATGTTCCTCCAACTGCCACACCACCTGCAACAACACCCATAGCCAGAGTTGCAACTACTTTTTCTTTTTTCATTGTCCTATTTCCTCCTGTACTTAGCAATTTTGATAACCAACGATCCTATTCCGTTTAGATTCGTTTTTGTCTACATTCATAGTATGACAAAAAAAATTCAAATGAATTTTCACGTACGAAAAAAAATAGAAATTAATCATTATTACAAAACCGCTGTTTTCCACAATGATTGTATTAAGTGTACCACTTTGACCTTGCAAAGGCAATCACTTGATTGTATTTTAGCAAAAAATTGGCAGAACTTCTATCATGTCGTGGTAAAAATCCTGCCAATAATCCACTTACTTATTTGTTCTTTTTGTATGCACTCCATGCTTCATCCGCAGATTTGAAATATCCAACCTGCAGACTTTCCTCGCGGACGATGATATCAAAATCTTTCATCTCATCTTCTGGCGCATTTTTCGAAACAGTTACTGTAGTAAACAGTGGTGTTGTTTTAGATCCTTTGGGGAGAATCTTCTTATAATAATAGTAGCCATCGCTTTTTAATTCCCAGTCGGTTGTATTCCAGTTTACAGTACAATACTGCTGCATGTCATTGTCTGAAAATAAAACCTGCATACGAACATATGTATCGCTGCCATTATTTGTGACACGAACCTCTTTTTTTACTACGCTTCCGGGTTTAAAACTCGGATCTGGAAAAACCTCTTCGATGCTGGTATCATTCACAGCCACTTTGAGCTTATTATTTGTCTGCTCAGAATCGGTGAAGTACGCAAGCACTCCACCAATTCCAGCGACAGCACAAAGAAGCATCAAACAAGTAATGAGGAAAAACCGTTTCTTACCTTTTACTTTCTTCATCTTTGTGTCCTCCAAAATCATTTCGCCTTAACGGGTACGGTAAACGTGGCTGTTAATTTAACGCCATCTTTATTGTAAGTGACAGTTACCGTGCAATTGCCGCTACTATTCGGGAACGTCTGAATACTTGTCGTGTAGGTGCTTGCATCTACAATAACGCTGGAATCCTTGGTTCCGTCATTGGTAGTCAATGTAGCTTCAATTTGATTTTTATCTACCGAAGATCCGCCAGATACGGGACTACTACCAATCCATCTTGCGGTAAACGTATACTTCACACTATTGTCTTTAACAGACTGCAGTTTGTTATCGACAACATCAGTGTGTGTATAGTATTGCCAATCGTACTTGAAGTTGGTGAATGTTGCGTTGTAAGTATCGTTATCTGGTGTCATGTTGAAAGTTACATGTTCTCCGGAAACTGTACCGCCTTGAGAGGTAAGCGTAGACAACCTATATCGTCCTGTTTCTTCCTCAGTTGCAACATAATCTCCCATCGGAATATCCTTAAAGACCTCTGACAGAGATACATATCCGTCTGATCCGGTGTTTTTCTTAACGGTGGCAGCATCAAATCGTACCTGTCGATAATAGGTGTGTGATTTTCCCGCATAATCGGTACCCGTCAGTTTAAGAATAAAGATTGGATCACCGTTTTTGAAGTTGATATCAGATGCTTTGATACGTTTTGTAAGTGTGATCTGCTTAGTTTTAGGTAAGTTCTGAAGAGTACCTTTATCTACGGTCGCTCCATTTTCATTAATGGTCACTTCAAAAGACTCCAAAATATAACCTTTATTCGCTGCGCAGGACTGTTCCTCGACGAGATAGGTATCATATAAGAATCCTTTACCACTTCCAAAATTCACATCTTTTCCATAGATATAACCATCACTGGCAGTATTCACAATGTGTGACTCGCCAGTTGTTTTACTCGTGATTTTAAATGGAATATTGGCCATGGCCTTGTTTTTCTCATCTGTTTTATTGAAACGAATGTAACCTCTGTACGGCTTTTCTTTTGATACTGGCTTATTTTTCAATACAGCCTTATCATTTTCGATCACGGAGTTCATAACATATACATTAGAATCCAACTGATATCCTTTTGGAGCCTTGGTTTCCTGGAATGTTGTGGTTCCAACTGGGAATACAACTTTTCCGTTCTCCTTATAGAAGTCCGGCCCGCTTACCAGATGATCTGCATCCAGTTTGATCTGACCTTTTGCATCCGTTTTTAATACCCATGTATATTTTGCTTTTCTGCCGGAAGCTGTCGGATCGGTTGTGGACACTACATCATAATATTTCATGGTATATTCCGCACCCTGTAAGGAGCCTGCTCCTTGTGGTTTTGCAAGTCCTGTTTCTGCATCCACTTTTTCGAGAATAACTTCTGGAGCAGGAACCTGTCCCGGTTTATCCTTACCTGTCACGTTGGCAGTTACGACACTGGAGGTCAGAGTTGCTGTCAGTGTATCGGTGGAAAGATAATATCCAGCCGGAGCTTTTAACTCTTTCAGAGTATATGTTCCTAATGGCAGGTTCGATAAAGATCCTTTTCCTTCCGCATCTGTAACGATGGTTCCCACCTTTGTGCCGGCGGCATTGTAAACGCCGTATTCAGCACCTTTTAAATAGTAGGATTCGTAGTCCGAATGCAGATCGGTGGTGGATTTCTTAACAAGATTGATTGTTCCGGTTTTCGGTGGTTCTTTTACGGTAACGGAAAGGTCTTTTTTGTCTACCGTAAACTGCTGATCTTCTGCAAGCGAATATCCCTGAGAAGCAATGGTTTCATGTAACCAATAGGTTCCATTTTTCAGCTTAACAGAGAAAGAACCGTTCTCGTCGGTATAAGTATCGGCTACTTTTGTTGTCTTATCGGAAGCATAAATCTCAAATTTGGCGTTTTTCAGTGCATAGTTTCCGTTATTTGCTGTAATCGTTGTATTGCCGGATACCTTATTCACAGTCACAGTAAAGGTATTCTGTGTATTGGTGGCATCCAGAACAATTGTTTTAACGCCAGCCTGGTCAACGGTAAACTCCTGTGAAAAAGTTCCGGTGTAGCCGTCAGGGTTCTGTGTTTCGACAACTTTGAATTTGTTGCCATCTGCTTCATCGCCCTGAATGTTGTTAAGTAAGTAGCACTTATCTGCTTCTACCCAGTTCATATTGGCGTAGGTCTGCCATTTACTGTTCTTCCATTTGTAAACGGTAAATTTCGCACCTTTTAAGACTGCACCTGAGTCAGAGTCAGTTTTATTGATACGAAGCACACCTACTTTCGACATTGAGCCAACATATTCGGATGTATAACCAAATTCTGAAGTATACCAAGTATTCTGTGATGCTGACGTTGTGTTGGACGAGCCTTCCCATCCATTAAATTTGGAACCTTCTCCATGATAAAATGAATCTGGATATTTTTGGATTCCTTCCTCTTTTAATCCTCCTCCAGGACCTGTAACATTACTAATCGTGCCTCCATTATAGAAGATAACGGTCTGGCTGTCTCCTTCAAAGGTATATGTTACCCAGCCATTTGAATTATCAGGAGTTGTTCCTCCATCACTTTCACCACCGCTTCTAGCAGACCAGATAGCGTCTGTTCGCGGATCATACACCAGACGATCGTCTGCTTCCTGTGTCAAATAAATATTTTCTACTTTTTCCTGAATATGGAAGCCCTGCGCAAAGTCAAGGTCGGACATGGTAAAATGACCCTTTAAGGAGATAGGATCTCCATTCTGTTTGTAATATGCAAACTTGACTTTAATCCATTTTAAACCTTTGATATCGATTAACGGAGTATATCCTTTGGATAAATCGTTGGAGTTATTCGGGCCAAGAGAAACAATAACGGCATCGATGTCATCTCCGATAGCTGGTTTGTGTGGTGCTTTGTATTCATCCGGAACCACTGTATTTTGCCAATCCAAGAACCAGATCTTCATGTTGACCGGAGAACCATCATAATATCCCACATTGGTATATTCTGCATACAGATGACCTTGCGCTCCATCATGCGGAATAAAAGAACGTGTATTACTCCAGTTGGTCGTATCAGCCTGTGGTGCCCACCAATTGGAAATAGCTTTAGAATAATATTGGGCGTTTTTACAAAATTCATTATCCCATGTATAATTGCTATCGGTTGTACCAAAAGTGATTTTTGTTTTGCTACCGATAATTGGGGTAAAATAATAATTTCCGTCAATTGGTGTATTCTTAGTAACAATACTTCCTTTTTTCGCGGTTGCAACAGAATTAAGACCATCCATACCTGCGGAAACTTTCCCGGATCTGCTTGCGAAAAGACTGATTCCATTGCTTAATTCAATAAGATCACTGGCGCTTAAATGTTCTTTTAAGAACTCATTTTCACCCCAGTCGGCGGTAACATCAGAAAGTCTGTTATTATACTTAACATTTTCTTCTGACGAAGAGGTTGTAGTGTCTGCAGAAGTTTTAGTATCATCTTCTTTAGCAGTGTTTTTGTCATCTTCCGGAGTTGTAACCACTACAGGAGCCGGAGTCGTTACGGTTGCCGGAGTATCTTCTTCCTGCTTTTCGGCAAATTCAGCAGAAAGCGTAAGCGACTGATCTACAACAACATTCTGCGTAAGATCGGATTCTTTGCTTTCTACTTCCGTTTCTGTGCCATCAGCATATGATGTACGGATTTTCTGGATCTGATATCCATCATCAGCAGTTACCTCATAAGTGACTTCTGTTCCCTTATTTACAGTAATTGTCTGATTGGTTTTATCTTCACCGTTGATCAGAAATTTTCCATGCCCATCGGTCTGAAAAGCAAGATCTACGGTATCATCCGATGCGGTGTTCTCTGCATCCGTATCGAGATTCAGCTCTGTTGTTCCCGTTCCATTTTCTGAATCCGCAAAGGCGGAGAAAGTGCTGACCCCGACAGATGTCATGGCCATAGTAAGAATCAGAAGAAACGAAAGAGCTTTTTTGATTTTTTCGTTAATTTTCTTCATTGCCTTTTCTCCTTTTCGTTGATGCTGAAAGCATAATGATTCCGGCTGCGCCGAGAGAAACGCTTAATCCGGCAAATGCGGATGGAAGAGAAGAATCTCCCGTTGCAACTGTCTTATTTGGAGTTTCCGGTAATTCAGCAGTGAAAATCCATTTGGTCTTGGTTTTATTCATCGCATACTGGTTGTCCAGTTCTGCTGGAACTGTAAGCGTGTAAGTAAGATCTTTGGAGCTGCCCTGTGCAAAATCGCCTAATAATACTTTATTAGTGATCTCACCAGCCATGCTGCCATCGTATAATGTCTGTCCGTCGCAAGCGATCTTCAGGTGCAGTTTCTGGAGCAGATTATCATCTGCAATCGTGTCCGTCTGGAAATAGATCTTAACAGACTGGGCGTATTTGTTGGAAATTGTGGCTTTTCCAGATACTACATCACCCGGCATAAGTGTTCCCCAGTTGGAGAAGAAGTCATTTCCTACCTTAACCAGCCCAGCCGCTCCGCCTTCATATACAACGGAAAACGGATTATTGCTGGTAACTGGAACTGTATATGCATCCGTTACACTCTGTTCGATAACAGTGCCAAACCACGGATCATCGGATTTGAAATTCGGAGTAAAATTCTTTTCCTGAACCGCATCCGCAGTAAAATTGATTTTCAGATCTTTTTCTGAAAGAGCTTCTGTCCATTCTGCAGGAATGCTGACGGATTTCAGAAATTCTGCTGATTCACCATGCTTTACAGGCTTTGTGCAGTAATAATAATCACCACATTTAACCCAGTCTTCGCCCAGATTCAGCAGTGAATCATCCAGCATATTGCCATCGATGGTCGAATCATCAAATGTGACCTTCATTCGCACCCATGCATCATTGGCCAGATTGAAGATATCAACTAACTCATCGACTACCTGTCCCGGGACAACCACCTGCGCATCATCGAAATCAGTTTTTTCTCCCTTTTTGTCTAAGCCATGTTTTTCCAGACTGATATTGATATTGCCAATGTCTACATTGTTTTCCACAGACACTTCGGACTGTGCGGCGAATACAGGATATGCACTGGCAAACGTTCCTGCTGAAAGCAGAATGCCAAGTAATGTAGCTGAAATTTGCATTCTTTTTTTACTCATATCCACTCTCCTCTTTCTCTTTCCCAAAAAAGGCAGACGGTTCAAGGTCTGCCTTTTGAGAGGAATTAAAAAATTATTTCAAAATTGCAGGCGGCGCGCCGCTGATTAGCGATTGTTGCCATGAACATCTTTGCTGTTGTTGGTGTTCGCGTCTTTTTCGTTGCCGCTGTAGTCATGTCCGGTAGTCGTACCGTGAGCTGCATCGTAGCTTGTTCCCTGTTTGATGAAGATGTCGTAGATGGTCTTCAGATTTGCTGTGGTCAGCTCATCGGTCAGATCTTTTCCGGTCTTATCCAGGATCTCCTCGGACTGGATTGCAAAGCCTTCAACCTTGATGTCGTTTGCGGAATCCGGAAGAATTTCGTCCTCGATGACGTTTTTCATCTGGATCTTATCGAACAGAGAAGATGTCTTCTGTCCTTTCAGCAGTTTGGTTTTATAACCAAAGACGTAAGTACGAACACCGTCTTTCGAAGCTGTTGCGCCGGTATCCTGAACCTCTTCGTCAACCAGTTCCTGCCAGTTCGCATCGAAGTTGTTTCTTTCCTGATTCTGAGCATCAGCAACATCTTTGAAGTAGAAGATCTCCTGGCTCTTACGGCCGTCTTTGCTTACAGTGCCGTCATCAGCAACCTGTGTAACATATTTGGTCGGAACGGTAACTTTGAGGAATACTACTGCGCTGTTCGATCCGGTGTTTTCGATCAGCGGGTTCTTTGCCAGTTCCTGATTCGGAACAACATCCTCGGCTTTATCCGGGATATTGTTGTTGTTTTTATCGGTTGTATCCCAACCCGGCTCCTGCACATCGATTTTTACTTTGCCGATGGTGAAAGTGTTGGTAGTCTGCTCAGAATCGGTCAGGTAAGCCATTGTGCCTCCTACACCAAGTGCTGCTACAAGTCCACATGCAGCCATTGTTGTTAATGCTTTTTTCTTATTCATTGCTCTTTTTCGCATATCCTTTATTACAGCAGATAAGGATACGCTCTCCTCTCTAAATTTTTTTATTTCAATCCTCATTTTGAGGCTCTGCTGTCTTTTTCTTATCTCCTGAAGAACAGGTACTCTCCAGAATAAGGCTCATTATGTTCAGAATGATAATCCATGCAATTATCACAGGCATCCCTTTTTTGCCCAAAGCTGAAATTAGAAATCCAACTTTTGGAATGCTGAAAAGATACTTTCCAACAATTTGATCCTGTGTAACTGTACGAGCATCTGGATTATCGTTTGCATCGCCCTGAAAGGTATATTCAGACTGATCTTTTTTGATGATACGGTGTGTAACCAGCTCATCATTAGCCAGCCGATACGTTACTACATCTCCTACCTTAACTGCAGTATCTTTCGTATTCACAAAAGCAATTGCGCCTGTATGTATTTGTGGCTCCATAGATCCCGATAGAACAACATAAGGATTTATCCCAAACAATTTCGGGACGACAAAGACAGAAGCCACAAGAGCAATTACAACAGTTAAGATCAAGACGATCCTTCCAAAGGCTTTCGAAAAACTCTTCATTACAAAATCTCCTTTGCTTTTCATATACTTAAAACTTTAGGTTCCGTGTCAAAACCTCTTTTGCTGGTCATCCAGACTTGTGCTGGTCTTGGCTCTTTTAATCCGTCCTGATAACCCGCGGCATATGTTTTATTCAGAAGTTTTTCAAAATCTGCCTTTTTAATCACTATTTTATTATTCGGATCTTCTGTATCTGGCTTAAAGTCATAAAACACAATTGGTTCCATAAGCTTATTCTCCTATTCTCTAATGATTCTGTCTTACAAATATCCACCATATATAGTATTGTAAATCCAACGAAATTTTACATTCCAAAAATTCATATATGCATTTTGGAGAAGGGAGCAGCCGCAACATTCCTTTTTTGTACCTGTTTAGGATCTTGGTTGTACCGCCGCATTTTTCCGTCTGGGATGAGTGCAGTGCAAATAGCGGTATGATGGGTTTACACATTCGAAAAAGCTCAAAAAAGTCAGGAGGCGACTTTGAGTTCAGCACGTAAAAGAATGCTACGGCTTTTCTTCTTCCATATATAGTATTGTAAATCCAACTGAAAAAAAGCTTCGTTTTTTCAGTTGGGCTTTAACCGCGCAAATACCTCGGTCAATTTAGGATCAAACGTAAGCGTCCAATAAGAGGGTGTATCGAAATTTCTGGCTGTTGCATGTAAACTATTGATTAGAGTTTTGGGAGTTGACTCTAAAAACTCTAAATCTAATCTAAGGAGCAGGCTTATGGATCTTTCTTCTTTGACTCCAGACAAACAGGTGAAACTTCAATACTGGCTGGATGTAATACGGCAATGCAGGGCCTCCGGACTGACAAATCAGATCTGGTGTGAACAACACGATATCTCTTTGAAAAGTTATTATTACTGGCTTTCCAAAATTCGAAAGCTTGCCTTGGAAGAACTGCCCCGCAAGAAAAACGGCATCCACATGTGTACAGACCAACAGTCAACTGCTTTAACGGAATCCCCGGCTGAGTTTGCGGAGCTTTCACTTCCGGACAGAAACATTTCCCGTTCCACTCCTGCAGCCATACTTCATATCGGATCCATAACAGTGGAACTTTATGAAGGCACATCTGCCCAGATGCTGGAAAACATTCTGAAAGCCGTGCAGTCATGTTAGGAGAGCTTTCCCATGTGGAGAAAATCTATATCCGATGCGGCTACACCGATATGAGGAAGCAGCTCAATGGCTTGCTGGATATCATCCAGTACAACTTCAAACTGGATCCTTACAGCAATTCCTTATTCCTGTTCTGTGGAAAGAGGGCTGACCGGATCAAAGCAGTCCATTACGAGGGAGACGGTTTCTGCCTTTTATACAAACGGTACGAAAACGGACGTCTCCAATGGCCGCGGACCGGCGAAGAAGCAAAACAGATTTCTGATCAGCAGCTGCGCTGGCTTCTGGAAGGTTTGAACCCGGAGCAGCCAAAGGCGGTTCAGAAATGGCTCCCGCATAAGTCTGAAAATACTGAAAATCCTTA
>ENA-ORUA01002746-ORUA01002746.1-human-gut-metagenome-genome-assembly--contig:-NODE-2746-length-13166-cov-4.006941_pt1 | contig 13166 bp, 10 predicted proteins | sample MGYA00242076_ERZ509201 | MGnify/ENA primary metagenome ERZ509201 (study PRJEB26280, sample SAMEA2338863) | human gut metagenome | biome: human gut; feature: human-associated habitat; material: faeces...
ACAGATGATATGGAATAATTATCTTTCGGCTTCAACAGACAGAACATTTACAGTTGATGGAAGAATGGTAAGGATTGTAGTTGCTACAGGTGGCGGACACTCTCAAATTGTAATATACAATTAAGTAAAAATATGTTATATTTAAACATATGCAGGTTAAACTTGTTTAATGAGGTGAATGAATTGCTTAATGAGAATAAAATCAAAATGATGACCAAGATGGCAATATATGAAAAGAATGAAGGAAAAAGCATGTTGAAAACTGCCAAGTATTTTAAGGGTGATTACATCGCTTTTGGAGTATTAAAGACAGTGATTGCCACTACATTTGCAGGAGTGATTCTTCTGGCAATGTATTTCTTGTGTAACGCAGAAGGAATGATAAGGGATATCAATAACCTGGATTATATAGGACTTGCCAAGAAGTTTGCATTGTATTATGTGCTTATGCTTATCGTATTCTGTGTAATTGCCGGGTTTGTATATTATTTCAGATATGAGAATACCAGAAAAGGTATTAAGAGGTATTTTTCAAGGCTTAATAAGCTGGAAAGATTCTATACAGGGCAGAAGAAGAAATAATTATTTGGAGGCATAGATGGCATTTTTATTGGAATTAAAGGAAAGTTTTAAGAAATTTTACAACAGATATAATACATATGTGGTACCAGCATCAAAGTTTATTATTGCATTGATATGTTTTATTATGATTAATACAAGTATTGGTTACATGGATAAGTTGAAGAATCCGGTGTTTGCACTGTTACTTTCTGTTATATGTGCATTTCTTCCGGGTGGTTTTACACTGATAGTTCTTTCAGCATTTATTCTTATACAGTTGTATGTAATTGCTCCGGAATTTGCATTACTGGTATTGTGTGTAATGCTTCTGATGTATCTTCTGTATTTCAGATTTGCACCTAAAACAGCTTATATACTTATTATTACTGCCATGTTCTGCTGGATGAAGATACCATTTGTGCTTCCGGTAGCGATTGGTCTGTGTTCGTCAGTTGCGGCAGTTATACCAGTGAGTTTTGGTGTTATTATGTACTACATAATAAGAACTGCAAGTGATTATGAGGCTGCTATTTCTGATGATTCTTTGTCAGAAAGTATGAAACAGATATCTTATCTTATAGAAAGCCTTTTAAAGAACAGACAGATGCTGGTGCTTATTATAGCAGCTGCAGTTACTATTATTGTTGTATATATTATCCGAAGACAGAAAATCGATCATTCATGGAAAATAGCTATTATTGTGGGAAGTATAACACAGTTCCTTATTCTGGTTGTAGGACAGATAGCTTTGAAATCAGATTTTAATATTGTTCTTATAATTATAGGAACTATACTGGGGGTTGCAGCTGCATATATCTGCAATATTGTTTTCTTTGCACTTGATTATAAGAGAACAGAGTATGTACAGTATGAGGATGATGAATATTATTATTATGTAAAGGCTGTACCAAAGATTAATGTTGCAAATGCTGATGTAAGAATTAAGCATATTAATGCTAAAAAGACTAAGAAGACAGATGATATCAGACAGATGAGAACCGGCGATATAGCTAAAGATAATGGATATGCAGTATCTAACGAAGAAGATGATGATATTTTATTCTATGATGATGATAAGTAATCATCAGAATATATTTTGCTAGTTTTATTTAGAAGATTATAAGAAGAACGGAGGCGATAATACAGTGAATAATTTCATAAGGGATTATCTTGTTAAATTATATATTCCGCGTATAACATGGACCGATATTATTGAGATTGTGATTATTGCTTTTGTTATATATAATGTCATGGTATGGATTAAGAATACCAAGGCATGGGTATTGCTTAAGGGAATTATTATTGTTGTTATATTCGCACTGATTGCGTATATTCTGAATCTTAAGACTATTCTGTGGATTGCAGGAAAGACAATCAGTGTTGGTATTATTGCACTTGTTATTATATTCCAGCCGGAGTTAAGAAGAGCATTAGAGCAGCTTGGACGAAAGAAGATTCTGTTTGGACTTTTCAGGTTTAATGACGGAAGAGAAAAGGGTGAAAGGTTTAGCAGTAAGACTGCAGAAGAGATAGTAAGGGCATGCTTTGATATGGGGGCTGCTTATACAGGAGCACTTATAGTTATTGAACAGGATATGGTTCTTGAAGAATATGAGAAAACAGGAATTACGGTTGATGGCCTGGTTACAAGCCAGCTGCTTATCAATATATTTGAGCATAATACGCCGCTTCACGATGGAGCTGTTATTATAAGGGGAGACAGGGTTGTTGCTGCAACATGTTATCTGCCTCTTTCAGATAATAATAATCTTAATAAGGCTCTTGGCACAAGGCACAGAGCAGGTGTTGGTATCAGTGAAGTGACAGACAGTATGACTATTATAGTATCTGAAGAAACCGGTAAGGTTTCGGTGGCTGTTGGTGGAGAACTTATTCATGATATTGATGCGGATTCTCTTAGAAACAAGCTGGAATATCTTCGCAGGAGAACTATTGATGTGAAGTCGTTCAAGATATGGAGAGGAAGGCTAAAGCATGAAGGAAAAGATGTTTAAGAACCTGAGCCTTAAGATTCTGTCGGCTATATTTGCGGTTGTTTTGTGGACGGTTATAGTTAATGTATATGATCCAACCACGAGTTATACATTCAGTAATGTGTCGGTACAGCTTATTAATACAGAGAGTCTGACTGATAAGAATTACAGTTATGAAATTGTAGAGGGTGGCAAGATATCAGTATATGTAAGTGGACCGAAGAGTATTGTTACTAATATCAAAGCAAGTGATATTGTTGCAACTGCGGATCTTAGCAAGATAAGCGCATTTGCTGATTATGTTGATATTCATGTATCAGTTGTTAAAGATGGACAGGTTCTTAATAATGTTGAAGCTACACCTAAAACATCTGCTGTAAGATTAAGCATAGAAAACAGAGATACTAAGACTGTAAATGTTGTTTCAGACATTACCGGTTCAGCGGCAGATGGCTATGCAGTGGTAAGAAGAGTGCTTAATCCAACATCTGTTAAGGTTACAGGACCTTCGTCTGTTATCGATAATATAGACCATGCAGGGATATCTTTTGATGTGACAGGAGCGACTGCAGATGTGACGGGAACAGCAGATATTCATTTGTATGATTCTGATAATAATGAAATTAATGATTCTTCTGTTGAACTTACACAGACAAGTGTGGGCTATACTGCACAGGTTGTAAGGACTAAGACTGTAAGTATAGAAGTTAAGACGTCAGGAAAACCGGCAGACGGATACAGAGTTTCAGGAGTGACGCTTAATCGTGATAGTGTTGTTGTATATGGTGATACCAATATGCTTAACAGTCTTGATAAGATTGTTATTCCTGCAAGTAATATTAATGTTGATGGTTTAACTGAAAATAAAGTGTATAAGTTTGGTCTTTCGGATTACATAGATAAATCGCTTACAATTCTTGATAATGCAAGAATTGAGGTTACAGTAAGAATCGAGAGTACAGGTAATAAGACAATAACACTTAATACATCAGATATTAAGGTTAGTGGACTTGAAACCGGAATGAGCTACAGCTTTGAGGATAGAACATTTTCAATAGATGTCGAGGGTTCAGAGACTGCAATTGCTGCATTAGACGCATCTGCCATAACAATGACTGCAGATTTGTCTACATATAATAAGTCAGGAATACAAAGTATTACATTGTCGGTTAAACTTCCGGATGGAGTTACATTAAAGAGAGCAGCATCCGTTAATGTGTTGTTTAAGGATAATACCCAGGAAACAGAAACTACTCAGTCGACTCAGGAAACAACATCCGTGACGACTGGAAATTGAGAGGTGATTCATATGGTAAGTGAGAAGATACTAGTTGGAAGTGCATTAGGAATACATCTTCGTCCTGCAGGAGCAATGTGTGATACAGCTGTTAAATTTGATTCACACATTACATTCACATTTAAGAATAAGGTTGTTAATGCAAAGAGTGTTATATCTATTCTTGCATCAGGCGTTGGCTGTGGAGATGAGATAACTCTCATAGCAGAAGGTCCGGACGAAGAAGAAGCATTGAAAGCAGTTTCTGAGAGCTTTAGAAAAGCTTTACAGGACTAATATAAATCAAGAAAAGAGGTAAAGGGTATGGGTTATATGGAAACTTACAAAGCATGGTGTGAGAATGAATATTTTGATGAAGACACACGTGCAGAACTCAAATCAATTGCAGGAGATGAGAAGGAGATTGAGGACAGATTCTATAAGGATCTTGAGTTTGGAACAGGCGGACTTAGAGGTGTCATAGGCAATGGTACTAACAGAATGAATGTATACATTGTAAGAAAGGCAACTCAGGGGTTAGCTAATTTTATTATCAAGGAAGGAACACAGGATAAGGGTGTTGCTATTTCTCATGATAATAGAAGAATGTCAAGAGAATTTGCGCAGGAAGCAGCTCTTTGTCTTGCGGCTAATGGCATTAAGGTATACATATTCCCTTCATTAAGACCAACACCAGAACTTTCATTTGCAGTAAGAGAACTTCACTGTACAGCAGGTATTATGGTTACGGCAAGCCACAATCCTCCAGAATACAATGGATATAAAGTATACTGGGATGACGGATGCCAGATAACAGCACCTAAGGATACACAGATTATCAATGAAGTTAAGGCTGTTACTGATTTTAATGATGTTAAGACTATTGATGAAGAAGAGGCTAGAGTAAGAGGCCTGTATAACATTATTGGATATGATATGGATGATGCATTTATTGCAGCATTAAAGAAGCAGAGCCTTAACGGAGATATCATTAAGCAGGTTGCTGATGATATTAAGATTGTATACTCTCCATTCAATGGTACAGGTAATGTTCCTGTAAGAAGAATTTTAAGAGAGTTAGGTTTCAAGAATGTATATGTTGTTCCAGAACAGGAAAAACCAGATCCTAACTTTACAACACTCGAGTACCCTAATCCTGAAGACCCTAAGGCATTCACATATGCATTAAGACTTGCTAAGGAAGTTGATGCAGATATTATTCTTGCAACTGACCCTGATGCGGACAGACTTGGCGTATATTCTAAGGACACTAAATCAGGTGAGTACAAGTCATTCACAGGTAATATGTCTGGTATGCTTATTGCGGAATACCTTCTTTCACAGAGAAAGGAGAAGGGACTTCTTCATGAGAATGGTGCATTTGTAAAGACTATCGTATCTACTAACTTAGCTGATCTTATCGCTAAGGAATATAACTTAAAGCTTATTGAAGTTCTTACAGGATTTAAGTATATTGGTGAGCAGATTAAGTTCTTTGAGCAGAATAATACATACGAATATGAATTCGGTTTTGAAGAGAGTTACGGCTGCTTGGTTGGAACTCATGCAAGAGACAAGGATGCCATCGTAGCTGTTATGGCATTATGTGAAGCAGCAGCTTACTATAAGTCTAAAGGCATTACTTTATGGGATCAGATGATTAATATCTTTGATAAATACGGCTACTTCAAGGAAGGACAGAAGGCTGTAACTATGAAGGGTGCAGAAGGTGCTGTCCAGATTGCTAAGATGATGGATGATTTAAGAAATAATCCACCTAAGAAGTTCGGAGCATGGAATGTTGTTGAGTTCAGAGATTATAAGAAGGATGAGTGTACAGTTATTGCTACAGGCGAGAAGAAGCCTACAGGACTTCCTGAATCTAACGTACTTTATTTTGAACTTAATGACCATGCATGGTGCTGTGCAAGACCTTCAGGAACAGAGCCTAAGATTAAGTTCTATATGGGTGTTAAGGGAACAGGTCTTGAGGATGCTGATAAGAAGTTAGAAGAACTTACTGATGCAGTTTCTGAAATTGTTGGTTTATAATCAGTTCAAATTTAATTAACAACTAAAACACAATATGAACACATTTCGTTGTTATATTACATGTATTGACAGTGAGATGTGTTCATTTGTTATGTATGGAATCTTCATTGTCATAATACAATGTTAAAAGGAGAGAATGATTATGTATAACGACAATAATGAGAATGATTCACAGTACCGTTACAGTGGCAGTGATATACCATATAACAATACTAATAATAGCAGTACAGCCAATAATAACACAGCATTTTCAAGTGCACCTTATGAAGCTAAGAAGCACAAGAAACACAAAGGCGGATTTGCAAAGAAAGCAGCATGCTTTGTTCTTTCAGCAGTACTTTTTGGCGCAATAGCCGGTTCGGTTATGTTTGGTGTTAATTATGCAGGCGGAAAGATTGCTGGCAGTAATAAGTCTGATGCTACAGGTGTTAATATACCAACAGTAAGTAATAATATTTCTAATGTTGCTAAGACAGATTCTTCGCTTACAGAAGATACTAATCTTTCAGCATCAGGTAAGATGGATGTAGAGGCGGTTGCTACAGCAGCCCTTCCTGCAATGGTTCAGCTCAATGGTACAACAACAGTTAAAAATTCAAGTTATTTTGGATATGGACAGAGTTATGAAGCAACATCAAGTGGTACAGGTATTATTGTAGGCAAGAGTGATACTGAATTACTTATTGTAACTAATGCACATGTTGTTGATAATATTGATAATCTTAAATGTGTATTCTCTGATGGCACAAGTGCAAGCTGTTCTGTTAAGGGTTCTAAGTCAGATCAGGATATTGCGGTAGCCGCAGTATCATTAAGTGATATTTCATCTGATACAGCGTCTAATATTGCAATTGCAGAACTTGAAGATTCATCAGATATTAAAGTTGGACAGCAGGTTGTTGCCATTGGTAATGCATTAGGTGAAGGCCAGTCAGTTACAACTGGTATAATTAGTGCAAAGGACCGTTCAATTACAGTCAACAATGTAACATTTACAGGACTTCTTATGACAGATGCAGCGATTAACTCTGGTAACAGTGGTGGAGCTCTTCTTAATTCAGAAGGAAAGGTTATCGCTATTAACTTTGCAAAAACAAGCAGTGATGGTGTAGAAGGTATGGCTTATTCAATTCCTGTCTCTAATGTTAAGGATATTATCGATTCATTAATGACTAAGCAGACAAGAAACAAGGTTTCATCAGATAAGGCAGCATACCTTGGAATTGCAGCAGTAGATATTACAAGTAATTATGCATCATATTATGGATATCCTGTAGGTATTCTTATAAGAACTGTAGCTGATGATTCAGCAGCAGACAAGGCAGGATTAGAGACATATGACATAATTGTCGGATTTGATGATCAGACAGTTACTACTATGTCAGGACTTACTAACATGCTTCAGTATTATGAGGCAGGTGAAAAAGTAACTATAGATTATTATCATATGGAAGGAAGCGAGTATGTTCTTAAGAGCACAGAGGTAACGTTTGGCTCTAAGAAGGCATCTTAAGGATATATTCCAAGTAGATATTTATGGATAATACCAATGAGAATATGACAGAGGATAAGGATATTAATAAGAATAACAATGGGAATTCCGATGATTATGAGAAGATATGTTTTGTGTGCAGAAGACCAGAATCAAGAGCTGGTAAGATGATTGTTATGCCTAACAATATATACATCTGTCAGGATTGTATGCAAAGAACATTCGATTCAATTAACAGCAGCGGAATTAATTATGAAGATATGATGAAGATGTCAAACATGCCTGGAATGGGCATGTTTGGCAATTTTGGCGCTATGGATTCAGACCCGGTTCCAGAAAAGCAGAAGCTTAAGAAAAAGAAAGAGAATAAGAAGGAGTTACCAGCGCTTGACGTTTCTAAGCTGCCTGCACCACATGAGATTAAGAGAAAGTTAGATGAGTATGTTATAGGTCAGGACTATGCTAAGAAGGTAATGTCGGTGGCTGTATATAATCATTATAAAAGAGTTTCAGCAGATGCTAAGATTCTGGGTGACGTTGAGATTGAGAAGTCTAATATGCTTATGATTGGACCTACAGGAAGTGGTAAGACATATCTTGTTAAGACGCTTGCAAGGATATTACAGGTGCCACTTGCTATTACAGATGCAACAACACTTACAGAGGCAGGATATATCGGAGATGATATAGAGTCAGTTGTTTCTAAGCTTTTACTGGCAGCAGACAATGATGTAGAGAAAGCTGAACATGGAATTATATTTATTGATGAGATAGACAAGATTGCCAAGAAGAAAGAGACCAGAAGCAGAGATGTAAGTGGTGAGTCTGTACAGCAGGGAATGTTAAAGCTGTTAGAAGGCAGTGAGATTGAAGTTCCTGTTGGTGCGACAAGTAAGAATGCAATGGTTCCACAGGTAACTGTTAACACGAAGGATATTCTGTTTATATGTGGTGGTGCATTTCCGGATCTTGAGGATATTATCAAGACAAGGCTTAATAAGTCATCCTCAATGGGATTTAATGCTGACCTTAAAGATAAATATGATGATGAGAAGAACATCATGTCTTATGTGACGGTTGATGATCTTAGAGAATACGGAATGATTCCAGAATTTTTAGGAAGACTGCCTATCATATATTCACTTGACAGACTGGATGAGGATATGCTTGTCAATATTCTGAAAGAGCCTAAGAATGCAATTCTTAAGCAGTATCAGAAGCTGTTAGAGCTTGATGAGGTGAAGCTTGAGTTTACAGATGATGCATTAAGAAGCATAGCAAGAAAGGCAATGGAAAAAGATACAGGTGCAAGAGCACTCCGTTCTATTATTGAGGATTTTATGCTTGATATAATGTATGAGATACCGAAAGACAGCAATATAGGTTCAGTTACAATTACAGAAGATGTTGTTGAAAAGAAAGGTGCTCCGGTAATAACTATGAGAGCATAATAGTTATAGCAGAATAATACAATACATTTCTGAATACATATAGCATGTACAGTGATTGCTTTATGTTAAGGAGATGTTATGGCATGTGATTTTGATATAACCAAAGAGAATATATATGATTACATAATAGAAGATACCCCAGGGGCTGATGAAGCTATTAAGGCATTGTCAGGGATATGTTCGCAGAGAGCTGATTCGCAATGGATTATAGCTCATGGAGAACTGCCTGATAACCGCCAGCTTAATATAAGCTCTCTGGGGTATTTTACTATTCCAAAGTTATATGGACTCATGGAAGGCGATGCGGATATAAGTGCACTTGATGAAATAGGTGCTTTACGTGTACTTGGACAGGATAATCTGCAGGCAGACGGGAGTAATGTTCTCATAGGGTATGTGGATACCGGAATAGATTATCTTAATGATGTTTTCAAGGACAGACTTGGAAATACAAGAATTCAGGCTATATGGGATCAGACAGATAGAACAGAGACTGATGTTGCAAATACATATGCACATTTTGGCAGAGTATATGAAAAGGATGAAATAGACAGGGCAATAGAGGCTGACAATAACGGAGAAAATCCATATTCTTATGTTGCACAAAGAGACACGTCAGGACATGGAACGCTGATGGCTTCAATATCAGCAGGTTCATATACAGACGGATATGTTGGCGTTGCACCAGGAGCAGAGCTTTTAGTGGTTAAATTAAAACAAAGTAAACAGTATCTGAGAGATTTTTTTCTGATAAAGGATGACGTTCCAGCTTTTGAGGAAAGTGATATTATGCTGGCTTTAAGATTTCTTGAAGATTACGCTATACGACTTGGAAAACCATTGATAATAATATTTGGTCTGGGAAGTGCTAATGGTTCAAGAACAGGCGCATCTCCTCTGGCAGAAATGATGGAGAATCTTACTAAAAAACCCAATATATCAGTTATAACATGTATGGGCAATGAAGCTAATAATAAATGTCATTATAAAGGGACAGTAATGTCAGCCCTGGTACCTGATGTTATGGAAATTAATGTTGATGGAACAGGAAAGGGTTTTACGATGGAAATATGGGCGGATAGTCTTGATATATTATCCGTGTCGATTGAATCACCGTCAGGGGAATATGTTCCAAGAATACCTGCAAGAATGGGTGCAAGTATGGAGTATACATTTCTTTATGAGGGAAGTACGGTTACGGTAGATTATCAGATAACTGAAAATGTTGCTGGAATGGAGGTTATATTCGTAAGACTTAAGACACCAGTTGAGGGTACATGGAAATTCTATATATATAGTCTCACTAATATAAAAGGAAGTTATAATGCATGGCTTCCATTAAAGCAGTTTTCCGGACAGGATATATATTTTTTAAAATCCGACCCGGATACAACACTTACAGTTCCAGCGGCAGCTGATGGTGTTATAAGTGTAGGAGCATATAATCATTATACAGGGGCTGCTTATTATGAAAGTGGGCGTGGATATAGCGCTGACGGAAGGATTAAACCTGATTTTGTTGCACCGGGTGCGGGGGTATATGGAATTGCTCCATCTGGAGGCGTTAAGGTTACTGGAACAAGCTATGCAGCGGCTTATGCCGGGGGCTGTGTTGCACTTTTATATTCATATCAGGTAAATGTAAAGAATAGTCAGATGATTAATCATAACGATATTAAAGCACAGCTTATAAGAGGTGCAGTACGCTCAGAATATATGGTATATCCTAACCCTGTAGCTGGTTATGGAAAACTGAATATATATACAACATTTAACATGATGAGAATATCTTAGGTTGAAATCACTGGTGTTATATGCTAAATTGTTCATACATGACGAAAAGAGGAGATAGAGAAGTATGAAATATAAGGCATTGGCACTGGATTTGGACGGAACATTAACTAATAGAGAGAAGAAAGTGCCAGTAGGTAATAAAGAAGCGATTGAGAAAGCGATAGATGCAGGTGTTAAGGTTATTCTTGCATCAGGAAGACCGCTTTTTGGAATAACACCAATAGCCAGAGAGCTTGAGCTTGACAAAAAAGGTGGTTATATACTGGCATATAATGGCGGCTGTATAGTTGACTGCAAGACAGGGAAGCAGATGTCTGCGACAATAATGCCACAGGATTGTATAGCAGATATATGCAGTCTTGCAAGAGCCAACGGTGTGTATGCTCTGACATATGCTGATACGCAGATAGCTGCTGAGAGTGATTCTGATGAATATGTAAAGAAAGAAGCAATATGCAACAGTACTACAATCAAGAAAGTAGATGATTTGCGCAAATTTGTGGATTATCCTGTAGAGAAATTTCTGGTTGTAGGAGAGCATGAAAAGCTTCTTCCTGTGCAGAAAGCCTTGTTAGATAAGCATGAGGGAGTAATCAATGCATTTTTTTCAGAGAGCTATTTCTTAGAGGTAGTACCTGCGGGAGTTGCAAAGGATGCATCTTTGGATAAGCTGCTCACAATGCTTGATATAACAAGTGAAGAACTCGTTGCATGCGGCGATGGAATGAATGATATTCCAATGTTAAAGTATGCAGGTCTTGCAGCGGTTATGGAGAATGCATATCCTGAAGTTAAGAAATATGCAGATGTCGATGTACCATCTAACGATGACTGTGGTGTGGCATATGTTATAGATAATTATATATTATAATAATGGATTATAAAAAATATACCCCCGGCGGTTTTATTGGCTGCCGGGGGTATGTTTTATTGATTAATTAGAATTGTTATTGAGACTGTCAACATATTCATCTACATCGAATACATCACCATTCTGAATCTTACTCATAAGCTGGATAGCTGTATTAATACTGTCTGCGTAAGGATATACAACAGAAGCACCTCTAAGGCCGGTTATCTCAAGATAAGCAGGACCCTGTCCAGCAGGTGGCTGAGTTGATCCTTCAATACTGTATGTCTGTATGTTCCATGCTGTACTGTCGCTTAACTGAAGCTTAACAAGATCAGATATTGTGCTTGTTGGAATATTAGTAAGGAACATATCACTAACAGCATCAAGTACGGCTGAATACTTGGTAAGTATTGCAGGTGAAGTAGCTTTCTGTAAGATACCCTTGATGGCGGCTGTCTGGTTACGTCCACGCTGGAAGTCTCCGGCAGCAAATGCATGTCTTTCTCTTGAGAATGCAACTGCCATCTCACCATCACATTCATTAGGTCCCTTGACGAAATGATATGGAATAGGAGAAGCATCTTCGCCACAAGTAAATTCTACTTCTGAGTCAATTGTGATTCCACCAAGTGCATCTACAACAGAGACGCAGCCTGTGAAATTAATCTTTACATAATAATCAATGTCAATGCCATACAGATTCTGGAGAGTGTCAATAGAAGCTTCTACACCGTAGTTTCCAGCATGTGTAAGTTTATCATAACCTTTTCTTCCATCAGGTCCGGTAATCTTAATGTAAGAATCTCTTGGTGTTGTAACTAGGAGAATCTGCTTTGTTTCAGGATTAATAACGGCAACTATATTAACATCACTAAGTGCATTATTAGAGAGTGCTGAATCGGCACCATCTTCACTTGAGATACCGGAAACATATATTATAAATGGTTCTTTCTTTACGTTAACGTTGGATTTCTGGACAGTAACAAGCTTCTTATATTCGTATTGCTTAATAATCTTAACCTTGGTATCAAAGTCTTCATACTGTGAGGCAACAACCTTAAGCATGGAATCATTCATAACAATTGCCTGAACCTCTGTATTATCATAAAAGGCAGTTACAAGGTCATCCCATGATTTGTATTCTGCAAGTTCCAGGCTGCTCTTGTTAAGCTCTGATTTAACAGAATCAAATGCTGTCTTGACATTAGCGTTGCTTGCAGTTGAATTATAAGCAAACTTGTAATTGGCAAGATCATTTAAAGAGGAAGCCTTGTCATCTGCCAGTACAACTACATCAACGATGTCAGTGTTAATCTCAGGAAGATTAAGTTTATTAAGGACAGAATCAAGCTTAGATGATACAAGGTATATGAAAATAATCACTCCTGACATAAGTACTGCAAGAATCTTACCTATAATATGTGCCTTCGTAAACTGTGATGTGAAATCATACAGGAATATCAGCAGTAAAAATGCGTTGACCGCAATTAAATACTTCAATGGAAGAATATCTAACTTAAATATATTAAATAAAAGTAATCCCGATACAATAAGCTGTATCAGAACTAATATAAGACCAATAAGTGTACCCCAGCCACGCCTTTTTCTTTTTCGTTCTTTCTTAGAAAGCTCTTCTTTATTCTTAAATAAATATTTCATATCGTCTTTACTTCTTGTAAAAAAATTAGACATA
>ENA-ORUA01002750-ORUA01002750.1-human-gut-metagenome-genome-assembly--contig:-NODE-2750-length-13145-cov-2.143621_pt1 | contig 13145 bp, 10 predicted proteins | sample MGYA00242076_ERZ509201 | MGnify/ENA primary metagenome ERZ509201 (study PRJEB26280, sample SAMEA2338863) | human gut metagenome | biome: human gut; feature: human-associated habitat; material: faeces...
CAAAAAATGGTCAGAAAATTATATAATATGGATATTGGTACTGGATATGAGCTCATATGGATGAATCATCATATGGATATGGTGCAAAACACAGTCGTTTGCCCTTCGGAAGAGGAATAAACAGAGTATATAAAAATATATTATGTGTAAGAAGGATGAAATGATGTTATGAAAGTTATTATTGCAGATTACGATGAAGAAGCTATCCGTCTTTTTGAAGAACAATGCAAACAATTTTCATATGTAGAGCTGAGCGGGAAGTTTAATGATTCTGCGGAAACGCTTAAATATGTTTCCAGACATAGAGTGGAAGCGGCTTTTATAAATATCGAATTAAATGGTATGGACGGACTTCAGCTCGGAGAAAAGTTACGGGAATTAAATCCTAAAATAGTTCTTGTATTTTTTATAGAACATACAGAATATATATTGGAGGCACTTCGGATAAAAGCGGATGGTTATATGATCAGGCCGTATACTATGGAAGATTTAACATGGACTATGGGAAATGCAAAACTTCTCAGTCGGCGACAGAAGAAGCCGGCATATATTAGGACATTTGGCCGATTCGACTTATTTATTAATGGAGAACTTGTGATATTTTCCAATAAAAAGGCAAAAGAACTGCTTGCGTTATGTGTGGACAATAAAGGCGGAGTTGTGACAATGGAAGAAGCCGTTGACAAACTCTGGGAGAATCGTTTGTACGATGAAAAGGTAAAAAATCTGTATCGCAGGGCGGTTATGGATTTGAATAAGATATTCAGTACATATGGGATTAAAGATGTATTTGTTAAGAAACGGGCTGCCTGTTGGATTAATTATGCCAATGTGGACTGTGATTATTATATGTGGATAGAAGAAAATATATTATCCGGTACAGGGAAAAGTGTTAGAAGCGGCATTGATCCCCGGGGGGGGGTATATGACGGAGTATTCATGGGCTGAAGAAACAAATGCCCGAATCAACAGGTATAAATTCAGGGAAGATAACTAAAAACAGAGAAAAAGTAAAACCGATTTATTGTAGAAATTATTAAAATTTCGACAATAGATCGGTTTTTCACATATAGTGGATTATTAATGCGGAAAATGTGAAAAAGTAAAAATATAATAGCTTGAAAAAGGAGAAAATGGCAAGTTATTCACACTTTGTTAACGTATGATTTTATATGCTGTTGAAAAGATGGAGCTATTTTGCATTATTTAGAAAAAATATGTAAGGGGAGTGATGAATTTAGTGAAATGATGTCAAATACTCCATTGATTTTATATAGATTGATGCAGGGTTAATAGGAATATAAATAATTCTGTAAATAAGCAAGAAAGGAAAGATAGTGACTATGAGGAAAAAGAAAAATAGTAAACTGCGTTCAGCGCTGGCGATTTTTCTTGCCGGGGCTATGGTGCTCGGAATGATACCCGGTGGTATGGGACAAGTCTATGCCTCAGATTCGACTCCGACTCCGGCGGTAGCGTTTGATGAAACCTCTGTGTCAGATCCGTCTACTGTGGATACTTGGAATCAGGTTGTAAAAGATTCGACAGAAAACATCGGACGTATCTGGACAGATAAAACAGTACTCACAGAGGATATTCAGCTTGAGGGCGGAAGCAGACCAAGTGTCAAAAAAGGCGATTCTGATTTCTTAGTTGGATTATCGGCATTGTCATCTACATCGAATACAGTAAAGACGGTTAGCAGACCGTTGGATATCGTACTGGTAGTAGACACGTCAGGTTCTATGGAAAATTCACCGCATATGGGAACTAGGCCTGAGAGTGAGCGATATCGATATGAAGAGATATATGCAGGAAATCTTAGTGAAACAGAAGATCAAGAATATTACACAAAGGATGGAGGCAAAATTACTTCTGAAGGTCAAAAAATTCTGTTTTGGTGGGAATTTACGCACTGGGAATTAAATGGACAAACGGTCGAGCCGAAGATATCCGCAGAAGATTCCAATCCAAATCACATCCAATTTTACGAGAGAAGAGATTTGGGAACAAATATTACGAAGCTGCAAGCTCTGCAAAATGCAGTAAATAACTTTGTGGAACAAACAGCTAAAATGAATGATTCCATTGATGATATAAAATTACAGCATCGAGTTTCCCTTGTAAAATTTGCAAGTGATGAAAGTGACAACATTGGAAATGATTTTATAAATAACAATTATAATCGTTCACAAATTGTAACGGAATTAAAGTCTTACACAACGAAAAATATTTCGGACTTGACCTCAACAGTGAATAGTCTGATTGCAGCAGGAGCAACTCGCGCAGATTTTGGATTGAATCAGGCGCAGAGAGCATTTCAGCTTGGAGGAACCAGAGAAGGGGCGCAGAAAGTTGTCGTTTTCTTCACAGATGGTCAGCCGACGTCGAATAGTGACTGGAGTAACAGTGTTGCAGCTGCCGCCATTACGAACGCAAAAGAGTTGAAGGATGCGAATGCTTTGATCTACAGTATCGGCGTGTTCCGGGATGCGAATCCGAACGATACAAATACAAGCGCTGGTAACTTTAACGGATATATGCATGCGGTTTCTAGCAACTATCCGGATGCGACTGCTACAAGCAGTACACGACCTAATCGCTATTCTTGTACATTAGGAAAACGCACAGATAATTCTGATTATTATAAAGCGGCAACGGATGCAGATGAATTGAATAATATATTTAATGAGATTTCATCGGATTTGGAAACAGGATTTGGTTTTCCGACACAGACAGAAGGGTATGATCCGGGTAAGGTAGGATATATTACATTTACCGATCAGCTCGGCGAATATATGCAGGTGGATGAATTTAAGAGTTTGGTCTTTGCAGATCAGATATTCGATCCGGTAGGAGAACCGGTTACTGAAAACGGTGTTACTACATATAAATATGAAGGAAGTGCAACAGGAGATACAGAACTTTATCCGAACGGTAATGTAAAAGATATTATCGTTCAGGTGAAGAAAGGGGCAGACCTGAAAACCGGTGATACAGTTACAGTACAGATTCCGGCAGGTTTGATCCCGCTTCGTCACTTTACGTTAGATACAGACAGTGACGGAAATAAAACGATGGATATACAGGAGGCATATCCGCTCCGTATCTTCTATGGTGTCAGCATCAAGCCGGAGGTCCGGGAAAGAATTGCCGACGGACTAAACCCGAATGATGCAGATGACGAGGCGCTTCAGCAATATCTGAACGCTCATAATGAGAATGGAGTTCCGTATTTCTATTCAAACTATTATAACGGACAATACATAGATCCGAATGGAAAGACATTGGGCAATACGACTGCTTCTTTCCAACCGGCAAAGAAAAATACATTTTATTATTTTACAGAAGATACTCCGATTTATACAGATAAAGATTGTACAATGGCAGTAAAGAACGAGCCGAGTGCGGATCAGACGTATTATTATAAGAGACCGTATGTGCAGTTAAACGGAGGTCAGGTTGAAGAAATCGACGGCAAGGTAGCCTTTACGGGATCAAACTTCCAGCAGGCAAGTGCGAACTTCGGTATAAATGACAAGGGAGAATACTTTATCAAGTCCGGTTCTGCACGATTGACAAGAATCGATGCGTTGATAGATGATAAAACAGAGAACATAACAAATACGGCGGATGTAGTGATCGATCCGATTTGGGATAATATCAATAATCCCGATTACTTAAATGTTTATCTGGGAAATAACGGAAGGCTTGCGCTTGAGCTTCCGGGCGCTCTTGCAATCAGCAAAGATGCCCGCGTGGCAGCGAATAAAAATCTGAATGCGGATGAAATATTAAAAGATAAAAAGTTCACATTTGAGATCAGTATTCCGTCTATGAAGGGAAAAACAGTCAAAGCGGAAGTACGAAATGCGCAAAATGAAATTCAGGGAAAAGCATTTGAACTGGAATTTGATAAGACCGGAGCTGCCAAGTATCAGATTAAAGATGACGAAACGCTGTATATTCATGGATTGGATAAAGATGCGCAATATACCGTAACCGAAAAAGAACTGCCGAAAGGATTTGAACTGACGGCAGTTGATAAAAAGGCGGACGCAAAAGAGGCGGCTGGAACGATCGTTTCAGGAAAATCTGTAAAACATGTGTTTGAAAATACATATGACGTAGATGAAATCACGCTTGCCGAAACTGATTTCGCAAGTTATGAGAAACAGTTTGACCGGTGGGATATTGCAGATAAGTTCCGAATCGAATTGATTCCGACAACAGAAGGAGCTCCGCTTCCGAATGGAGCTGCTGATGGTAAAAAAGGCGTTGAGGTAACAGAAAAAAATTCATCAGGAAACTTCGGAGAGATCACATTTTCTCATCCCGGAGTATATGAATATGAAATTCAGGAGAAACAGCCGGCAAGTGCAATACCGGGAGTTATATATTCTCTGGCATCCTATACATATCGGGTAACGGTGACCGATAATGGAGACGGAACATTATCCGCTGTGGCAGAAATGGAAAAAACGGCTAATGACGACGGGGCATCAGTAGGAAATACGCCGATTCCGGTTGAGAATAAAACAGCGGTATTTGTAAATGATTTCCATGCAGATTCCGCAACGACATCTATACTTGCAAAAAAAGTGTATGCAGATGAAAGCGGAGCGAATCCGTTGAAAAACGGAATGTTTGAATTTAAACTCAAAGCGACCGGAGACAACGCGGAGCAGGCGCCAATGCCGACCGGAGAGAAGGATGAAAATGGTTATATCCATGTAGTCAACGTCGGAACAGGAATTACATTCGGTAACATGGTGTTTACAGAGGAGAATGTCAGTGATACACCGTGGACGTATGAAATTGCAGAAGTGATTCCGGAAACTGCGGTTAATAATGGAGACGGAACTTATACTTTAAACGGTATAACTTATAAGGCACAAACATATTCCGTATCTATTATGGCAAAGGCACAAGGTTCAGGCGAGGATGCGTATATTGTCATAGAAAAGACATACAGCAAAGCAGAAGGAGCAGTTGCTGAAGATCAGGTTGTATTCAACAACAGTTATGAACCGAAGCCTATAGTACTTCCGGGTGAGGGAGAATCAGCGGTACAGGGAAGAAAAACTTTAGTCGGACGCGATTCTCTTGTGGATGAAGAGTTCTCCTTTACATTGAGTGCTGCAAATACCGCAGCAAGAACCGGTCTTAAAGAAAATTTCATTATCTTCAATGGAGATACGGCTCAGGATACGATGCAAAAAACGGTGAACGGACTGACGAATAATCAGGCTGCAACATTTGATTTTGACAGTATCGAGTTCAAACGTCCGGGAACATATGTATTTAGTGTAGTAGAAAATGCCCCGGAAAACGGAAACGGAATGGTATATGACCGACATACAGCAAGAGTACGGGTTATTGTGACAGATGAGAACGGAGAATTAAAGGCAGAAACAGCTTACTATAACGGTGAAGGCGCAGATACTGATGCGGCTGCATTTGTCAATCTGTATACAGCGTCTGCAACTTATGGAACAGGCGGAAACAATCAGCCCTTTGTGGTGGAAACACCGAAGACACTGAAGATACGAAGTGGATGTGAAGGTGGTGGAAAAGGTGCTTTGATCCAGGATAACAAGTCTGCAACTCTTGGAACAAACAATGATCAGACCTTGTTTCAGCCAGTTGCTTATGGTATCTGTTCCAAGGACAGCAACTCCATGAAATCCGCAAATCCAAACAGTGGATTTTATGAGGCGGATACAAGCCGAACCATCGATAGCAACGGTGGAAACCCAAGCTGTAATCAAGGCGGCATTACTGTGATTGAAGGCAATGGCACTCGCCCTTCTCATAAGGGGGATGGTTACAAAGAATCAGATGTCATGTATACCTTAAATGCGACAGAACAGCACGCGGTAGCTTATGGTATCGGCAGACCTGCAATGAACCAAGGCTACAATGCGAAGTTCAGTTTTCAAATCGAGGAGGAAGTGGAACCAACCATTGTGGCAGCGGGTGCAAGTGGTGTGGCTCATCCGGTGTACAGTTCTTCCAAGGCCTCTTTTTTCACATCCGCTGAAGAGGAGATGGCAAACACTCTCGTTGCCACAGACTACAAGGATCCACCGATTGTGAATGAACCAAGGTATATCGTGAGAAGACTGACCCCTACGGAATGTGCAAGGCTGATTTCCAGATTGGTAGTGTGATGAGCTTGGAACAGAAAATCCTACCAATGAGGATATTTCTATATGGAGAGAAATCTTTCAGACACACACTGATGCACTCGGAAAGAAAACAAAGCCGAAGACAGATAATCAAATCAGAAAATGGCTTAAGAACCCACATTCAGACTCAGCGGAGTATAAGATGTGGGGCAATGGTGTAGCACTTCCTAATGTGGTGTTCGTGCTTTCCGGAATAGCATATTATGCACAAAATCATGATGGATAAATCGGTTCATATTTTACTCGGATATTTACAGATAGGACTTGCTATTTATGCGATTCAGAGTGATATATGTAGTACCGAAAAATAAAGGAGGTACTTATAAATGAGAGTAGAATTTAACCGGACCGGAGCAGAGAGAAAAGCACTGGTTACAGCAATTGGAGAAATCCTTGGAACAAAGCCAAAGTACAAGGGGATGCCAACTGCGGCTTATGACTTTGGAGGACTCATAGTAGATAAGACCGGAGCCTTGGAATTTGACGAGAACATTTTTCCGAAGGACATCGAAGAACTTCTGAAGAAACTTGCGGACAGCGGCTTTGTTGCAGAAGAAAAGGAAATACCCAAAGAGCCGGAAGAAACGCCACAGGGCGAAGATGCAGGGCTTACGGTGGCTATTCCGCTTGAGAATGTTTCAGCCGGAAACCTTACGAAGCTGCTTGATGCAAAAGGTGAACTAATTAAGAAAGCCTTGGGAGTAGATGATATCCGAATCGAAATTGATGAGGAAAAAGTTTCATTTCCTTGGTTTCCCGAACTGCCGGATGCAGAAACCTGCCAAGCTTACCAGAATTTCATTGCAGCACTCTGCAAGATGAGTAAAGAACAGAAACGCATCAACTCCACAGAAAAGAAAGTCAGCAATGAGAAATACGCATTCAGATGTTTCCTTTTAAGACTTGGATTTATCGGTGAGGAGTACAAAACTGACCGAAGGATACTTTTAAAGAATCTGACAGGATCATCTGCATTTAAGAATGGAGCAAAGAAGGAGGTTCTGAGTGATGAGATTTCCAAGTAAAGAGATAGTAGCAAGGGTACGCAAACAGTATCCTGCCGGTTGCCGAGTAGAGCTTACCCATATGGATGATTTGCAGGCACCACCGATTGGAACGAGAGGTACTGTTATTGGAGTGGATGATACAGCAAGCATTATGGTTGCTTGGGATAATGGTTCTGGATTAAATGTAGTATACGGAGAGGACCGCTGCAGAAAAATCGAGGAGTAATATGCACAGTATCCTTCTGAAATAATTGTCACATATATGCCGAAAAATAACTTGCTATTATGTGCCTTTAGAGTGATATATAGTACTACCGAAAGGGAAAACAACACACTTAGGAGGAAACTACAATGAAGGAAATCAGAAGATTTGAGGAGCTTATGAATGCAAAGGAAAACATCAGCTTGAAAGACGCAGGAGTTAACAGCACACTTTACCGGGCATACAGAACTTCTAAAGAAGAATCCGGCAATGACCTAATCAATTTTGACGATATAATATGGGATCATGACATTAAGGAAATTGCAGACAGCATGAGAGCAGAAGGAATCAAGAAATTCACCATCAGCTCCACATTTTCAAGCCTTATCGAAACCTTAGCAGAATTTGAAAAGAACGGCATTTACATGAACGGACTTACAACGGTCAACGCAAGATACACCGATTGGAAAACAGGAGAGCAGGCCAGAATTCCGGCAATCAAGATGGAGGTGAGATAGGCATGTGGGCAGAAGGAAGCATCAAGGTTTCAAACAACATTTTCCATTACTGGGTCAAACACTTCGAAGAACCGAGCGAAGATTACGGTATGGACGGCGGCAGGATTTCCAAACTGATGTTAAAGCGTGACGGTGAGATTACCTATAACTATGACAGAGGATTGGATATTCCTCCGGCCGACAAAGAAACCGAGATGGCACTTGCCATTTTGATGAAGGAATATAACTAAAACAGAAAGTTTCAGAAGAACCGCCCGCAAGGGTGTGTTCCTCGTTCTACGATATATATTGGACAGTCGCAGTGATGCGGCTTATTTTTATACAATTTTGGAGGTGATGCAGCTTGCGAAAATTAGAAGATTATAAGCCTACCAAGTTCATGGCAGATACCTCGCATTACGATGAAACGATGGCAGATTTTGCTGTCAGCTTTATTGAGGAGCTATGCCATACCAAAGGAACATGGGCAGGAAAGAAGTTTGAACTGATTGATTGGCAGGAACAGATCATAAGAGATTTATTCGGCGTGTTAAAACCAAACGGATATCGTCAGTTCAATACAGCATATATCGAAATCCCTAAGAAACAGGGTAAATCAGAACTTGCAGCTGCCGTAGCACTTCTTCTTTTATGTGGTGATGGCGAAGAAAGAGCCGAAGTGTACGGATGTGCAGCAGACAGAAACCAGGCCAAGATCGTATTTGATGTGGCCGTGGATATGGTGAAATTCTCTCCCGCACTACTGAAAAGAGTCAAAATTTTGGAGTCGCAAAAGAAACTGATATATAAACCAACCAACAGTTTTTATCAAGTTTTGTCGGCGGATGTTGCCAATAAGCATGGCTTTAATACGCACGGAGTAATTTTCGATGAGCTTCATACTCAGCCGAATCGAAAACTCTATGACGTAATGACACAAGGAAGTGGTGACGCAAGAATGCAGCCACTGTACTTTCTGATTACCACAGCCGGAAATGATACCAACTCTATCTGCTATGAGATACATCAGAAGGCTCTGGATATTCAGGCAGGAAGAAAGATAGACCCGACATTTTACTCCGTTATCTATGGTGCAGATGAATCGGAAGATTGGACAGACCCTAAAGTTTGGCAGAAAGCAAATCCATCCCTTGGCATCACGGTTGCTATGGAAAAAGTAAAAGCCGCCTGTGACTCTGCAAAGCAGAATCCGGGAGAAGAGAACTCCTTCAGACAGCTGAGATTAAATCAGTGGGTCAAGCAGTCGATCCGATGGATGCCTATGGAAAAATGGGATGCCTGCAATTTTAATGTGGATGAAGATGAATTGGAAGGCAGGGTCTGCTATGGTGGACTGGACTTGTCATCTACAACCGATATTACGGCATTCGTGCTTGTATTCCCGCCAAGGGATGAGGAAGACAAATATATCGTTCTCCCATATTTCTGGGTGCCGGAAGATACACTCGACCTTCGAGTCAGACGAGACCATGTTCCATATGACGTGTGGGAACGACAAGGGTATCTGCAGACTACGGAAGGAAACGTTGTCCATTATGGATATATCGAGCAGTTTATTGAGTCCCTAGGTGAGAGGTTTAATATCCGAGAGATTGCTTTCGATAGATGGGGAGCAGTTCAGATGGTGCAGAACCTTGAGGGTATGGGATTTACCGTAGTTCCGTTTGGACAGGGATTTAAGGATATGTCTCCGCCTACCAAGGAATTGATGAAACTGGTGCTTGAAGAACGAATCGCACACAGCGGTCATCCGGTTCTTAGATGGAACATGGATAACATTTTTATACGAACAGACCCTGCCGGAAACATTAAGGCAGATAAGGAAAAATCAACAGAAAAGATTGATGGTGCCATTGCAGCAATCATGGCACTGGATCGAGCAATCAGAAATGGGAATGCCAATACGGAATCTGTATACGATAACCGAGGCATTCTTTTTATTTAGGAAGGAGCGTGAGCAGATATGGGTATTTTAAGCGGATTATTTCATTCAAGAGATAAGCCTTCGAATAGTACCAACGGTAGCAGTTATCGTTTTCTCTTTGGAGGAAGCACCTCCGGCAACAGGGTAACGGAACATTCGGCCATGCAGATGACTGCAGTGTATGCCTGTGTGAGAATTCTTTCAGAGGCTATAGCAGGACTTCAGGTGCATCTGTATCAGTATACGGATAAAGGAAGTAAGGAAAAGGCAGTGAAGCATCCATTATATTTTCTGCTTCATGATGAGCCGAACCCGGAAATGACATCCTTTGTCTTCCGAGAAACACTGATGACGCATTTGCTTTTGTGGGGCAATGCCTATGCACAGATTATCCGTAACGGAAAAGGTGAGGTTCTTGGATTATATCCACTCATGCCAAATCGTATGACAGTGGATCGTGATGACCGTGGGCAGATTTACTATCAGTACCAGGTATCTGATTCCGATGCTCCGACCATGAAAGAAGGAACGGTCAATCTGAAGAAGGAAGATGTCCTGCATATTCCTGGTCTTGGTTTTGACGGACTGGTTGGATATTCTCCGATAGCGATGGCCAAGAATGCAATTGGGCTTTCCATTGCGACAGAAGAATATGGAGCCAAGTTTTTTGCAAACGGAGCCACTCCCGGAGGAATCCTTGAGTATCCGGGAACGGTCAAAGATCCTGACCGAGTGAGAGACAGCTGGAACAAAGGATTTAGCGGAAGAAATTCTCACAAGGTTGCTATTCTGGAAGAAGGAATGAAGTATACACCGATTTCCATTTCTCCAAATGAAGCACAGTTCCTCGAAACAAGAAAATTTCAGATTGATGAGATTGCTCGAATTTTCAGAGTCCCACCACATATGGTTGGTGACCTTGAGAAGTCGAGCTTTTCTAATATTGAGCAGCAGTCACTGGAGTTTGTGAAATACACACTGGAACCGTGGCTGATGAGATGGGAGCAGAGCATTAACCGTGCATTGCTTTCTGCAAATGAAAAATCCACATACTTCGTCAAGTTCAATGTGGACGGTCTGCTTCGTGGGGATTATCAGAGCCGCATGAATGGTTATGCCACGGCAAGGCAGAATGGTTGGATGTCAGCCAATGATATCCGTGAACTTGAGAACCTCGACCTTATACCGGAAGAGGATGGTGGGGACTTATACCTCATCAACGGAAATATGACAAAACTTGCCGATGCAGGAATCTTTGCAAACGGCGGAAAGGAGAATGCAGATGAAGAAGTTCTGGAAGTGGAAGAACAAGATGGTGACGAACCAGGAGACGATGGAACAGACACCGGAGAGGACACTGTTTCTAAACGGAACCATCGCAGAAGAAAGCTGGTTTGATGACGAAGTGACTCCACAGCTTTTCAGAGATGAATTAAATGCCGGAAACGGTGACATCACGGTATGGATCAATTCTCCCGGAGGTGACTGCATCGCAGCAGCACAGATTTATAACATGCTGATGGAATACAAAGGCAATGTGACCATCAAGATTGATGGCATCGCAGCCAGTGCAGCATCTGTGATTGCAATGGCAGGAACAAAGGTCCTTGTATCTCCGGTATCGATGATGATGATCCACAATCCGATGACTGTGGCTATGGGAAATACGAATGAAATGCAGAAGGCAATCGCCATGCTTGATGAAGTAAAGGAATCCATTGTGAATGCTTACGAGATCAAGACAGGCATGAGCCGTGCAAAGATTTCTCATCTGATGGATGCAGAAACATGGATGGATGCAAACAGTGCTGTGGAGATGGGATTTGCAGATGAAATCTTACAGAGAAGTGTAACCGATGAAGTCGAAATTCCAACGGTCAGCATGGTGTATTCACAGGCAGCAGTGACCAATTCGCTTATGGATAAGATTGCTGCCAAATGCAAAATCGAACTAAAAATTGAAGTAACCAAAACGAAAGCCGACTCCCTCATGGATCGGCTTAATTTATTGAAAAATTGGAGGTAATAGAACATGACTATTCAGGAATTAAGAGAAGCAAGAAACAAGACATGGGAAGGTGCAAAAGCATTTGTGGAAAGCAAGCGTGATAAGGACGGTCTTCTTTCTGCAGAAGATGCTGCTACCTATGCGGAAATGGAAAAGAAGGTCAAGGATTATAGCCTTGAAATCGAAAGAATGGAGCAGATGGATGCGATGGAGAATGAACTCCGTCAGCCTGTGAATGTTCCTATCGTAACCAAGCCTGTGGCAGACAAGCCAAAGGATGTGAAGGTTGGACGTGCATCGGATGAGTACAAGAACGGGATGCTTACTGCACTTCGTACGAACTTCCGTCAGGTATCCAATGTTCTGCAGGAAGGTGTAGATGCCGATGGTGGTTATCTTGTGCCGGAGGAATATGACAGCAGACTCATTGATGTTCTGGAAGAAGAGAATATCATGAGAAAACTGGCTCACAGAATCACAACTTCCGGTGAACACAAGATCAATATCGCAGCAACAAAACCTGCAGCTGCATGGATTGAGGAAGGTGGTGCCCTTCAGTGGGGAGATGCTACCTTTGACCAGATTTTGCTTGATGCCCACAAACTTCATGTAGCAATCAAGATCACAGAGGAACTGTTATATGACAATGCCTTCAGACTTGAGAACTATATCATCGAGCAGTTTGGTAAGGCACTCGCAAATGCAGAAGAGGATGCATTTCTTAACGGCAGTGGTGTTGGACAACCTCTTGGTTTGTTTGCAGAAAAGGGCGGAGGAACTATTGCTAATACAGTAGCAACTCCGACTGGTGATGATGTAATCAATCTGGTGTATGCATTAAAGCGTCCATACAGAAAGAATGCATCATTCATTATGAACGACCAGGCAGTGGCTATGATCCGTACCTTTAAGGACAACAACGGTGCTTATATGTGGCAGCCTTCCTATCAGGCAGGAGAGCCGGATAAAATTTTAGGCTATGATGTTTATACTTCTGCATACGCACCGGAGGACGCCATTGCTTTCGGTGATTACAGCTATTACAACATTGGTGACCGTGGTACTCGTTCCTTCAAGCAGCTCACTGAGCTTTTTGCAGGCAACGGTATGATTGGCTATGTGGCAAAGGAGCGTGTAGACGGAAAGTTAATTCTTCCTGAGGCAGTGCAGATTTTAAGATTGAAAGCAGACTAACGGTGGTGAAACAAATGCTTGTAGCTTTGGAGGAAATGAAAAAATATCTGCGGGTGGATTTTAATGATGATGACGCTTTGATTGAAAACTTTATAACAACA
>ENA-ORUA01002756-ORUA01002756.1-human-gut-metagenome-genome-assembly--contig:-NODE-2756-length-13121-cov-3.257692_pt1 | contig 13121 bp, 8 predicted proteins | sample MGYA00242076_ERZ509201 | MGnify/ENA primary metagenome ERZ509201 (study PRJEB26280, sample SAMEA2338863) | human gut metagenome | biome: human gut; feature: human-associated habitat; material: faeces...
TCCAGAGCAACCCAGGCCATCCTTCCTCTTCGCGGTAAGATCTTAAACGTAGAAAAGGCAAGAATGGATAAAGTTTATGCTAATGCGGAGATCAAGGCTATGATCACTGCTTTTGGTACCGGTATCCATGATGACTTCGATATCAGCAAGCTGCGCTACCACAAGATCATCATCATGACCGATGCGGATGTGGACGGCGCTCACATCAGTACTCTGCTCCTTACATTTATCTACCGCTTTATGCCGGAGCTGATCAAACAGGGCTATGTATATCTGGCTCAGCCGCCGTTATACAAGATCGAGAAAAATAAAAAAGTATGGTATGCTTACAGTGATGAGGAATTAAATTCCATTCTCATGGACATTGGCCGTGACAACAGCAACAAGATCCAGCGTTACAAAGGTCTGGGAGAGATGGATGCAGAGCAGCTTTGGGAGACTACCATGGATCCGGAGAAGCGTATTCTTCTCCGCGTTACAATGGATGAGGCAGCTACCTCCGAAATTGACCTTGTATTTACCACACTTATGGGTGACAAGGTAGAACCAAGACGTGAATTTATCGAAGAGAATGCACGCTTTGTAAAGAATCTGGATATCTAGGGGAGATAGAACAATATGGATGACAAGATTTTTGACCAGGTCCATGATGTGGATCTGGAGAAAACCATGAAAGAATCTTACATCGAATATGCTATGAGCGTTATTGCTTCAAGAGCGCTTCCTGATGTAAGAGATGGTTTGAAACCGGTACAGCGTAGAGTGCTGTATTCTATGATCGAATTGAACAACGGTCCGGATAAGCCACATCGTAAATGTGCCCGTATCGTTGGTGATACCATGGGTAAGTATCATCCTCATGGTGACAGCTCTATTTACGGAGCACTTGTAAATATGGCACAGGACTGGTCTTTCCGCTATACTCTTGTTGACGGACATGGAAACTTCGGTTCTGTGGACGGCGACGGCGCAGCTGCCATGCGATACACTGAGGCCCGCCTGAGCAAAATTTCCATGGAGATGCTTGCTGACATTAATAAAGATACTGTAGACTTCCAGCCAAACTTTGATGAAACTGAGAGAGAGCCAAAGGTGCTTCCTTCCAGGTTCCCGAACCTGCTGGTCAATGGTACTACAGGTATTGCTGTTGGTATGGCTACCAATATTCCGCCTCACAATCTTCGTGAGGTTATTAATGCTGTTGTAAAAATTATTGACAATACCATCGAGGAGCAGAGAGAAACCACAATTGAAGAGCTTCTTGACGTTGTAAAAGGCCCGGATTTCCCTACAGGAGCTACTATTCTCGGAAGAAGGGGAATCGAGGAGGCATACCGCACAGGACGAGGCAAGATTAAGGTTCGTGCAGTGACTGACATAGAGGCTATGCCTAATGGCAAGAGCCGTATTATCGTGTCTGAGATTCCGTATATGGTCAACAAGGCAAATCTTATCCAGAAGATAGCGGAGCTTGTCAAGGATAAGAAGATAGATGGAATAACGGACTTAAGGGATGAGTCTGACAGACAGGGTATGAGAATATGCATTGAGCTGCGCAAGGATGCCAATGCCAACATAGTTTTAAACCAGCTCTACAAGCATACGCAGATGCAGGATACCTTCGGTGTGATTATGCTTGCGCTTGTGGACCAGCAGCCTAAGGTATTGAACCTCAAGGAGATGCTGGGTTATTACCTTCTTCACCAGAAGGATGTTGTCACAAGAAGAACACGCTATGAGCTTAACAAGGCTGAGGCGCGTGCACACATCTTAGAGGGCTTGATGATAGCTCTTGACAATATCGATGAGGTCATAAGCATAATCAGAAGCTCTGAGAATGTTGCCGCTGCTAAAGCAAGGCTCATTGAACGCTTCGGTCTTTCGGATGCACAGGCTCAGGCTATCGTTGATATGCGTCTTAGAGCACTTACAGGCTTAGAGAGAGAGAAGATTGAGCAGGAGTTAGCTGCACTCAGGGCGAGAATAGAGGAGTTGAAGGAGATTTTAGCAGACGAGAAGAAACTTCTTATGGTCATCCGTAAGGAGATTATTGCAATCTCCGATAAATACGGTGATGACAGAAGAACATCCATCGGCTACGATGAGTCCGAAATTAATATGGAGGATCTTATTCCTGATGAGAGCACAGTTATAGCTATGACTAATCTCGGATATATCAAGAGAATGACACTTGATAACTTTAAGAACCAGAACAGAGGCGGACGCGGAATAAAGGGCATGCAGACCATAGATGAGGACTACATAGAAGACCTGTTTATGACAACAACGCACAAGAATCTCCTGTTCTGTACAAGCCTTGGACGTATCTACCGCATGAAGGCTTATGAGATACCGGAGGCGGGACGTACCGCAAGAGGAACAGCTATTGTGAATCTCCTACAGCTTATGCCGGGTGAGAAGATAAGTGCAATCATACCTGTGAATGGTATAAAAGATGACACATATCTTTTTATGTGCACCAAGAACGGTATTGTAAAGAGAACTCCGGCAAAAGAGTACGCCAACATTCGTAAGACCGGTATACAGACAATTACACTCAGGGATGATGATGAGCTTATCGAGGTTAAGGAGACAGACGGAAACAAGGATATAATACTTGTGACAAAGCTTGGTATGTGTATACGTGTCAATGAGCAGGATGTAAGACCTACCGGAAGAAGTGCCATGGGTGTAATCGGTATGAACCTTATCGCCGGTGATGAGGTTGTCGGAATGCAGCTTGACACTCAGGGTGAGGAGCTTTTAATAGTTTCCGAAAACGGTCTCGGAAAGAGAACAAAGACTGAAGAATTTACCGTACAGCACAGAGGCGGTAAGGGAATCAAGTGCTATAAGATTAACGATAAGTCCGGAAATGTAATAGGTGTAAAGGCCGTTAACCAGGGCAGAGAGATTATGATAATCACAACAGAGGGTGTCATAATACGTATGCAGGTAGCAGGAATATCGGTGCTTGGCAGAAATACATCGGGCGTCAAGCTTATAAATCTTGACGAGGGTGTCAAGGTTGCTAAGGTAGCTAAGGTTCGCGAGGGAGATGAGACGAAGGAAGAGGACGATGATGCTGCACAGGCTGATGGAACAGTTGAAGAATAATAAGAAAAGCGTATTTAACCATGCAGCACAGATTATCATTCTGCTTGTGGTAATAAAGTATTTCTATGACATGATTAACCCAATAATTAAGGTTGCACAATATAGTCATCCTACCATGGATGACTATTGGATGACGACATACGTGCATGAACAATGGATGGAGAATCATTCGGTCTTAGGCTTTATTGCCGCAGCATTCAGGTATGCGATAGGGATTTACAAGACATGGGATGGCAATTTCTTAAGTATGTTCATCACAAGCATGTCACCTGCGGTATTCGGAGATTATGCGTATTCCTTTACGTTCTATTTTATGTTCGTGACATTCTGTACAGGCTCACTTGCCGCAATGTATGCCATACTCTACAGGAGATTCCGTATGCCTTTAATCAACTGTGTGAGCATGACAATGCTGTTTATCGCATTTTTTATGAACTTTCTTGTCAATGCGGGCGAAGGTCTGTACTGGTGGCCGGGTGTCGCCAACTATACCTTCTTTTTTGGTATGTTTATGTTTGCGCACAGTATGTCTGCACTATATTGGGAGAGCCATAGGAAGGTATTTCTTGTTGTTGCAAGCATATTTATGCTTTTGGTAGGACTAGGAAATCCTTTTACGTCACTTGTCAGTGCGTGTCTGTGTGCGTATGAGGCTGCATTTACAATCTATGAGAAGAGGACTGCAAAGACGCTCAACTGGATTCCGCTTGCATGTGCAGTTGTGGGACTTATAGTTGTGGTGGCTGCTCCGGGAAACAAGAGCAGAATGCCAATTGGACATCTCAGCGTCTTTGAGACAATCAAGGGCTGCTTCGTTGATGGAACTAAATTTATAAAGGCGATGAACAAGCCTCCAATGTATTTTTATTATGGGATGACGGCGATTATCTCATTCTGGAGCTTTTATGGGTGTTCGGATGGAAGGGAGAGAAAATTTAAGCTTCCGATTCCGGTAAGTGTTCTGCTTCTTTGTCTCTACTACGCCTCATTTTCTCCTACAAAGTACACCCAGTCCGGCTATTACGGAAGGGTGCTTGATACCAATTTCTTTGTAATGATGACAATGTTCACCATAATTATCATGTATCTGTGTGCGTGGGTGGCACTGTGGCTGAAGGGAAGGTTTAATAAGGCGGCGGTCAACTATGCGGTTGGATTTATCGCAGTGTGCACAGTTATATTGAGTGTAAAGACCTTGAAAAAGCCGGATTACCTCAATACGTCGGTGGCGTCCATGGCAGCAGGAGCACTGCAGTTCGGAACGGTTCAGGAGTATGACAGGATACTTGATGAGAGATATGAGGAGCTGGTAAACAGCCCTTATTGGGATGTATATATCACAAGAGCACCTTATGTGCCTATGTTTTACCATGATGATGATTCTTCGCGTCAGGCAATAGCAGATTATTACAGAAAGAATGTAATCATAGCTGAATAAAAGTCAGGAGAATAGCGATGAGAAATATTAGTGCTGAAATTATAACAAATAACATCAAAGAAATGTGCATAGAGGCGAACCATTTTCTCTCGCCGGATATGAAGAGGGTATTTGAGAAGGCTGCCGATGAGGAGACTTCCGCACTTGGAAAACAGATTCTGGGTCAGCTTAGGGAGAATCTTGAGATTGCAGGCACAGATATGATTCCGATATGCCAGGATACCGGAATGGCTGTTATATTTATGAAGGTAGGACAGGATGTGCATATTGAGGGAGGCTCTCTTACGGATGCAATAAATGAGGGCGTAAGACAGGGCTATGTGGACGGTTATCTTCGCAAGTCGGTTGTGAAAGACCCTATTGAGAGGGAGAATACCAAGGATAACACTCCTGCTGTTATTCACTATGATATCGTGCCGGGTGATAAGCTTGACATAACGATTGCACCTAAGGGCTTCGGAAGTGAGAACATGAGCCGCGTGTTCATGTTAAAGCCTGCTGATGGAATAGAGGGTGTTAAGGATGCGGTACTCACAGCGGTCAAGGATGCGGGACCTAACGCATGTCCGCCTATGGTTGTCGGTGTCGGCATAGGGGGTACCTTTGAGAAGTGTGCGCTTCTTGCAAAGAAGGCTCTTACAAGGGATTTGGATGGGGAAAGACCATCGGGCTATGTGCGTGAGCTTGAGGATGAGCTGCTTGAGAAAATCAACGCTCTCGGAATCGGTCCGGGAGGACTTGGAGGCTCTAAGACGGCACTTGCTGTGAATGTTGAGACGTACCCGACACATATTGCCGGGCTTCCGGTGGCGGTCAATATATGTTGTCATGTTAACAGACATATGCATAGGGTGATATAGAAAGAGTTTTATAGAGAGGTTAATATGAAGCTGGGGTTTCAGAACAAAAAACAGAAGGTTATACTATTTGTACTTGGCGTGGAAATGCTGATTCTGCTGGTACTGATTGGAACACTTTTTATACCTGAAAAAAGCTATGTCCTGAGTGACAGGGAAAATAGCATAACTCTTCCGTATGGGCATTACTTTTTAAATTGTGAATATAGTATTTCAAGTGACACTGATTATGCTAACTATCTTTATATCTTAAATGATAGTGGAAATTCGGACGGAATTCAGAATACAGTAAATTTTCTGCATCACGAAAAGAATGAATGGAGAACGGAGTTCTGGATTACCGAACCGCAGTTAAATATCAATTTGGTTGTCATAGAACAATATAAAGATGGACCTTCCAGTTTTTTAAATTATGCATCCTATGAGATAGAGTGTACCAATTATATAACATTTATCAAAATATTGATTATGTTACCGGTAATTGCAGGTACCTTCATAGTTTATCTGATTTTGTCGGGCAGAATTATTATGACATGCCGGAAGGCTGCGTATGCAATGATAATATCGGTGGTATTTCTGATAACATGTGTGCCTTTAGTTGGTGATAATCTCATTAAAGGAGATGATACAGTTATCCATCTGATACGTCTGGAGGGGTTGAAGGCAGGGTACCTTTCGGGGCAGCTGCCGGTAAAGGTAGAGCCGGTTATCAATGGCGGATACGGATATGCTTTTTCAACGTATTATGGAAGCCTGTTTTATAATATTCCTGCAATATTCAGGCTGATGGGCTTTACAATGCAGAATGCATATAAGCTGTTTGTTGTTCTTGTAAATCTAGCTACGGTTATTGTGTCATATTATAGCTTCAGGGTTATCTTTAAAAGAGCGGAGCTTGCACTTGTAGCTGCAATAATGTACAGTATGTCTCTTTTAAGATTGGTGGATTTATATCAAAGAGGTGCAGTCGGAGAATTTACTGCATTGATTTTTCTTCCGCTTATCGTAGCCGGGCTTTGGAAAATATACGCAGTTCCGGTAGATGATAAAAACTATAGCAGGCTGTGGATTATGCCTGTTATAGGATATTTCGGTGTAATAGAGTCACATGTTTTAAGTACGGAGATATTTGGATTGTTTACCGTATTGGCATGCCTTATGCTGTTTAAGAAAACATTCAGAAAGCAGACATTTTTTGTTTTATTGAAGGTAGTTTTAATTTCGATTGTGCTCAATATCGGATATCTGCTTCCATTTATTGAGTCATATATGTTAGAAGATACATATATAAGATCAGGACAGTCTAACAGTGCAAGATTAACATTCTGCCTTACATTCACAGATTTATTTAAATTTTTCACCAAATTTGTTGAATTTGAAGGCTGGAGAAATTACATGGTTCCGGGACTGGGGTCGACTGTGATTCCTGCAATTATTTTATTTATATGCACGCTCATAAAAGGAATTAAAAAGCATAAAAAACTTATAATTGTCTCAGCAGTAATAACTATTATCACTGCAATATTATCGTTGGATATAATACCATATGAAAGAGTGCTCACATATCTTGAAAGTGAACCATCAGGTGTTGCGGTAATTGACTCAATAGCACAAAGTGTCAGCAATATGGTGAAAAACATCCAGTTTGCAATGAGATTCCTCACAGTGGGGACATGTACATATATTGTTTTTGTGACAGCACTCCTTGACCAGTATGATGATGCCGGCAGTGATGCTGCAATACTCAGGGTTTCAGAAATAATCATTGTTATGCTCACAGTAATTCAGTTTATATGGGCATCTAAGCTGACAATGAACGAAATGCCGTATATGAACCTGTATACCATGACAGAAAATGATAAAGAGCTGTCCTGTCAGGTAGGTAACTACGAATATCTTCCGAGAAAAGCGGATGGCTATTTTCCTGAGGATTTTCTAAGGGAGGAAAGTCATTATGACGCCACTGATGCGGTGGTTACCGGTTACGAAAAGGAATATACCAATATTTCATTTCATGCAGTAACAGGTGATGAAAAGGGCGAAGTTGAACTGCCATTACTGTATTATAGAGGATATAAAGCCATAAATGCAGATACGGGAGAAAAAATCAGGCTGACCAAGTCGGTACATGCCTTGCTGCTGCTTGAATTGGACAGTAATTTTGATGGCAATGTCAGAGTATATTATGCAGGCAAGGTGTACTGGCATATCGCGGAGGTGGTATCCGTGATTACTTTTATACTGATAGTGGTATATGGTATGAGAAGGAGAGACAACGGAGCGGAAGAATAAAAGCTCCACATAATTATATCTTATTTGATTAGGAGACAGAGATGGACAAGCATATTAGTGTACCTTTTGACAGTAGTGTATCGACAACACTTAAGGCAGGGGATTATGTATATCTTACGGGAACTATATACACAGCAAGAGACGCAGCGCATAAAAGAATGTACGAAGCTCTCGAAAGAGGTGAAAAGCTGCCTTTTGATGTGAAGAATAATACAATTTACTATATGGGGCCATCTCCGGCAAGAGAGGGAAGACCGATTGGTTCAGCAGGGCCTACTACCGCGAGCAGAATGGACAAGTATGCACCGTCACTTCTTGACCTTGGACTTATCGGAATGATTGGGAAGGGAAAAAGAAATCCAGCTGTCCATGAGGCTATAGTAAGGGATAAGGCAGTATATTTTGCAGCAGTAGGAGGTGCAGGGGCACTTCTGTCTAAGTGTATAACTTCATCGGAGGTTATTGCCTATGATGATTTGGGAACGGAAGCAATAAGAAAGCTTACTGTAGAAAATTTTCCTGTTATAGTTGTGATTGACGCGGAAGGAAATGATTTGTATGAAGAGATTTTTAGGCAGTAAAAAAGAAAGACCTGTACTGATTGCATTCGGAATTGAATTGCTTATATTGTTTTTTTTGGTTGTAATGTTGTTTATTCCTAAAAAAAGCTATATTCTGGATACTGATAATAATACAATAAGCCTGCCTTATGGTCATTATTATATTACATGCAATTTTCAGATAGACAATATCCCGGATGCAGTCAATTTTCTCCACATTGAGAATATGGATGGCACAACCAAGGGAATAAAACAGGTTGATAATTATCTTAATAAAGAACATAACAGCTATACCTCTGAGTTCTGGATAAGCAGTCTATACAAGCATATTCAGTTAAGCGTAAGGGAAATTGGTCAGACTGCCGAGTCCTCAAGTGCCACTATTGATGAGTACATAATAACAAGCACACCATATGTGATATTTGAGGTAATAATTTTCTTAATTATTGTAATGGCAGTTACAGTTATTATATATTTGTCAGCTATTGGAAAAATCTGCTTTAATAAAGAAAAAATAACAGGAACCTGTATATTGGCAGCAGCATTTTTTATTTCCTGCATCCCGCTTTTTGGAGATAAGCTGCTGTTGTCTGATGATACAATGGTGCACCTTATCCGTCTGGAGGGAATAAAGGATGGATATCTTGCAGGACAATTTCCTGTAAAGGTTGAGCCAACATTTAACGGTGGATATGGATATGCGTTTTCAACTTACTATGGAAGTCTGTATTATAATATTGCAGTAATTTTCCGCCTTATGGGTTTTTCAATTATAAATTCCTACAAGGCGTATGTCGTTGTGGTAAATTTAGCCACGGTCATTCTGGCATATTACAGCTTAAAAATTATTTTTAAAAATGAAAAAACTGCTGTATTCGGTTCTGTTTTTTACAGCTTGTCGCTGTACAGATTATATGATTTGTATCAGAGAGGTGCAGTCGGCGAATATACCGCGATGGTATTTTTACCGATTATAGCAGCAGGTCTTTGGAGAATATATACGACTCCGGTGCAGGAAAAAAATTATTCCGGACTATGGATTATGCCTGTCATAGGTTATTCCGGTGTGATAGAGTCGCATATACTAAGTACAGAGTTGTATGGAGCTTTCACTATTCTTCTTTGCCTTATAATGGCAAAAAAAACCTTCAGAAAGCAGACCTTTTTAGTTCTGCTGAAAATAGTATTGATAACGGCTATATTGAATATAGGCTTTATTCTTCCGTTTGCTGAAAGCTATATGTGTGAGTCCGTAATTGTTAACTCGGATATGTTAACGGAACCAAGGCTTAGTCTTGGTCTGTCCGCAACAGATGTATTCAAGTTCTACACGGGCGGAAATGCTGATAAGCTGTGGAGAAATTATATACGTGGAGGTTTGGGACCGTCATTTTTGGTGGTTCTTACAGCTTTTGTGTATATAATTATAAAGATAAAAGGTGACATCAGATATAAAAGGTTATTGCTGGTGACCGGGATTATAACATTGGTCTCCTTGGTATTGTCAATGAATATTTTTCCGTGGAATGGTTTCATTGAAAAAATGTATACCGGTATAGGAAATAATGCCACTGTCAATGCTTTGGTTAAAAAATTGAGCCTGTTATTTATAAATGTTCAGTTCAGAACAAGATTTATGATTGTCGGTATTATGACATATACCATATTTACCTGTGCAGTTCTCTCGCAAATTGATGCCGGTGGTATATTAAAACTTTCCAAAAGCTTGATGGTTGTTTTAACCGTTGTTCAGTTTATATGGGCCGGCGTGTTCATAATGATAAAAAGTGAGAGGACAGGCTTATATACAATCAGTCCTGAGGACCAGGATGTGACATGTAGTATAGGAAATTTTGAGTATATACCTTTAAAGGGTGATGGAGAAATGCCATACTTTGATTCCTTTAAGAAGCCTTTGACATGTCTTAGTACTAATGCAGAGGTCACAGCTTATAATAAAGAGTATACTAATATATATATTCATGTAAAAACGGAGAATGACAATGTAGGCATTGTGGAGCTTCCTTTGTTGTATTATAGAGGCTATAAGGCTTTTGATATTGAAACAGGAAAGAGCATAACTGTTTTTAAGTCGAATAGCAATGCACGATTAGGGTTAATTGTGGAAAATGGCTATGAGGGAGATATAAAAGTATACTATGCCGGAAAAACCACATGGCATGTGGCAGAGATTATTTCCTGTGTTACATTTTTATTAATAATATTCTATTCAATAAAAAAATCAAAGGTTGACTAAACTGGCAGGAGATAATGTATGAACTTTAATTCTTTGTCATTTGCAATATTTTGTCCTATTGTATTTGTCCTGTACTGGGCTGTAAAGGACAGATACAAGTGGATAATACTGCTGGCATCAAGCTATTATTTCTATATGTGCTGGAATGTAAAATACATCGTCCTGATATTCGCAACGACATTGATATCCTACATCTGCGCACTTCTTCTTGAAAAAGCGGACAGCAGGAAGCTAAAAAAGCTGATACTTGCGTCGGCGCTTGTGATATGTCTGGGTGTTCTGTTTGTATACAAATATTATAATTTTACAATGGAGACTATAGTCAAGGTTACAGACAGGTTTTCAATACACCTTAACCCGGTGACATCTAAGCTGCTGCTTCCGGTTGGAATATCATTCTATACATTCCAGACACTCAGCTATGTTATCGACGTATACAGAGGGGACTTGAAGGCGGAGCACCATTTCGGAAAGTATGCGGCGTTCATTTCCTTTTTTCCACAGCTTGTTGCGGGACCTATTGAGAGAGCGGATAACCTGCTGCCGCAGATAAAGGAGCCTGAGAAATTCGATTACGATAATGCTGCGTACGGAATGAGACTTGCAATAGTCGGATTTTTTAAGAAGCTGGTTATTGCGGATAACCTTGGAATGTTCGTCGACTACGTGTATCAGGCGGAGTATTTTGCGGGAGTGCATGTCATTCTTGCCATATTTGCTTTCAGTATCCAGATATACTGCGATTTCTCAGGATATTCGGATATTGCGATAGGCACGGCGAAGCTGTTCAACATTAATCTCATAAAGAATTTCGATTCGCCTTATTTTTCGGCATCGGTAAAGGAGTTCTGGAGAAGATGGCATATATCACTGTCTAACTGGTTCAGGGACTATCTGTATATTCCTCTTGGTGGGAACAGAAGGGGCTTTATGGTGAGTAAGCTCAACGTGATTTTCGTGTTTCTGGTAAGCGGCTTGTGGCACGGAGCGGGCTGGAACTATGTTGTGTGGGGCGGCATGCATGGAGTGGCACAGCTATTCAACAACAGGAAGGTCAACAAAAATGTGAAACACAATGCAGTGTGGTGGTTAAAGGTGCTGCTTACATTTCTGTTTGTCACGTTGACATGGATGGTGTTCCGGCTTGGAATCACTGAAACTGTAAATATGCTGTCGGGACTTAGCTGGAGGTGGTGTTCGTTTTCCGAGAGCATGGACAGGATTGTAGATAATACGCTGCTTACACATGCCAAGCTGGCACTTGTGGCAGTATGCTCGGTTGTTTTAATGGTCTATGACTATTTTTCGCTGAAAAGAGATCTGTTGAAGGAGTTTGGCAGGCTAAATGTGGTGGTAAGGTGTGCGGTATATGTATTTATGATTATGTTCATACTGCTTGAAATGCCTCTTGTTGTCACATCACGTTTTATATATTTTCAGTTTTAGGATATTATGGAGTGATTTTTACATGAAGAAATTCATAATAAGAGTAGTGTGCGTTCTGTTGGCATCGGCGGTTCTTTTACAGGGAGTGCAGGTATGGTACAGAAAAAATATTGATGAGATGAAGCGCTTCTCAAATGTGCCGAACAAGATAATGGTTGCGAATATCGGCAGCAGCCACGGCGAATGTGATTTTGTTTACGATGACCTTGAGACGCAGGGTATAACAGGTTTTAATTTCGGTATTCAGGCGCAGACGATAGAGTATGACGAAAAGGTATTTGATAACTTTGTCGGAAAGATGGCGAAAAATTCATATCTGATTATCCCTATATCATATATGACATTTATGCTGTCAGATGACAGCCTTGACGAGGAGACGTTCAAGCTAAAAAACTACAGGTATTACAGCTTTATGAAGTATCGTAACATGATAGGAGTGACCTTCAAGGAGTATTTCAAGGTGAAGTACCTTGCGTTTTTCAAGACAGATATGCGCATACAGCTTGCAAATTATTTTGAGGCGTTTTTCATGGGCGAAAAGACTGAGAGTGAGGTGCGGGAAAGCTCAGATATGCTGGGGATGAACCTGAGTGACATCGAACACAATGCCGCGGACGCCTATGAAAGACATGTGCTCAACTATAAGAATGGTGACAGCTATGCCTTCAGAACGGATTTGATTGAGAAGGTATACTCAATAATCGAAAAGTGCCATGAACATGATATAACGCCGGTTATGGTCACAACACCGTATACCAAGGCATACAATGACTGCGTTGAGCCGGAGTTTTTAGAGCAGTTTAATGCAATTATAGATAAGATAGCCGATGACACAGGCACGGAGTACCATGACTATGCCCGCGATGACAGGTTCTATGATGATTACAGTCTTTTTACCGATACAGACCACTTAAACAGGAAGGGCGCACTCAAATTTACGGACATAGTGTATAGTGAATGTATTCTAAAAAATTCAAATTATTATAAAAAGTAAAAAAATAGATTGACATTATCTTAATAAAGTGTTAGAATACTAAATGCGTCAGGTGATTAGGCTTTACTATATCACCCCTTGGCAGCCACAATTTAATAATGATTGTGAATTCGGAGAAATACTCAAGAGGCCGAAGAGGCGCCCCTGCTAAGGGTGTAGG
>ENA-ORUA01002765-ORUA01002765.1-human-gut-metagenome-genome-assembly--contig:-NODE-2765-length-13091-cov-10.107702_pt1 | contig 13091 bp, 18 predicted proteins | sample MGYA00242076_ERZ509201 | MGnify/ENA primary metagenome ERZ509201 (study PRJEB26280, sample SAMEA2338863) | human gut metagenome | biome: human gut; feature: human-associated habitat; material: faeces...
GATGGCTGATTTTAATTATATCTGATTCCATATTTTCTCCTTTTGTTTCATCGTTCCCTAAATAACACAGTATATGTTGGATTTACCTTTTACAAATATATTGAATCTTATCCTCAAATTATTACTTATTCCCGATTATGTCAAGCACAATATTTAAAGGCTTTCCACATATTCTTTGTCATTATAGAGACTCCAAAATGGCAACACCTTTTTTCCATAACCACAGGTGCGCCAACACTGATATAAACAGATTTACACCCACAAAACAGCTCATATATCCACAAAAACCCAGTATCCATCCAGGCAGAAGCATAAATCCTGCAAACAACAGTACCATATATACAAAACCACCAAATAAAGTGATCATAACCGGTGCTCCCTGCTTGATCGGCATAATCTCGTTGGTCCATGTCAGTACCGGCATTTTAATTCCAAGCAACAAACCAATTAGTGCCATGAGCCAAACATAGGAAGCCGCAAAAAGAAAAATCATTAACAATTGCGACAAATATAGTGGATAAACTGCAACTATACACACAATGCATAAAAGCATTGGTAAACCGGTTAAAAATAGCTGCATCCTGATTTTTGCCCGAAAAATTCTCCAAGGTTCTACCGGAAGGGATTGCAGAAGCCACAGGCTATTACCCTCCAGCGATATAGATGGTGCTGTCATGAAATTCATTGATGCAAAACCGCAAAGCACCACACACAGTAACAAAGGTACACTGCCTGCAGTTTCAGCAAACATAATATCCAACTTGGCAAACAGCTCACTACCTTTCCACAGCACAGCGATTGCACAAAGCGGCATCAGAAATGTGCCGAGACCGCAGTTGAGCATATAATTCGGACTTGAGGCAAAATGTGAAAATTCCCTGCCAAGTAATGCTGCATCAATGCCTCTCTTCCTGATGTGCTTTTCCCGGTACTCTCTATGGAATACTTTCCCCGTAGATGTCGCAATCTGCAAAAAACTGTGGGAAAGCAGTAACCACATCAAACCAAACAGTGTGGCAACAGCTACAGAAACAATTACGGATGCCCTGACATTACCAACACCAACACTTCCAAACAGATATACGGGATAGGCTGCGCCTTTTATATGTTCACCATAAGCTACAGCATTTGCCAGCAAATCCTGAATCAGGCTCTGTGCTTTAAAATATGCAAAATAATATGCCCCGATAACAACCAGAGAAATAAGCACGGTAATCAGGCTCTTATTCTTTAGTTTCAGACTTATTTTAGCTACAATCCACCCCAGCACACAGGATATGATCAGTACAAATACAGAAATAACCATAGTAATCACCAGACCGCCAAGTACTGTTTGAAGCGTAACTCCTGCCGTAACCCAGTAGACTATGATTGCTGGAAGAATGACAACAACCGAATACAAAAGTCCCATCAGATAAACTCCAATCAGACGTGAACCCACCAACGCTGCAACTGGTATCGGCATAGCAAGAAGTAGATTGTTGTCTTTTGGCAGATATAGACCTGCATAAGTGTTAAACACACTGCCGAAAGCACCTAACAGGACTGAAATCAATCCCATCAGTGCAAAATACATCCAGTCCATGCCCACATGAATCAACGGCGTACATAATTTTATGGCAAGAAATGTAAAGATTCCACCAATAAGTCCGAAAACCAGCAAAAAGAACAGTACAAAATACATGACTGTTGAAGTTTTAGAACGTGCCTTATTCTTTTTAGCATCATAAAAATATACTTGAAAGATTTCAAGAAACTGTTTCTTTAACAAAAGTTTTAGCATGATTCACCCTCCAATTCCAGAAATACATCCTCCAGAGAATCATCGCCTTTGACTTCCTCCATGGTACCTGAGCGAACCAGCTTCCCATTTTTAATGATTGCTACCTTGTCACAGAGTTTTTCCGCTACCTCTAACACATGTGTGGAAAAGAAAATCGCACCTCCCTCATCACAGACTTCCCGCATCATACCCTTCAGTAAATGTGATGCCTTAGGGTCAAGTCCAACAAATGGTTCATCCATAAGAATCAGCTTCGGCTGATGCAGCCATGCAGAAATAATCGCAAGCTTCTGCTTCATACCATGGGAATAAGCAGCGATAGGCTGTGCAAGCTCGCCTGTCATTTCAAAAAGATCTCCGTATTTTCGGATGCGTATCTGTCGGTCTTTGGCACTTACGCCAAATATATCCGCAATAAAATTCAGATATTTGATTCCTGTCATGTAAGCATACAGATCAGGATTATCGGGAATGTAAGCAAACCTGTGCTTGCATTCCAGCGGCTGTGTCCGGATGGAGCTGCCGTCAATATAAATTTCTCCGGTATCAAACTGCAAAATACCTGCCACTGATTTCAGAGTTGTCGTCTTACCTGCACCGTTATGACCGATAAAACCATAAACTTCACCGGGAGCAATATGCAGATTCAAATTGTCTACAGCTTTCTTGTTTCCATAATTTTTTGATAAATGTTCAATTTTTAACATATGTATCTCCTTTTTATGAACTTTCAACTATATTGGTTATTATTTCCTTCATATCCAAAAAAACATCAGTTATATAAGGATCAAAGTCCTGTCCGCTTCCATCCGCAATAATTGAGAAGCATTGTTCCAATAGCATAGCATCTCTATAACACCTTTTCGCAGAAACAGCATCAAATACATCAGCAACAGCCATGATACGTGCACAAAGAGGTATTTCCTTGCGGGATAATCCCTCCGGATACCCTTTTCCGTTCCATTTTTCATGATGAAAACGTGCTACCTGATACGCAATCTTTTCATACTCATCGTCACCCATCGATTGAAATGTTTCTCTAATGATTTCTCCACCTTTTTCTGCATGAGTTTTCATAACATCAAATTCTTCTGCTGTCAGCTTTCCGGGTTTTTGAAGGATTGCATCAGGAATGGCAATCTTTCCAACATCATGCATTGGTGCTGCCATAACGAGATTTTTAATATAATCTTCTGTGAGTTCATCCTTGTATAACCCTCTGCTTTTCAGTTCTTTAGCAAGCATTTCTACATAAGTAGTTGTACGACGTATGTGCCATCCTGTGCTGCCATCCCTGTTTTCAACAAGAGTTGCAAATCCCATTACCATCTCTTTATTATGAGCACTCAGTTTCCTAAGCAAAGGATTTTCCATATTAAGATAAGCCCCTATTATTACAAAAACTGACACCAGGCTTGTAAGAAGCGCCTGCGGATGTATCATCTGATATACTGTAACTGCTAATGACGCCACAATACAGGTTGTTATTGTAATGAGCTTATTATGCCCCATATTTTTTCTTCCACATATCAGTAATATAACACTACCAAGCATATAAACAGCTACCATAATGTAACAGGTATACGCCGGAATTCCCATAGAATAATTCGTAATCGCTCCATGACAATATATAACCTTTGGCATAAACAAAATCACAGCAGCCATATTTACTGCAAACTGCAAAGATATAAAAATTCTCGCTTTTCTCTTATTCGGCAATCCTCTTGTAATGTCCAGAATATACAGAAAAATAAAAAACACAATTGCATCAAGACTGCACAAAAAACAGGCGTGAAATATATCATTTAGCAGCACCGGTACCTTATTCAGCCGGTTAACTGTATATGCAGTAATTCCATCAAATGCAATGCTGAATATTCCCGTAAAAAGCAATAATTCAAACACTATTTCTTTCTTTTTAACCTTATAGGCATATCGCTCACGGAAATATATAAATGCAATATAAATTACAATAAGCATACAGCCTATCTGAAGTTTACTGTATTCAATCATGAATAACTCCTTTACATCATAAGTTTTATGTTATCCTTCTCTTATAACAAGTCTCACAACCCCTGATGCAAGTCCTTTTGCAAATACAGAAGTATACAACTCATTTTTTTGTTTCACCATTTCGTGTATGGATTCTCCTTTTTCCTTCTGCGCTCTTCAATCCTTCGATTTATCTTATCTGCCTCCTCTTTTTCCAGATACCATTTCACAAGGTATGACAGCACATCACAAACTGCTGTGGAAATCAGTATTGCAACATACACTACTATGGAAACACTGTCACCCATAATAAGATAAATCACAGCACACATTGCAATTTCCAGAACTACAAGCTCTATACCCCTCTGCCACATGACCTGCGAAATCGTCATGTCTTCCTTAAGATAGATAGGAATACATGGAATCATACAGATTAGTGCCAACCCAAACGGCAGGAAAAAATAGATAAAACTGATACTGTTATTCCTTGCAAAAAGACTGCCAATCACTGCAATTGCAAATGTACACTCTGCCACAACTGTTATGTAATCAAACAAAAATTCTCTCTTAGGATAAAATTCTTTCATCGTCATCATCCTCCATAAAACAATTTTCAATTTCTTTTGCATACCTTCTCGTAATCAGTATTTCTTCACCATTTTCCATTGTAGCATATAACCTTCCGTTCAATGCTGTCCGTACTGAAATAATATGCTCCACATTTACAAGCATTGTTTTGGACGCTCTACATATATTTCTTCTCTTAACCTTTTCTTCTACCTGATACAGTCTGCCTTTAATTTCATAAACACTACCCACAGTATATGCAAACACCAGACTATCCACAGTCTCAAAATACAGAATATCCTCTATTCTGACAGATACTTTTTCCTTGGTCTGCTTATATCCAGTCAGCGTATCCCCTTTATGACTCACATATTCTTTTATCTCTTCAAAATCCTTTGTAAGCCTTATGTACTCAAGAGTAACCCCCTCTTCCTCTGGACTATTTACAAGTTTTTCCGTTACTCTCATGCATCTTTCCTTTCCGGTTCCATAGCTAACGTCCTTATTCTCACAACCATATCTTCTATAGCCTGTGCACCTGCACTATTTTCCTGTGTTGCTGCGGTTACATGTTCAATTGCCTGATAATTGCTTTGTGTATTGACATTTACCTGCTCCATTGATGATGCCACTTCACTGCTGTGAATCCTTATATTTTCTACTGTCTTATCCATTTCCATAATCTGTCTGGTCATCTGCTCATTCGATACAGTTATCATAGAGGTAGAATCGCCGACTTTCTGAATACTGCACATTCCAGTTTCTGTGAGCTTTACACTCTGTTCCATAACAGATACTGCACCATCCGTATTTTTTACAGATTCTGTTACAATTTTACCGATATCATCTACAGCTTTTTTTGTCTGTTCTGCAAGTTTCTGGATTTCCACAGCAACTACAGCAAATCCTTTTCCATGTTCACCGGCTCTGGCTGCTTCAATCGTTGCATTAAGCGCAAGGATGTTAGTCTGCTGTGAGATTGCAGATATCGTCTGGGTTATTCCAAGAATTTCTTTTGATTCTTCACCCAGTCTGCATATAATTTCTTTGCACTCATTTGTGCTCATATGAATCTGTTGCATAATCCATATTGCTCTGATTGTCTTTTGACAATTCATTCACTTTTCTTGCAAGTTGGGAAACCTTAACATTGATAGAAGCAAGCTCCTCTAATCTTGCATTAATATCCTGAGTACGTTCATTAGCACTTGTAATTTCTTTTGTATTACTGCTAAAGCTTTCCAATACATTTCCGGTTTCTCTAACAATCTGCTCATTGGATTTCGTCGAACTTTCCGTTATTTCAGACAACTCCTGTACCATGTCCATAAGTGCTCTGGACGTTTCCTGCGATTTTTTATGCATTGCCTTTATATTCTGTATCATCTGTTCCTGTTCTTCTGCATTCATCAGATTTGACAGCATGCCGGCTGTTCGTTCACAAAGCATTGTAAATATAGCTGCAATTGCAATTAACACCATTGCCCTTGGTAGAATTCCATACACAATTAATTTATAGAATGTTGTAAAATTCTTATCCTGTAAAATTGCAAATGCATAACAGATAATCTGCCCCACAGATACTCCTATTACAGACAATATAGTAGTCAAAACATTGATTCTCTTAGAAAAGTACAAGCTGCCTATCGCTATTGCATAGATATATAAAAGTACTGCATGATATCCCAAGGTCGATGTCACAATGGTTACAAATATCACGGCACAGACCGCCAGCACATATTTGACATATACACCATCTAATTTTGCAATATTAACAATGATTGTCGGAACCCACAATAAGATTGACCCCAATACATATGCAATTGCCATTATTTTCATATCTACAACAAAAATGCCCAATACATTTAAAAGAAAAACAATCGAAAAAATCAAGAATGTAATTCTCATAACCTTGGCAACCGATTTATTCGCCTGCTTTTCATTCTGTACTAAAACTCCTCCTCGTTCTTCCATATCAGCTAACCTCCATATACATTTTAGGTGATTTACCACCATAATTACTCTATCGTTAATTGATTTCATTGTCTATATACAGACAACTAACATGCACAAAATCGGTACCAAGATGCATAATTATTGAAACTGCTTATCAAACTCTTCTGCTTCCTGCTAATCTACAAGATAGCCTTCTGGTGTTGCATCTGTGTAAAATGTTTAACTGCGCTGCCAGTTCTCTGGATGGCGCACCTACTGCACTCAGCTCGCTGACTGCCATGCTCATTCAATCATATCCCGGATATGCCAATGGTGAAAAGAACACCATTGCCCCGTAAGATAACAGACTTATAACTCCGAATATTCCCAAATGCGATAATTTCATAAGGTACACCCTCTTTCAAAATTTCAACTTACACCGTTTCTACTCCAATACTTAATTAACAAAAAACGCAGAACCCGATTCACATCTGTGACCGTGGCTCTGCGTCTTAGCGTCTGGCTACTTGCAATTTTTAATTTCCATATTTGGGGCTTCTATTAGGAAATTTTCCTTACACTTCGGACAAAATAACAGAAAATTTTTTAATACCGTATCTTTCCTAATCTGTGTTCTTGTTTTCGCACCGCACTTCGGACATCATACAAAAACACCCTCATTTTTATATTCTGTCATAACACTCCTTCTTCGTATTACATTCTGCCTGCATCGAACCGAATCATGAACTGAAGCAACTGCTCATCTGAATAATCGACCTTCTGATTCACGATTCCGCATGCAATTCCATGAACCATAAAATAACGTATCAACCATTCTGCTCTTGCTTCCTCCACACTGGTATTAAGAAACTTTGCAAATGCTTCTATTACCGGCTGAAAGTCCAGACCAACACCAAGAAAAACAACCTGCTCTTTCATATAAGTAAATGCTTTATCAAAAACTGTCAGTTTCAATTCTTCAATCGTTGCAAAATTATACATAACAGGTTGTGTAGAACACTTCAGATAGTTTGCTACACTTTTTGCATTTACTGCATCAATTCCATTTTTTCTTGTGATTTCAAATGCAGCTTTTATAATCATTTCTTTCGTTGTTTTAACTTTTGGTGGCATATGCTTTCTCCTTTATATAATTGACATTATATAACACCATTACATAATGTCAATTATATTTTTATGTAAAAATTTCTACACATCAATATTTTTCCTTTCCTTTTTTCCCTTATTACCTAATAGTTATGATAGAAACAGCAACCAGATCAATTTAGAAATGATATGTGTTCCGGCATGCCCGATCATTGCATATTGAATACCATATTTTCGATATAACCATCCAAACACAAGTCCTAAACCACCATTATATAAAAAGCATCGGATAATCACTAAGGCATCTACTGTTTGGAATGTAAGAAATGTTGCCAGTAAATGACCTGCTGCAAACAATAACGCAGCTATCACATTTGCTACAGCAAATATTCTCACAGGAATCTTTTCTTTCGGTACTGTACGATAAAATATCTTCCATAATACAAAGGATAGCAAGGACATCACAAATAATCGAAGCATCACCTCTTCTACTACTCCACCATACAACACAGATGCAATCACACTGTTTAATGTAACATTTCTACAAGCTTCTGCTACTTCCGGGATATGCCTGCCAAAAATCCAGTAATCAAGACCAAATGCCACACCACATATAACAGCCAATACCGCTGCAATTGTCAATTTTCTTTTTTCCAAAGCAAAAGGCTTTAACAATCCGGTCTTATCTGCAAGAATATATCCAAAAAAGCTACAAATTACTGCATACAAGGTGCTTTGCACTACAACGATTGTAAGATACTGTCCATATCCACCAAGTTGATTATAAAGTTGTTGTTTCATAGGCTCTGCATATCCTGCAAAAGTATATATTCCAGTAAACAATCCACCTATGATTGCTACCGGCAATAGTACTGCCACAAATAACAATACTTTTTTATTTTTCATCCTTTTATCCATCATTCCTGTCCTTCCTTTAACTTTGCATACACATAGGTATCCTTCCATATTGGCATGCCCTTTTCCTCTCTGCATCTTGAAAAAATAACATGCCCTTTTGCGTCCTTTCCACTAACGCATAACCGGTATGTTCCTTTTTCATTAATTTGTATTTCAAATTCTGCATCTGTTACATCATCAACTTTATATACTGATTGATCATCTTCATTGTATATTTGTACGGAAATTTTCTCGGATTTGCTGATAATCTTTACCTTAATACTTTCACCGGCATCCATGTCTATATTATGGGAATGTGTCGAGTTCATCTGTTCAAAAGCTATATTGTAAAAATCTGTATCCGATATCTCATCCCCTATAAATGTAGCTTTATTACATAATCCGCAGGCAGTAAAGACTAATATCATATGAAAAAGGCTTTGTCTATCTTCTCATGATTAAAAGCACACATTGAAAAATATGCTCCAATGCTGTTCGCTATTAGAATAATAGAATCATGCCCTTTCCTATATCCGTGAAAGAACTCTTTAAATTCACTTATTGCCTCCCACGGATTGTCTGCATGATAATCCAGTCCTACCACATCATATCCTGCAAATAATGTTTTATAATGGTCCGCTTCCATAGCATTTCCACCTTTTCCATGAATATATAAAACTAATTGTCTCATGAATCTTACCTCTCTATCTTCCTTTCATGTATAAACCTGCTTTCAACACCAATCTTTAACTCATATTAAAACTGCATTCATATAGCTTATTAGGATATGACACGGAGCAAAGATAACCGCAAAAATCAGTAGTAAGATATTGCCGCTTATAATACCGCTTTCAATAAATAGCAAAGATGGGATAATTGATAAATATAAGGACTTTCGTATAGAATCCTCTTTCCAGAATACTATCCAGCCTAAGCAATACAATACTACGAGTATCACTCCCAAAACCAGATAAACTGTTTTCCCCTGTTTAAACCAATATCCTCTGTTCATAAAAGGGATTGTAAGAAACATGCTGAAAAAACAGCCAAACCTCCCAATCTGCTCAAGAGATTCAACTAATTTATTCTGGTACCGATTTTCGAATCCATCTTTACATGTTATTGCAAACACAATATTAGGGATTAAAATCAAAACAACAAAAATCAATCCCCAGTAATTCAGATACTTATTCATAATACACTCCTCTCCAACAGAGCGAGATACGCTTTGCGAATCTCGCTCTGTTTAGCGGTCGTCAAATGCACTGCATAAATGCGTGCATTTTCCTTGTCGCCCTAATAAAAAGACGCAGGCAAAAAACATTTCGTTTCTGCTCTGCGTCTTAGCGTCTGGCAATAGATTGATAATCCACTATATGATCCTTTACATTGATAATAAAACTTTCTTTACATTTTGGACAAAACAGCGGAAAATGTTTTAATTCCGTATCATCCAGTATCTGTGTCCGTGTCTTTGCTTTGCACACCGGACATAGTATCCATTTATCCGTTACTATTGCTTTCATATGACCTGTCACCTCCTGATAAATCCCATAAAGTGCTATCCTTCACACCTAAGCCTTTTAAATATGTCATGCCTGTATTATGAAGTATATGATACATATTTTCTTTCGTATCCTTGACGATTCCTGATGCAATAAGGGTTCCTATCCCATGTGTATACACCATCATTGTCATCGCAAAATCCATTACCTGTTTTGGTGTAATCCCAAGCATCTCTGCCATCTTCTGATACACATTAGCGGCATCCTGATTATTCGTCTGTAACTCAAAGCCTGTACTTAGTAACTGGCTTCGCTCTCCCATGTAAAGGAAACGAAACAAATTAGGATTTTCTAATGCTAAGTCAATGGTTCCTTTTCCTCTTTGTTCGAATGTTGCAAGTTCGTTTTCATTCCGACTGTAATACTTATCCTCCACATACTGCTCCGCAAAAGGAATCAATTCCTCACGCAATCCATCCATTCCACCAAACTGCCATGAAATCGGTGCTGTAGAGCATCCCAGTTCCCCGGCTACAGCTTTTATGTTAAGAGCGGCATATCCATTTTTTGAAACAAGCTCCAGTGCAGCCTGCAGCATATCTTCTTTTTTTATTTTTGGACTACTTGGCATATAAAATCTCCGATACTATAAATTAGTTTACTGTAAACTCATTTATAGTATATCACTTTATACATACATGTCAATGACAAGTATATTTTTTCACTTTCTAAAACTTCATCCGATACAATTCTATTCCAAGTACTGCATTATATCCTGTCGCAGCAAACACACTGAATCTTTCAACAATCCCGAAATAATCCTTCGGTACAATATTCATTCCTATTGCACCTACCATCATCATTCCAAGAGCAATTGCTGCACAAATGCCATAAGAACGACAGCTTTTATCCTTTGCTCCGGCAATAATAATCAAAGCCAGAGAGACTATGGACAATAAAACGACTATAACTGTCGAAAAAATATGCATCTTATCCTGAAATGTACCTGCATAGCCACTGTCACTTAAAGGAAACATGCCAAATCCCACTGCTGACACCCACTCCATAACCGTAAACAGATAGATGCCTACCCGCAGGAGTCTGTTTTTCTTACCCTGTATGCCTATACATACCATCATTGCACACACCAGAGTACATACATTATACAGACTGCTTAGCTGGTTCCATAACCGAAGCGATGGTGCATTCGATGCGCTAAGGTCACTTACCGCCTGTGCCATCCAGTCATAGCCCGGATATGCGAGCGGTGAAAATACAACCGCTGCTGTATATGACAAAAAGCTGCTACTCCAAGTAACCCACAATAATTCAATAAACTCTTTTTCTTTATCATACTGCATTCTCCTCACAAAACCACTTCAGATAGTCGTCCAAAAGATTCTTATCTGTTTCATAGCTGCACTTACCATTGCTCTGATCCAGTTCATAATCCATCAGCCCATGTATCGTCATAGCAAAGCTTACTGCACTCATATCCGGATTTGTAAAATGAAGTAATTTATGTACTTCCATAGCATAGAACAACTGCTTCGTTGCTATAATCATCTTATCCGTCTCTTCTGCGACAATTTTGGCTGCCATAGGATTCAGGCTTCTTTCGGAATAGATAACCTTGTAGAAATTTAACATATGTTCCTGCTGGTTCATGTTAAAATATCCTCCGACCATCATCTTCAATATTTCCAAAGCACTTTTGCCGGCAAAAATGATCGTATAATCAATTGCGCCTATATTGGCGTTTTTCTTAGCCTCTTCTCGGAGGAATTGATACATTACTTCAACAAGCTCCTCTTTGGATGCAAAATGATTGTATAATGACGGTTTTTTTATCCCAACTTTGTCTGCAATCATATTCATGGATACGTTACCAAGTCCTTTATTCGCCGCCAGCTCCAATGTAGCCATGATAATCTCTTTTTTTCTTGTATCACTCATTGTTTGTTTTAACCATCTCCTATATATTACCTATTAGTTTTATTTTAACTACTATTCGGTAGTTTTAATATATCACACTGTTCTGCATAATTCAAGTACAGTTTTCATTTAACCTCGTACAGAATAAACCATTAACTGAATATCATTATCCGATGATGGCTTACCAGTATAATCAGCATAACTTTTGCAGACACTCATGCCTAACTTCGAAAAGATCTTCGATATTTCCGATATTGTGTACAGTCTGATAGGATTTCCTTCTTTCATTTCTGGTTTCCATAATGGTTCTCCATAAGGATAATCTACTTGTCCGTATAACATAATTTTACTCTTTTTATCCCACTCAAATGCAGATAATGTAAGACACTTTTCACCTTTGTCCCACAATTTACATGGGAAATGGTTTTCGGCATAACTCACATTCATAATGTCCATAAAATGTTTCCCGCCTATTTTCAAAGCATTAGACACAACCTCAAATATTTTCATATTTTCCATATCATTTTCCAGATATCCGATTGCTCCATACGCCATATTGATCACTACATCAAACTTTTCTTTCATATTCACTTCACGAATATCCATACATAAGAATTTTGCTTTCAACCTCTCTTTTTCCGCCTGCTCGGTTGCATATTCAATATATTCTGATGTAATGTCAATACCAGTCACATCATATCCACGTCTGGCTAATTCCAGAGAATGTCTTCCATATCCACAGGCAAGATCAAGAATCTTTTCATTACCTTGAAGCTTTAATTGATCAATCAAAAAATCAACCTCATTTTTTGTATCTTCTACCCATGACATATTTTTAATATCCATTGTCCAACCTTTTTTATACCAGTCCTTTTTCATTGACTTCATTACAATTTTTGCCTCCTGTTCTCTGCATGCGAAGCGGATATTCACGAACCACTTCGCTAAAATAACTGTCCCGGCAGTTTCTTTTTCTCTTTATATGGAAACTGCTTATCAAACTCTTCTGCCTCCTGCTCATCTACAAGATAGCCTTCTGGTGTTGCATACTCTCCAGTAATCCCGTTAAGATAACCCGGTACAAGTTCTTTACACAAAAAGAATGATGCATCTTCCCCCTCTGGCAATCCATGATATCGAATGCCATACTCGCTTGCCTGTCTGAATCCACTCTTACCATAAAAATCAATATTTCCTTCAAAGCATAGCGCTCCACAGCCAAGCTCTGCTACTTTCTCCAATGAATAATCAAGCAGGATTTTACCATATCCTTTCCGCTTATATTCATTCTTGATACAGATTGGTCCCATCGTCACAGGGCAACCGCATAAAAAATAATTACTTTCAAAATCATCACTTTTCGGTTATAA